>Ga0247827_10000364_pt1 | contig 21383 bp, 21 predicted proteins | sample 12C_Control_Day2_FD_194414 | JGI IMG/M metagenome (GOLD analysis project Ga0247827, IMG submission 194414) | Soil microbial communities from agricultural site in Penn Yan, New York, United States - 12C_Control_Day2 | ecosystem: Environmental > Terrestrial > Soil > Agricultural land | place... | reverse complement strand
TCAGCGCGCCGTGCCGGAAGAAGCGCCCGCCGTCGCTCCTGCCCCCGCGCAAACCCAGGCTCAGGCCGCGCCCGCCCCGGCGGCCCCGTCCCGGCCCCAGTCTCCGGCCCAGTCTGCGGCCCAGCCGCAACCTCAGCCGTCGCAGCCGCTGCAGACCGCGCCTCAGGAAGGCGCCCGTTACTACTCCCTGCACCGTCAGGCCGGTCGTCAGCCCGACGCCACCCCCCTGCCGCCGACGGTCTATCTGGACGGCCTGCCGGTCGAGCTGGCCACCCCGCCGCCCTCGACCGACCTGGCCGCGCCGCCGGCCCAGCCCGCCCTGATCCGCAACTCCAACGGCCGCCTCCAGGCCGCCCCTGACACCGAAGTCACAGACCAGCCATGAGCGACGGCGCCGCCCTCCCCCTCGTCGACCCCGCCTCGCGTCTGCCGGACCTGATCGCCCTGGCGCAGGAAACGTCCAGCGAGAAGCGGCGCGCCCTGCTGCGCGAGCTGACCGACACCTTCTTCGGCGCGCCGGAGCGCAGCGAGACCGAGAACGCCCTCTACGGCTCGGTGCTCAGCGACCTGACCGACGCCATGGAGGTGGCCGTCCGCGCGGAACTGGCCCAGCGCTTCGCCGAGGCCGTCGACGCCCCGATCCAGTTGATCCGCCGTCTGGCCAACGACGAGGCCGAGGATGTCGCCCAGCCCGTGCTGCGCGCTTCGCCGGTGCTGACCGAAGCCGACCTGATCCAGGTCATCCGCTCGCGCGGGCAGGGACACATGCGCGCCGTCAGCCAACGGGCCTCGGTGTCCGAGGCCGTGTCCGACGCTATCGTCGAGCGCGGCGACGACGAGACCCTGGGCGTCCTTCTGGGCAATGACGGGGCCCAGCTGTCGCGAGCCGCCTGCGAGGCCGCCGTCGAGCGCGCGCGCGCCAACCCCGCCCTGCACGCTCCGACGGTGGAGCGCGCCAATCTGCCGCCCGACCTGCTCAACGAAATGTATTTCGAGGTCGAGGCCCGGCTGCGTCAGCGCATCCTTGAACAAAACGCCCGCATGGATCCGGCCCTGCTGGAAGCCGCCCTCGCCGCCGGCCGCACCCGTGTGGCCACCGACGACGGCGCCCTGCCGCCCGACTATGCCGAGAGCCTCGCCTATGTCGAGGAACTGAACGTGGCCAGCCAGCTGACCCCGCCGGTCCTGGCCCGCTTCCTGCGCTCGGGCAGCCGGACGTCGTTCCTGATCGCCCTGTCGCAATTGGCCGACATCGACTTCCACACCGCCCGCCAGATCGTCGAGCGACGCGAACTGGACGCCCTGGCCGTGGTCTGCAAGGCCGCCGACCTGGATCGCGCCCTGTTCCTGACCTACGCCGTCGTCCTGCTGAACACCGACGGCGACGCCATGGGCAAGGCCCGCGCCTATGCCGGCATGTACAACGACCTGACCCACGAAGCCGCCCAGCGCACCCTGCGCTTCTGGCGCATGCGCAAGGCCATGCACGCGGCCTGAAGGGCGTAGCGTACAGCAAAACGCCCGCCTTCCTTTCGGAAGACGGGCGCTTCGTCCAGACCTTGAAAAAGGTCGGGTCTTACTTCTTGGCGCGGGTGGCGCGGGCGGGTTTGCGGCCGCCCTGGCCCAGACCCATCTGCTTGGCCAGGTCCGAGCGGGCCTTGGCGTAGTTCGGCGCGACCATGGGATAGTCCTTGGCCAGGCCCCACTTCGCCCGGTATTCCTCGGGGCTCATATTGTACTTCGTGCGCAGGTGACGCTTCAGCGACTTGAACTTGCGACCGTCTTCCAGACAGATCAGGAAGTCCGGCGTGATCGACTTGCGGACCGGAACCGCCGGTTCCTTAGGCTCGGGCTCGATTTCAACCGGACCGGAAGACACGCCCGACAGAGCGGCGTGAATTTGAGCGATCAGGCCCGGCACGGCATCGGCCGAGACGGTGTTGTTGCTCACATAGGCCGACACGATGTCCGCCGTCATTTCGAGCAGTTCGGGTTTTTCTTCCATGGGGGGTCGCCTGTTTCAGGAGCCAAACGCGTTCGACTGATCAAATCCGACCCGTCGGAAGTTGGTTTCATACGTATGTTTGACGGTAATGGCAATGCAAGCATAGAGCAGCACTGAAACGGCGAGTTTCTCTACTGATCTCATGACGAGATCAGTCGTTCCCTTTCATCGACCGAAGTTATCCGCCAACGCCAGCATGGCCGCCCGTTCGGGCACGGAGTATTCGTCGATCAGCTCTTCGTCACCCTCACGGATGGCGCGAAGAAGGGCTGGCGTCAGGGCGGAAGACAGGGTCCAGTTCCAGTAACGCAGCACCGTCTGGGCCCGATCCACGGCCAGCATCTCGTAGGTGACCTGCACGCGCTCCCAGTCGGGATGGACTTCGCCGTCGCTCGCGATCTCCGGCCGTCGCAGGGCCCGCCACAGAGCCTGGAGGTCCTGCCGCGACAGGCCCGTGGCCTTGCACAGAATGGCCAGGGGCTCGCCCCCCGCATCGCCCATGATCTTGGCCGAAGTCAACGGTTTGATCCCCGACAGGTGGCCGATCTCGCTGACCAGGTCGCGCGTCATGCCGCCGTCGGCGGCGGCGGCGACCGCCGCCTCCAGACCGCTATAGGGGCTCTTGTCGATCGCGGCGCGGTTGCGCTGGCGTCGCTCGATGAACTGCAGGGCCTTGCGCGCCACCGGATCGGACCAGCCCTCGGCGGCGACCAGGGCGAACAGGTCCTCAACGCTGTCCTGAAGAACTTCGCGCGACACGGCGAAGCGTTGCAGGATGATCCGCCGCTCCTCCGCCCCGCACCACCAGAACATGACATAGGCGCCCGACGGTCTCAGCTCGGCACGCTTCAACAACGGCGCGCACAGCCCCCGGCTCTCGCGACTCAGGGCGACCACGCCCTCGATCGCGCCCTGGGACAGACGGGCCGAAGCGTTCTTCAGAACCGTCTCGACGACCGCTTCCTCGCCAAAGCTCAAAAGGGTTTCGGCCACGATCTCCGACAGGCCGCGCCGCTCGGCGATCAGCAGCCGGTGCTCGAAGGTGGCGTCACGGGCGCAGCCGATCAGGTCGACGTCGGTCAGGGCGGCGCATTGCTCGATCAGCGGCCCGGCCACCGACGGCTCGTCCCGCAACAGCAGCCGCGCCAGACTGTCGGGCAGTTCCGCCAGCGGGGCCAGCCGCACCGCCACCCGCCGCCGCTCCTCTGCCGAGGCCTGCCGCAGCAGGTCCACCAGCAGGTCCCCCGTCACCGCCCGCTCGAAGGCGTTGATCCGGCTGGCGGGCAGACAGACGACGTCGGCCAGTCGCCGTAGCAGCGTCTGGCGCGCTTTCGACGGCCCCGACGGGGCGTCTTCGACAGGAATGGCGGCCGATGCAGACATGGTCACGCTACCCTAGCGCGAGCCGGTTAACCGCGCGTGAGGGACGAAAGCCCGCCTTACAACCCCTCGAACAGGGCCGTGGACAGGTAGCGTTCGGCGAAGCTGGGAATGATGGCGACGATGGTCTTGCCGGCGTTCTCGTCCAGCGCCGCCTGACGGAAGGCGGCGACCAGAGCTGCGCCCGAGCTGATGCCCACCGGCACGCCCTCCGTCCGCGCGACCTTGCGCGCCATGTCGAAGGCCTCGTCGTTGGAGACCTGCTCGACGCCGTCGATCACGGCGCGGTCGACGATGGAGGGGACGAAGCCCGCGCCAATGCCCTGGATCTTGTGCGGACCGGGCGCGCCGCCCGACAGCACAGGCGAGGCGGTCGGCTCGACCGCAATCATCTTCACCGAGGGCTTTTTCAGCTTCAGCGCATGGCCGACGCCGGTGATGGTGCCGCCGGTGCCGACTCCGGCGACGACGATGTCCACCGCGCCCGCCGTGTCGTTCCAGATCTCCTCCGCGGTCGTGACCTCGTGGATGACCGGGTTGGCTGGGTTTTCGAATTGCGAGGGGCTGACGGCGCCAGGGGTCCGGGCGATCAGGTCCTGGGCCATGCCGATAGCGCCCTTCATACCCTGCTCCGCCGGAGTCAGCACCAGTTCGGCGCCCAGCAGGGCCAGCATCTTGCGGCGCTCGATCGACATGCTCTCCGGCATGACCAGGATCAGCTTGTAACCCTTGGACGCCGCCACGAAGGCCAGAGCGATGCCGGTGTTGCCCGACGTCGGCTCGATCAGCACAGAGCCGGGCCGGATCTTGCCCGCCTGCTCCAGCGCCTCGACCATGGCCACGCCGATCCGGTCCTTCACCGAAGCGATCGGGTTGAAGAACTCCAGCTTGGCCAGCACAGTGGCCCTGGGCTGATACTCCGCCGCCAGATTGGGCAGCCGCACCAGAGGCGTGTCGCCGATGGTGTCGATGATGCTGTCATAGACCCGGCCGCGTCCGGCCTTCTTGTGGCGGCTGGCGTCGTAGGCGGTGTCGGACATGGGGAGATCTCCGTGCGGCGAGTTTCGTCTAAGTGACAGCCCTTATACGTCCGAAGCAAGACGGCGCCGCACAGGATTTCTTGCGGCGGCTTAAGCCTGGCTATCAGCCCTCATCGCGCCAATGCCTGTCGCGCCGGATCAAAGCTCAGGACCTCGCGGATCGAGATCAGGGTCTTGAAGGCGCGCACCCTCGCGTCATCGTTCAGCACCTCACGCGTGAAAACCTCATAGGCCTCCATGGTCGGCACGCGGACATAGAGGACGAAGTCGGTCTCGCCGGTCACGTACCAGGCGGCCTGAACCTCGGGGCGCGCCGTCATCTTGGCGATCAGGGCGTCCAGAACGGCGCTCCCCTCGCGCTCCATCTCGACCAGGACGTGCATGGTCAGGGCTCGCTCCAGCCGTCCCTCGTCGATCACCGCCACATCAGCGATGATGACCTTCTCCTCGCGCAAACGACGCAGACGACGCGACACCGCCGATTCCGACAGGCCGACCTTCTCCGCCAGCACCCGCGCCGGCAGCAGGGTGTCGCGCCGGACCAGGTCCAGCAGGCGTCGGTCGAAATCGTCGAGCGTGACGGTTTCTTGCATATGAAGTCTTTCTAACGCGGTTTTATTGCATTCTATCAGCAGATATCAGCGAGAAACACAGGCGGGTTTTCACTAGTTTGCGCCGCATGTCCTCCCTCGCCCTCGCCCTGCGGACGCCGCGCCTCGCGGCCGCCCTGCCCTATCTCGCCCTGATCGGCGGGATCGTCTCCCTCTCGATGGGGACCTCCTTCGCCAAGTCGCTCTATCCCATGGTCGGGGCGGCGGGCACGGCCTCGCTTCGCGTCGGCCTGTCGGCCCTGATCCTGCTGGCGATCTGGCGACCGTGGCGATCACGACTGACCCGCGCCGACCTCAAGGGGCTGGCGATCTACGGCGTCGTCATGGGCCTGATGAACCTTTGCTTCTACATGTCGCTGGCCACCATTCCTCTGGGCGTGGCCCTGGCCATCGAGTTCACTGGGCCGCTGACCATCGCCCTGCTGCACTCGCGCAAGCTGGTCCACTTCGTCTGGATCGGCTTCGCCGTCCTGGGTCTGGCCCTGCTGCTGCCGTTCGACGGCAACGTGCAGGCCCTGAATCCGGTCGGCTGCGCCTTCGCGGCGGCGGCGGCGGTCTTCTGGGCCCTCTACATCGTCTTCGGCAAGCGGGTCAGCCACCTGCCCAGCGGCCCGACCGTGGCGGTCGGCATGTCGATGGCGGCCCTGACCGTCGTGCCTTTCGGTTTCGCCACAGCGGGTCTGAAGCTGCTCGACCCGTCCATCCTGATGCTCGGCCTGATTGTGGCCGTGGTCTCCAGCGCCCTGCCCTACACCCTGGACATGATCGCCCTGAAGGGCATCCCCAAGCGCACCTTCGGCGTCATGCTGAGCGGCGACCCGGCGGTCGGCGCCCTGGCGGGCCTGCTGTTCCTTGGCGAGCACCTCAGCGGCCTGCAATGGCTGGCTGTCGGCGCCATCATCACCGCCTCGATCGGCGCGGTCCTGACCTCGCCGGTGGACGAGGACCAGCCGCTGCAAGAGCCCGGCGCCCCCGCCTGACGAACGGCCGCCCGTGAAGACCCTGATCGCCTGCCTGCGCACGCCCGTCGGCAATATCGCCGTCGGCCTCCTGTTCGGCCTGATCCTCGCCGTGGCGATGCGGCTGGCGATCCAGCGCGTCTTTTAGGGTCAGAAGGCGGCGCGCAGCCGCGCCCGCTGCTCTTCCAGCACGGTCGGCGCCCCGGCCTCGCCGGTGCGGAAGCGCCCGACCATCCGGGCCAGCCCCTCGGCCTCGGTCTTGAGATTGGCCGTCGCCGCTGTGGTCTGTTCAACCATGGCCGCATTCTGTTGCGTGACCTGATCCATCTGGTTCACCGCCGCATTGACCTGCCCCAGACCCGAAGACTGCTCCTGGGCCGAGGCCGCGATCTCGGCCACCAGGGCGTCCATCTCGCCGACCTTGCCGGCGATGGCGTCCAGCGACGCCCCCGCCTCGTTAACCAGACGAACCCCCTGCGCCACCTCCGCGGCGGAGGCGGAGATAAGCGCCTTGATCTCTTTCGCCGCCTCGGCGGAGCGCTGGGCCAGGGCCCGGACCTCGGAAGCCACGACCGCAAAGCCACGCCCGAAATCCCCCGCCCGCGCCGCCTCGACCCCGGCGTTCAGGGCCAGCAGGTTGGTCTGAAAGGCGATCTCGTCGATCACGCCGATGATGTCGCTGATCTGATCCGAACTCTGGCGGATGCCATCCATGGCCGCTACCGCCTCGCGCACCACCAGGCCGGAGCGATCAGCCTGGCCCCGCGCCTCGCCGGCGACCGTCGCCGCCTGACGCGCGCCCTCGGCGCTGCGCTTCACCGTGGCCGTGATCTCGTCCAGGGCGGCGGCGGTTTCCTCCAGACTGGCGGCCTGCTGTTCCGTGCGCCGCGACAGGTCGTCGGAGGCGCTGGAGATCTCGTCCGAGCCCCCTCGCAGGCTCGAAACGGAATGAAGCACCTGATTCATGGTCTGGCGCAGCGAGCCGACAGCATTATTGAAGTCGTCCTTCACCCGGGCATGGGCCCCGTGCATGTCCCGCTCGATCAGGGCTGTCAGGTCGCCGCCCGACAACCTCGACAGGCTTTCGGCAAGCGCTTCGACCAAGGCGCCCTGCGCCGCCTCGGCGTCCAGCCGTTCGGTCTCGCGCCGGGCCGCTTCCTGTTCGGCCCCGGTGATGTCCACCGCCAGCTTGATCACCTTGCTGGGCCGCCCGTCGGCGCCCATGACGGGATTGTAGCTGGCCTGCAGCCAGACCTCGCGTCCGCCCTTGGCAAGGCGCCGGAACTTGGCGGCTACAAACTGCCCCGCATTCAGGTCGCGCCAGAAGGCGGCGTAGGCCGGGCTGGCGGCCTCGGCAGGGTCCATGAAGGTGCGGTGATGCTGACCCCGGATTTCGTCGAGGCTATATCCCATGGTCTTCAGGAGGTTGTCGTTGGCGTCCAGGATAGTACCGTCCAGATCGAACTCGATCAGGGCCTGGGATCGGCCGATCGCGGCCAGCTTGCTGTCGAGGTTATGAAGCTTGCGCTCCACGTCATGGTACTGACGACCCTTGCCGAACATCCAGTCCGCTCCCCGGCGATGACTCGATTGATGACCGCACTGCACCTGAAGTGTAAAATCTGAAACCTTAGTTTTCCTGCGATGCAACCTAAGGGCATTCCCTTATGTCGGCTTCACCCCTCGTTAACCACGATCAGGCATCCGTGAATCCTACATCTGAACGGGCCGCGGTCAGAGGGCTCCGCCCTTTCGCTCCGACGCAGCCTGAGGGGCTTCTTCTTGCGTAATCTCGTCGCCGCCGTTGAAGCGATCGACCCGCTGGTCGTCACCGGCAAGGTGGCCGGCGTCAGCGGCCTGCTGATCGAGTCGCGCGGCGGCCTGTCGCGTCTGGCCGTCGGCGCCCGCGCCGAGATCGAGCGGCGCGGCCAGCCCCCCCTGCCCGCCGAGGTCGTCGGTTTCCGCGACGCCAAGGCCTTGCTCATGCCCTTCGGTCCGGTCGAGGGTGTGGCCCCCGGCGCCGATATCCGCATCATCGACACCGCCGCCAGCGTGCGCCCGACGACAGCCTGGCTGGGCCGCATCATCGACGCCTTCGGCCTGCCCATCGACGGACTGGGTCCGTTGCCGCAGGGCGCCGTCCCCTATCCGCTGCGCGCCTCGCCGCCCCCGGCCCATTCGCGCGGCCGGGTGGGCGAGCGGCTGGATCTGGGCGTCCGTTCGATGGACGTCTTCACCACCACCTGCCGGGGTCAGCGTCTCGGCATCTTCGCCGGATCGGGCGTGGGCAAGTCGGTGCTGCTGTCCATGCTGGCCAAGCAGGCCACCTGCGACGTCGTGGTCGTCGGCCTGATCGGCGAACGGGGCCGCGAAGTCCGCGAGTTCATCGAGGAGACCTTGGGCGAAGAGGGCCTGAAGCGCGCCATCGTCGTCGTCGCCACCTCGGACGAGCCGGCGCTGAAGCGTCGTCAGTCGGCCTATATGACGCTCGCCATCTCGGAATACCTGCGCGATCAGGGGCTGGAAGTCCTGTGCCTTATGGACAGCGTCACCCGCTTCGCCATGGCCCAGCGCGAGATCGGTCTGGCGGCGGGCGAGCCGCCGACGACCAAGGGCTATACGCCGACCGTCTTCACCGAACTGCCCAAGCTGCTCGAGCGCGCCGGCCCCGGCCCCATCCGCCCGGACGGCACCGAGGCCGGGCCGATCACCGCCCTGTTCACCGTGCTGGTGGACGGCGGCGACCATGACGAACCCATCGCCGACGCCGTGCGCGGTATTCTGGACGGCCACATCGTCATGGACCGCAAGATCGCCGAGCGCGGCCGCTTCCCCGCCATCGACGTGCTGAAGTCGGTCAGCCGGACCCTGCCCGGCTGCCAGACCCCGCCAGAGCGCGAACTGAACCGCCGCGCCCGTCAATGCCTGTCAGCCTACGCCAACATGGAAGAGCTCATCAAGATCGGCGCCTATCGCAGCGGAGCCGACCCCATCGTCGACCGCGCCATCGCCCTGAACCCCGCGCTCGAGGACTTCCTCGGTCAGGACAAGGACGACCACACCAGTCTGGACGAGAGCTTCGTGCGGCTGGAGGCCATCCTCAATCAGGGCATGGCCGCGGCCTAGGCCTCGTCGTTCACCGTTCCAAAGTATTAACCTCCGCAACCGCATCGTGACGCCATGACCGCTTGGGCCCAATCCCTGATCCGCATCTCCAACTATGAAGTCGAGACGCTGCAGAAGCGTCTGGCGGAGGTCGCCGCCCGCAAGGCGGAGGCCGAGATGCGCGTCGCCGTCCTGGACGCCGAGGTCGAGATCGAGCGCCAGAACGCTCGTCTGGATCCCGCTTCGGGCATGATGCTGCAGGCCTATCTGAAGGGCTGGGCGCTGAAACGCGCCGACGCCGAAGGCGTGGTCGCCGCCGTCTCCGCCGAGGAGGAAGGCGCCCGCGACGCCCTGACCAGCGCCTTCGAGGAGTTGAAGAAGTTCGAGCACGTCGCCGAGACGACCCGCCTGAACAGGCTGCTGGCCGCCGCCAAACGCGAAACCGCCGCCTTCGATGAAATGGGCCTGCGCCGCCGCGCCGGGGGCTGAGGCGGTGATCGACCGCCGCGCCCTGCTGGCCTCGACGGTCGCCCTTGCCGCCTGCGGCCCTGGCGAGGCCGCCATTGTTCCGGCCGAGACGCCCGTTCCCTCGCTGAAGTCGCTCGCCCCCTTCCCCGTCGGTTCGGCCTGCATGACCGGCCAGTTGTCCGACCCGGCCTGGGTCAGGCTGGTCTCGGATCACTTCTCCCAGCTCACGCCCGAGTGGGAAATGAAGATGGAGTACATCCTCCAGGCGGACGGCTCGCTGCGTTTCGACGCCCCCGATCGCATCGCCGGCTTCGCGCGCGACCGCGGTCTGCGCCTCTTCGGCCATGCCCTGATCTGGTACGCCCAGGACCATCCTTGGTTCAAAGCCCTCACCGGCGACCGCCCCCGTTTCACCGCCGAATACGACCGCTACATCGCCAGCGTCGCCAGGCGCTGGCGCAGTCAGATCGTGGGTTGGGACGTGGTCAACGAGCCGGTGACGCACGACGGAGAGGCTCTGCGCGAATGCGTCTGGAGCCAGGGTCTGGGCGGAGCCGACGCCTACATCATCCGCGCCTTCGAACAGGCGAGGCTGGCCGCTCCCGAAGCCCTCCTCTTCCTCAACGACTACGATCTCGAGAACAATCCGGTTAAGGGCGCCACCTATCTGCGACTGGTGGAGCGGCTGCTAAAGGCAGGCGCCCCGGTCACGGGTCTGGGGACGCAGAGCCACCTCGACATCAGCATTCCGTCCGGACAGGCCGCCGCCTTCATTCGCGAGCTTTCGCAGTTCGGCCTGCCGATCCACGTCGCCGAACTGGACGCCTCGTTGCGGGCCGGCGACCGCCTCTTCGACCTGAAACCGCGCGCCCGGCGGATCGAGCGTCAGACGGCGCGCGTCGCCGAACTGGCCGAGGCCTTCGTGGCCCTGCCTCGCGCCCAGCAGTTCGCCTTCACCGTCTGGGGCGTGCGCGACACCGACAGCTGGCTGAGGCGCGGCTCTGAAGACGACGGCAAGGACAGCCCCCTGCTGTTCGATACGACGGGTCGGGCCAACCCCATGTTCCGTGCGGTGGCGGACGCCTTCGGCGGCTGACCCCGGGCACGCAACGCACTCAAGCCGTCCGAAGGCCGGCAGGCCTCCCGGAAAACAAAACGCCCGCCGGTTTCCCGGCGAGCGCTTCAGACTGCAGTCCTGAATGGAGGCTCAGGGCGTCATTCAGGCTGCGACGCTGACGGCGCCTTCCGACGGGTCGCGCAGGACATAGCCGCGGCCCCAGACGGTCTCGATGTAGTGCTTGCCGTTGGCCGCCGTCGCCAGCTTCTTGCGCAGCTTGCAGATGAAGACGTCGATGATCTTCAGTTCGGGCTCGTCCATGCCGCCATAGAGATGGTTCAGGAACATTTCCTTGGTCAGGGTCGTGCCCTTGCGGAGCGAGAGCAGCTCCAGCATCTGGTATTCCTTGCCGGTCAGGTGCACGCGGTGACCGTCCACCTCCACCGTCTTGGCGTCCAGGTTCACGGCGATCTCGCCGGTGTGGATGATGGCCTGGGCGTGACCCTTGGAGCGACGGACCACGGCGTGGGTGCGCGCGATCAGCTCGTCCTTGTGGAAGGGCTTGGTCAGATAGTCGTCGGCGCCGCCGCCGAAGGTCTTGACCTTGGTCTCGATCTCGTGCGTGCCCGACAGGATCATGACCGGCGTGTTGATCTTGCCGACGCGCAGCTGACGCAGGACCTCAAGCCCGCTCATGTCAGGCAGGTTCAGATCCAGAAGAATGAGATCGTAGTCATAGATCTTGCCCAGATCGATGCCTTCTTCACCCAGGTCGGTCGTATAGACGTTAAAACCTTCCGACTTGAGCATCAGTTCGATGCTCTGGGCCGTGGCGTGATCGTCTTCAATCAGCAGGACGCGCATTCATGCCCCTCCAGGCAAAGCTTGGGTGCGACCGCCAAGGGAGCGACGGCCGGGTAACCTTGTTCCAACGTTAACGGGTCAAAACCTTAAGAAGGGTTAACAGGTCCCGATATGAAACGCTTAGGCTGATTTGCGAATCGCCGTCGAGAGTCCCGAGTCAAGGATTCGTTAATTTATTAACCATACGGCGCGAGATGCCCCCTTGACGTGCGCGACATTCCCCCGTCGCGCATCCGGTCTTCCACAGCCAATCCCGCGCCCGACAAGGCGAAGCGACCGATTCTGACGTTGATCAGGAAGAAATTCCTAACACACCCCTCAACACGACACATGATGGGGACAACAGAAAAATACGTTCGGGAGCAACTGACGACATGGAATCCTATCGGGCCGAGCCCTACCGCGTGCCGGTGACGGAGGGCGACCGCATCCGCGCCGACGCGGCCCTGCATCTGGCGGCCTACGCCTTCGGTGCGCCGGCGGCCGAAATGCTGCGGCGCGAGCGGGCCCGTCCGCGCGCCTGCCGCGCCCGCTGGTCGGCCATGTATCTGGCCCATGTCTCCTACGGCTGGCCGCTGGAGCGGGTCGGCCACGCCTTCGGCCTGAACCGCGCCACCGCCTCAACCGCCTGCCGCTGGGCCGAGGATGCGCGCGACAACGACAGGTATGACGCAGTGATGGACGGGCTGGAAACCTGCCTGCGCGCCGTGTCGGAACTGCCCGCGATCGATCTGGCCGTGATGACAGGAGGCGGCCGATGAGCCGGGTTCTCGAACGCGCACGCTCCCTGCTGGACCGGCCCGGCGCATGGCTGGACCAGTCGGGCCGGACCTACCCCCTGCGGCTCGGAGGCGACCGGCGCGGACGGGTGGTGCTGACCCTGGACGAGACGGCGTTTCGCGCCCTGGTCGAGCGACCGGGCCTGAGGCGACGCGACGGCGGCGGCTGGCTGCCGCGCCCGACGCCCGCCCGCAACACCTCGCTGTCGCCCTCGGCTCCGCCTGGTCGCCCCGGTCTGATCGAGGGCGAGCGCCACGTGATGGAGACGGACGGACGCCTGACCACGCGCCGCGCCAATCTGGGCGAGAGCCCTGTCGCCTGGCTGGCCCGACGCAAGGACGCCTCGGGTCGTCCCTGGCTGAGCCCCGTCGAGACGGCGGCGGGCGAGCGTCTCCGACGGGACGGGGAAATCGCCCTCAGCGGCCCGTCCCTGACCATGCGATGGGACGCCCTGCCTCGCGCCGGGTCCGGAGGCGGCGGCGACCGCATGGAGCCCACCGACCGCGCCCTGTCGGCCTCGGCCCGCGTCGAGGCGGCGCTGGAAGCCTGCGGTCCGCGCCTGCGCGTCCTCGTCGAGCGCGTCTGCATTCACGGCACGTCGCTGCAACTGGCGGAACAGGACCTGTGCCTGCGCCGTCGCCAGGGCAAGACGGTGCTGAAACAGGGGCTTCAGGCCCTGGCCGAACACTATGGCCTCGGCTGACCGGCTTGCCCGCACCGATGCCGTCGGCCTGTGGAGGCGTCAGAGGCGGGCGGCGGCTACGCCCTCGCGCTCCACGACGATCTGCATTCCCGGACGGGCGGAAGCGATGTCCTTCGCCTCGCCCCCCGCCCGGGTCGACCCGGATGGCGTCCACGCCCGTCCGGACCAGGCGCGAAAAAGCCCGCTCCGGACGGACCGGGGCGGGCGAGTTCGAGGGATCACACGATCCGTTGACGCGTCCTGCAGGACAGACGCATCGAGCCGGTGCGATCGGGGCCTTTCCGGAAACCCCCATCGCATCGCCATAAAGCGCATCAATTTACTCAGATGTCAATACGATGCTTGCCCGCCCTTACAGGAGTTTAACTGGCCCTGCGCTGCACCCACGCGCCAGTCTGGCGCGATGACAAGCAGGGACCGGGGCATGGCGGGACAATGGAATCGACGCGGCCTTCTCGGCGCAGGCCTGGCGGCAACCGCGCTGGGCGCGACCCATGGCCGGACAGCGAGGGCCGGGGAACCGGCCCACGACGTGACCTTCGCCAGCGACTTTGATGAATTGTGGTCAACCCTGGATCAGCGCTACTGCTTCTTTGACGACAAGCGCACTGACTGGCGTCAGGTGCGAAACCTCTATCGCCCCCAGGCCCTGGCGGCGACCTCGACCGAAGATTTCGCGCTCGTGGTCGGTCGTGTTCTGGCGGAACTCTATGACCCGCACACCTCGCCATGGGACCCGCCCGCCGGGTCGCCGCGCGGGCCGACTTCCGACCTGATCGTGGCGTGGCGCGATGATCAGGCGCGCATCGAGGCCATCGCCGACGACAGCGTGGCCAGCGAGGCGGACCTGGCCCCTGGCGACGTGATCCGGAGCGTCGACGGGCGGCCGATCGAGACCCTGATGCGGGACCTGACCCCGAAATGTCTGACGGCGCCCGATCCGGCAGCGGAAGCCTACGCGCTGAACCGGGCGGCGGCGGGCCTCCGCGGACAACCGCGCCGCTATCAGGTCGCGCGCGCCGGTCAGGCGCCCCGCGACGTCCTGCTGCCCCTGCGGCAGATCCCGCCCCGGCCCGATATTGAATGGCGGCGACTGGACGACGGGACGGGCTATATCGCCATCCGCAGCTTCGCCGACAACGCTGTGGCCGAGCGCTTCGATCAGGCCCTCGCCGAGTTGCACGACGCGCCCGGCCTGATTCTGGATGTGCGCTCCAACGGCGGCGGCGACACGGCTGTGGCCCGACCGATCATGGGCCGCTTCATCAGCGAAACCCGCCCCTATGCCCGGATGCGACGCCGCGAGGGCCGCGGCCTCGGCCCGGCCTGGACCGAAACCGTCGATCCACAGGGGCCCTTCACCTACACCGGGCCCGTGGTGGTTCTGACCGGCCGATGGAGCGGCAGCATGGCCGAGGGCTTCCCTATGGGCATGCGGGGACTGGGTCGCGCCACCCTCGTCGGCACGCCGATGATGGGTCTGGGCGCCGCCGTCTTCCCCCTGCGCCTGGATCGCACCGGCATTCAGGCCCAGTACTCGGCCGAACCCGTCTATGACGTCCATGATGCGCCGCGCTGGCTGATGCGGCCCGATGTCGAGACCGCCGACGGCGAAGACGTCCTGGCCGCGGGACAACGGGTGCTGGCGGCGCAGCGGGACTGAAGCCCGGCGCGCCACAGGCAAGGCCGCCCTAGATTGCGCCCATGCCCAGGAAGGCCCGGCCGGCGGCGAAGTCCCCGGCCTCGAAGCGGGCCTCGGCCACACTGTCGTCGCGGAACAGGAACTGGATGACGAAGGTCTCACGCGGGTCCAGCTGGGCCAGGGCGTCGGCGGCTTCCGTCGAGAAGGTCCAGACCTCGCCCTGACGCGCGCCCTCGGGCAGCAGGGTGGGCGCGGCGGCGCGTGCTGAGGCGGCGAAGAAGGCCCGCCGCGCCGACTCAGGCGGCAACCCGCCCCCGGTCAGCCAGACGCGCGGCGCCTGTTCACGGTCGCGCATGACCAGCCGGGCGGCATAAGGTCGGGGCCGCCCGACGAAGGAGACCACCGCCGCCGGCGTCGTCGCCGTCGGCCCGGCTCCGGCCAGGCCGAAGCGCACGGGTGAGCCGCCGGTCGTGCTGTCCTGCACCAGCTTCCAGCCGATCGCCTGCCCTTCATAACGATCACCACGCCAGACGGAACGGTCGCCGGGAAAACTCATACGGGCGGCGCGCGACCAGCCGGCGAAACCCGCCTGCACCCGCGCCCGCACCCGGCTCAGATCGTCGTCGTCGCAGGCCGTGCGCAAGGCCCTGGATTGCGCCCGCGCCGCCGCCGCCGAAAGGTCAGCCGCCGGCGTCCCCGCACGCAAGGCCGCGTTACGCGCCTGCAGGGCCGCGGCGTCGAGGGCGGCGATCAGGCGGGGCTCGAACAGGTCGCACTTGCGGTGCGCGGCCAGCATGAAGGCGCGATCATAAAAGGCGTCCGTCACCGCCGCGCGCGCTGCGCCGACAGGGGCCGCCAGCGCCATGACGGCGACTGTGGCGGCCAGCATTCTGCTGGCGGTTCGGGGGGAAAGGCCTATCCTCATGGCCTCGACCCTAGGGCCGCAAGGTTCCGGTCCCGTGTCCAATCAGGGTTAGCGAATTGCTTCTTTCCACAGACGTCTGGGCCGGTGCCCTGATCCGCCGCGCCGAACTGGAAGGCGCCTACGCCACCGTGGTCAGAAAGGGCGACGCGCGCGGCGGAGCCGTGATCGTCAAGGCCTACAACACCTCTGACCGCACCGCCCGGCTCTTCACCGAAGCCACCGGCCCGGACGGCGAACCCCTGTGGATCCAGCCCGTCGTCAGCAAGATGGAGAGCGAACTGGACGCCTATATCGAACGCCAGCGCCGCTATGATCCCGACCTCTGGGTGGTGGAGATCGAGGACAGGCAGGGCCGGCATTTCCTGACGGAAAAGGTGCAGGAGGCGTAAGCGACGTCCTGTTCCGCCCTTCCATATGCAACGGAGCCCGGACAGGCAAAGGGCCGTCAGCCCCGCAAATAATGCCTAACCGCGCGTTCACCGCGTTCGTGAACGGGACCGCAAGCGAGGGGCCGTAAAACCGTCTCATCGGGCCAGAAGGCCCAGCCTAGCGGTGGACGGCCCATGCTGTTTCTCTTGAACGACGTCGTCTTCGATCTGGACGAGGCCTGCCCGGCCCCGAGCCATGACGTGCGGCGCTTCGAGAAGCTGGACTTCGACTATGTGCTGGAGATGGGCTGCGACCTGTTCGCCGAGGACCCGATGCTGCACCGGAACGACCCGGCGCGCGCCCGGCGTCTGGCCTGGCTCATCGCGCACAAGACCCGGGGCGTCAACGCCGCCCTGTTCGCAGCGCCCGACGCCGGATGCGCCCCTGAACTGGTCGAGCCGCGCTTCTGCGCCCTGCCCGAGATGATCATGCGTCAGCTCCAGTCCCGCGCCGCCCACGGCCGCCTGAGCGCCGTAGCAGCCGACAGGGCCGTCTGGGGACGCATGGCGGCCTGACGCCGCCCCCCCTTTTGCCCGCTTGACCGGGCTTGGTGAGGGGCCCGGCGCGCAACATGGCCGAGGTCGCCTCGGACTGAGGCGCGGCTAGAACAGTCCGAACAGGATGTGGACGGTCGTCGCCGCCAAGGCGATCAGGCCGAAGCCGCAGATCAGACCGAATACTGGATGGAGTTCCCGTTCGCTGCGCGCGGGCGGGACCTTGCCCGGATGCACCAGAGCCATGTCATTTCCTTTCCCTTGCGGCGTCGATCTCATGGACCGGCGTCTCACAAAAATGATGATGCCTCCAAAAGCCCCGCTTCGCGAAGGGTCTTTCACGTCATCGTGACAATCGACGGCGGTCCCTGCGGCGGGTATGACCTGAAAAACGACGTTTTCGCGGGGGCGAAACAACATGACGTACAATCGACTGGCTGGCCTGGCCCTGACCTGCCTTGGCCTTCTCGCCGCCAACCCGGCGCTGGCGGAATGGCGGCGCGCCGAGACGCCCCGCTTCATTATCTATAGCGACGGCAACGAGCGGTCGTTGCGCGACAGCGCCCTGCAACTGGAGCTTTACGAAAACGCCCTGCGCCTGAAGCACGGCGTCAACCCGGACGGCGCCTCGCCGCAGAAGATCGCCATCTATCTGGTGCAGGGCTCCAGAGACCTGAAGGTGGTCGAACCAGGCCTGCGCGACGAGGTGGCCGGCTTCTATCAGGCGACCAATGACGAGATTTTCGCCATGGCCATCCGCGAGCGGCGGGACATGGAAACCCTGCTGCACGAGTACGCCCATCACTTCATGCTGGGCTCTTTCGCCACCGGCTTCCCGGCCTGGTTCGTCGAAGGCTATGCCGAATACTTCTCAAACGCCGAGTTGCGGCCGACGCGCATGGTCATCGGCGACGTCAACCAGGGCAGCGCAAACTGGCTGAACTCAACCGCCTGGCTGCCGCTGAACCTGATCCTGACCCGCCGCCCCTTCGAGTTCCAGGACCCGAAGGCGGTGTCCATGTTCTACGCCCAGTCCTGGTTGCTGACCCACTGGTTCGTGTCCAGTCCCCAGCGGATGCCGATGCTTTACGCCTACATGGACAACCTGAAGAAAGGGATGGAGCCGGTCCCGGCCATGGAGGCGGCGACCGGTATGACCGTGGGTCAGCTGGAACGCCAGCAGCAGGTCTATATGCGCCAGCGCATGGCCATCACCGTCATCACCAGCGAACAGTTCCGCCAGCCCGAGGTCCGGGTCACGACCCTGTCCCCCGCCGAAGGCGACCTGCTGCTGCTGGGCCTGCGCCTGTCGTCCACGGTCGGCGAGGACGCCGCCCTGCTGGCCGAGATCCGGCAACGGACGGCCCGCTATCCCGGCGAGCGCGCGGCTGATCTTCTGCTGGCCCGCGCCGAACTGAGGCTGGGCGACAAGGCTCAGGCCGCCGACATCCTGCAACGTCTCCTCACCGCCGCGCCGGACGATCTCGACGCCCTGCGGCTGCAAGGCGACACCCTGTTCGAACAGGCGCGGGAACAGGGCGGAGACCGCGACCTCCTGCGTCAGGCGCGGGTTCATCTGGCCCGGGCCTACCGTCTCAATCCCGACGACTATCGTGTGCTGACCCTGCTGGCCGAAACACGACAAGGATCGCCTGACTTCCCGTCCGACAACGACGTCGAGACCCTGCTGGCGGCGGTCGAACTGGCGCCCCAGGTCGCGCACCTGCGCGTCTTCACCGCCCAGGTGCGCGCCCACCGCGAGGAATATCCGCAAGCCATCGCCCTGCTGCAGCCCCTCGCGGCCAGCCCCCACCCCGACGGCGCCACAGTCCTGTCGCGCGCCCTGATCGAGCGCTACCGCGAAGCGATGACGCCGTCGGACGAAGCGACATCCGTTGAAGCCTCGCCCCCCGGGGACGCCGCCGGGTCCCTTGTATCCGACGCCACGGAGTGACTTTCCTCGCTGCTCGCGCTACGTGCGCGCCATGTCGAAACTGACCCTGCCTGAAGAGGCCGGCCGCCGCCGGACCTTCGCCATCATCGCGCACCCCGACGCCGGCAAGACCACGCTGACGGAGCATATCCTGCTGGCGGGCGGCGCCATTCGTGCGGCGGGCGCCGTGCGGGCGCGCGGCGAGAACCGGCGGACCCAGTCAGACTGGATGAAGATCGAGAAGGAACGGGGCATTTCGGTCTCGGCCTCGGTCATGACCTTCGAGCACACCACGGCCGACGGCGTGTCCAAGATGTTCAACCTGCTGGACACCCCGGGCCACGAGGACTTCTCGGAAGACACCTATCGCACCCTGACCGCCGCCGACTGCGCCATCATGGTGCTGGACGCCGCGAAGGGCATCGAGCCGCAGACGCTGAAGCTGTTCGAGGTCTGCCGCCTGCGCGACATTCCGATCATCACCTTCATCAACAAGCTGGACCGCGAAGCCCAGGACCCGATGGCCCTGCTGGACGAGATCGCCAGCCGCCTGCAGCTGGACCCGGCCCCCATCTGGTGGCCGGCCGAGAGCGGCAACCGTCTGCGCGGCATGGTCGAAATGGGCACCGGCAGGTTCCAGCCCTATACCAGGAAGCCCGCCGGCGCCGCCGAGGACCCGGGCCACCCCGAGGCCCTGCACCTGGCTGACGCCGCGCAATATTTCGAGGCCGGCGAGCACGAGGCCCTGATGGAGGCCCGGGAACTGGTCGAGGCCGGCTATCCCGCCTTCAACCGCCAGTCCTTCCTGGAAGGCCACATGACGCCCGTGCTGTGGGGCTCCGCCCTGCGCCACTTCGGCATCGACGAACTGCTGGCCGCCATCGGCGAATGGGCCCCGCCGCCCAAGGTCATGCCTGCCCGCAAGGAAGCCCCGCCCGAGACCCGCAACGCCCCGACCCCGGTCGAGATCGAAGTCGAGCCCGGTCAGACCGAAGTCACCGGCTTCGTCTTCAAGGTCCAGGCCAATATGGACCCCAACCACCGCGACCGCATCGCCATGTTCCGCATGGCCTCGGGCAGCTTCAAACGCGGCATGAAGCTGAAGGTGCAGAACACCGGCAAGCAGTTGTCGGTGAACGCTCCCATCATGTTCTTCGCATCGGACCGTGAACTGGCCGAGGACGCCTATGCCGGCGACGTCATCGGCATTCCCAACCACGGGGTGCTGCGCGTCGGCGACAGCCTGTCGGAAAGCGGCATGGTCCGCTTCGCCGGCCTGCCCAACTTCGCCCCCGAAATCCTGCAGCGCGTCCGCGTCAAGGATCCGCTGAAGGCCAAGCACCTGAAGAAGGCGCTGGAGGGTCTGGCCGAAGAAGGCGTCACCCAGCTGTTCCGTCCCGAACTGGGCTCGGACTTCATTGTCGGCGCCGTCGGCCAGCTGCAGTTCGAGGTCATGGCCGACCGTCTGGGCGAGGAATACAACCTCGACGTCGTCTTCGAGCCCTCTCCCTACGCCGAGGCCCGCTGGGTCGCCCCGGCGGCGGACGGAACCAGGGCCGACCTGGAAGACTTCGCCGGCAAGTACCGTCCGCAGATGGCGGTCGACATCGACCAGAACCCGGTCTTCCTGGCCAAGTCGTCGTGGGAGACGGGCTATGTCTCCGAGCGCTTCCCCAAGATCAGCCTGACCAAGACCAGGGAGCGGGGCTGACGCTTCTCGCTGCGCCCTTGGGTCGCAGGTCTGCAACGCCAGGACGGAATGACGCGCTTCTGCTTCTCAACCGAAGGAGAAAGCCGTGTCCGAGCCAGAAAGCCGCGCCCTTGATCGCCACGAGATCGAGCTGGTGGGCCAGAGCCGCGCCCTGACCGACCTGACCGACCGTCAGCTGGCCGAACTGGTCCGCCTGCTGCGCGCCCGGCGCGACCGGGTCCAGCGCATGATTCGCACCCGGACCCGTCAGGCCGATGGCCGCGCCAATCCCGACACCGGCGCGCGCGAGAAGAAGGCCGTGCTGACCGAGGCGATCCAGCGGGTCGCCGCCGGGATCAAGGCGCGCAAGACCGCCTCAGCCGCAGGACTGGCGACGCAGCACCTGCACGACGCGGTGCGCCGCAAGGCGGAGAACCCGACCTGGACCGGACCCGAGCAGGTGACGCCGCACACGCCGCCGGCCGAGACGCCCAATACGAAAATCGCCCCGTCGGGCGCCCTGCACGCCGAAGGCATGCGCGCCGCCATAAGCCGCGCCACCGGCGACCGCTGACCCTCACCGCTCAGGTCTTGCTGATGGACACCCCGCCGTCGACCAGCATGGCCGTTCCGGTCATGAAGCTGGAGGCGTCGGACGCCAGGAAGAGGGCGGCGCGGGCGATCTCGTCGGGCGTCGCCATCCGTTTCAGGGCGTGCATCCCCTCGACGAAGGCGATGATCTCGGGCGTGTGGGCGAACTCGCGTCCCGCCTCGGTGTCCGTGCCGCCGGGCAGCAGGCAGTTGCTGCGCACGCCCTGCGCGCCGAACTCGGCGGCGATGACCCGCGACAGGCCGACCAGACCCGCCTTGGCCGCCGCATAGGCCGCCATGCCCGGCATGCCGATGGCGTGACCGACAAAGGTCGAGGTGAAGATCAGCGAGCCGCCGCCCCGCTCCAGCATCGCCGGGATCTGATGCCTGGCGCCCAGAAAGGCGGCCGTCAGGTTGACGTCCAGCGTATCCCGCCAGCGCTCCAGCGCGATCTCGGGCGTCGGCTCATTGGCGCCGATGGCCCCGGCGTTGTTCAGGGCCACGTCCAGACCGCCGAAGCGCTCGATCGCAGTGCTCACCAGCCGCTCGGCCAGAGCCTCGTCGCGAATGTCGCCCGGCACGGCGACGGCGCGGCCGCCCCCGGCTTCGATGTCCGCGACCAGGGCCGCAAGTTGGGCCTCGCGCCGGGCGGTGACGACCACCGCCGCGCCTTCGCGCGCGAACAGGCGGGCGGCGGTGGTCGTCAC
>Ga0247827_10000363_pt1 | contig 21384 bp, 19 predicted proteins | sample 12C_Control_Day2_FD_194414 | JGI IMG/M metagenome (GOLD analysis project Ga0247827, IMG submission 194414) | Soil microbial communities from agricultural site in Penn Yan, New York, United States - 12C_Control_Day2 | ecosystem: Environmental > Terrestrial > Soil > Agricultural land | place... | reverse complement strand
TTAAGCTGAACGGCACGCGGGGGTACCGACATGATGCAACACCTTTGTTGTTAAAAATATCAATCATTGATCTTTTCGGATTCCAGTCAACCCGAACGGCATGCCGAAGTCAAGCGAGGCCTTTTTTGCCCTAAAAAAGCGCTCGCGTGGCTTTTTTGAGGCACTTTGGGGCGTTTTTATGCCCTTGGCCTCTATGGCGCCCGCAGGTTTGAGCGGGCCGTGTTGTATTTTTTACGGGGGTGTTGTGTAAAAAAATGAACAAGGCTAAGCTCGAATCAAACCCATAACAGCAATAATACCGGGGTGCTTCATGTCTCGCCTGCCGATAATCGGCGTCACCGACTGCTCAAGACAGATCGGTCAGCATGCTTATCACATGAGTGGCGACACTTGCGTGCGCACCGCGGCTATAACCGTTACGGATCTGCCGGCGAACCTCACGTCCCCGACAGTTCGAGCGTTCCCGTCCGATATTCTGGACGGCCTCGATGGCACCCCCATTACGGTTACTCCATTCAATATAGAACCGATTCACAATAGCGGCTCAGCCATTGCGCAGGGCTCCGCTCGCGATTCTGCACACCTGGCATTTGCCGTGCTAAGCGTGAAGAACACGATAGCCTGTCGCAAACCCGTATTTCAACGCGACGCCGATGCGTCAACTATCGCCTGACTCCCACGAGTCCGGAAACTCAAAGCCTAGAGGCATTTATGAGTAACAACCTCGACCAGCTCACCGATTGGTTGAAAGACCACAAGATCACAGAAGTCGAATGCATGATCGCCGACTTGACCGGGATCACCCGGGGCAAGATTTCGCCGACCAACAAATTCATCGCCGAAAAAGGCATGCGCCTGCCAGAAAGTGTGCTGTTGCAGACCGTGACCGGCGATTACGTCGAAGACGACATCTATTACGAACTGCTCGACCCGGCCGACATCGACATGATCTGCCGTCCCGACCAGAGCGCGGTGTACGTGGTGCCTTGGGCCATCGAGCCGACCGCCATCGTCATCCACGATACCTACGACAAACAAGGCAACCCGATCGAGCTGTCGCCGCGCAACGTGCTCAAGAAGGTCCTCAAACTCTATGCCGACAAGGGCTGGCAGCCGATCGTGGCGCCGGAAATGGAGTTTTACCTGACCAAGCGCAGTGACGACCCGGACTATCCGCTGCAGCCGCCAATCGGCCGCTCCGGTCGCCCGGAAATCGGTCGTCAGTCGTTCTCCATCGAAGCGGCGAACGAGTTCGATCCGCTGTTCGAAGACGTCTACGACTGGTGCGAACTGCAAGAGTTGGATCTCGACACGCTGATCCACGAGGACGGTACGGCGCAGATGGAAATCAACTTCCGTCACGGCGATGCCCTGTCCCTGGCCGACCAGATCCTGGTGTTCAAGCGCACCATGCGCGAAGCCGCGCTCAAGCATGACGTGGCCGCCACCTTCATGGCCAAGCCCATGACCGGCGAGCCGGGCAGTGCCATGCACTTGCACCAGAGCATCATCGACCTCGAGACCGGCAAGAACATCTTCTCCAATGAAGACGGGACCATGAGTCAGCTGTTCCTGCACCACATCGGTGGTTTGCAGAAACTCATCCCCGAGTTGTTGCCGCTGTTCGCGCCCAACGTCAACTCGTTCCGCCGCTTCCTGCCGGATACGTCGGCGCCGGTGAACGTGGAGTGGGGCGAAGAAAACCGTACCGTGGGCCTGCGGGTACCGGATGCCGGGCCGCAAAACCGTCGGGTGGAAAACCGCCTGCCGGGTGCCGACGCCAACCCGTACCTGGCCATTGCCGCGAGCCTGCTCTGCGGTTACATCGGCATGGTCGAAGGCCTGAACCCGAGCGCACCTGTGGTGGGCCGTGGCTATGAGCGCCGCAACCTGCGCCTGCCACTGACCATCGAAGACGCGCTGGAACGCATGGAAAACAGCAAGACCATCGAGAAATACCTGGGCAAAAACTTCATCACTGGCTACGTCGCGGTCAAGCGGGCCGAGCATGAAAACTTCAAACGCGTGATCAGTTCGTGGGAACGGGAATTCCTGCTCTTCGCCGTCTGATGCGCCGGGCGCCGCCGATGCATTGCGGCGCCTTCACCTGGATTTTTTAGGAGATTCGTATGACCAGCAACAACCCGCAAACCCGTGAATGGCAAACCCTGAGCAATGATCACCACCTGGCCCCGTTCAGCGACTTCAAGCAGCTGAAAGAGAAAGGCCCGCGGATCATCACCAACGCGAAAGGCGTTTACCTGTGGGACAGCGAAGGCAACAAGATTCTCGACGGCATGGCCGGCCTGTGGTGCGTGGCGATCGGTTATGGTCGCGATGAACTGGCCGATGCCGCCAGCAAACAAATGCGCGAACTGCCTTACTACAACCTGTTCTTCCAGACCGCGCACCCGCCGGTACTGGAACTGGCCAAGGCCATCGCCGACATCGCGCCGCAAGGCATGAACCACGTGTTCTTCACCGGTTCCGGTTCCGAAGGCAACGACACCATGCTGCGTATGGTCCGCCACTACTGGGCGATCAAGGGCCAGCCGAACAAGAAAGTCATCATCAGCCGCAAGAACGGCTATCACGGTTCCACCGTGGCCGGCGCGAGCCTCGGCGGCATGACCTACATGCACGAACAGGGCGATTTGCCGATCCCGGGCATCGTCCACATCGCTCAACCGTACTGGTTCTCCGAGGGCGGCGACATGACCCCGGAAGAGTTCGGGATCTGGGCGGCCAATCAGCTGGAAGAGAAGATTCTGGAAGTCGGCGTCGACAACGTCGGTGCCTTTATTGCCGAGCCGATCCAGGGTGCCGGCGGCGTGATCATTCCGCCAGAGACCTACTGGCCGCGCATCAAGGAAATCCTCGCCAAGTACGACATCCTGTTCGTGGCTGACGAAGTGATTTGTGGTTTCGGCCGCACCGGTGAGTGGTTCGGTACCGATTTCTACGGCCTCAAGCCCGACATGATGACCATCGCCAAAGGCCTGACCTCCGGCTATATCCCAATGGGTGGCCTGATCGTGCGTGACGAAGTGGTGGCAGTCCTCAACGAGGGCGGTGATTTCAACCACGGCTTCACCTACTCCGGTCACCCGGTGGCTGCCGCAGTGGCGCTGGAAAACATCCGCATCATGCGCGACGAGAAAATTGTCGAGCGCGTGAAGACAGAAACGGCACCGTATTTGCAAAAGCGTCTGCGGGAACTGAACGATCATCCGCTGGTGGGTGAAGTTCGCGGGGTGGGTCTGTTGGGGGCCATCGAACTGGTTCAGGACAAGGCCACGCGCAAGCGCTACGAAGGCAAGGGTGTGGGCATGATTTGCCGGCAGTTCTGCTTTGATAACGGGCTGATCATGCGTGCCGTGGGCGACACCATGATCATCGCGCCACCGCTGGTGATCACGCCGGCGGAAATCGATGAGTTGGTGACCAAGGCACGCAAGTGTCTGGACCTGACCCTGAGTGCGTTGCAGGGCTAAGTGCTAGGCTCTGAGCGAAGGAGCCGTGGCACTTTCGCTCGGAGCAGTCAGAAAGGTTGGCCTTTTCTTGAAAGACCGCCTCGGATCTTGCCAGACTAGCCGCGGTTCCAGTTGTCGGGGTTCGGCCGCTGAACAAAGTGGTTCAAAAAAGAAAAATTTGGAGCATTAACGCATGAAGGCATTAGGCAAAAAGCTTGCTGGCAAGACTCTTCTCGCCATGTCCCTGATGGGCATTATGGCGGGCGCGGTTCAGGCGGACGACAAGGTGTTGCACGTCTACAACTGGTCCGATTACATCGCACCGGACACCATCAAGAAGTTTGAAGACGAGTCGGGCATCAAAGTGGTCTACGACGTTTTCGACAGTAACGAAACCCTGGAAGCCAAGTTGCTGGCAGGCAAGTCCGGTTACGACATCGTCGTACCGTCGAACAACTTCCTGGCCAAGCAGATCAAGGCTGGCGTTTACCAGAAGCTGGACAAGTCTAAACTGCCTAACTGGAAGAACCTGAACACCGACCTGCTCAAGGCCGTGTCGGTCAGCGACCCGGGTAACGAGCACGCCTTCCCGTACATGTGGGGCTCGATCGGTATTGGTTTCAACGCCGAGAAGGTCAAGGCTGCACTGGGTGCCGACGCACCGACCAACTCCTGGGACCTGCTGTTCAAACCTGAAAACGCCGCGAAGTTGAAATCGTGCGGTATCAGTTTCCTCGATTCGCCAACCGAGATGATTCCGGTGGCGTTGCACTACCTGGGCTATCCAACCGACAGCCAGGACAAAAAACAACTGGCTGAAGCCGAAGCGCTGTTCCTGAAAATCCGTCCTTCGGTCGGTTACTTCCACTCGTCCAAGTACATCTCGGACCTGGCCAACGGCAACATCTGTGTGGCCGTGGGTTACTCGGGTGACATCTACCAGGCTAAATCGCGCGCCGCCGAAGCCGGTGACAAGGTGAAAGTCAGCTACAACATTCCGAAAGAAGGTGCCGGCAGCTTCTACGACATGGTTGCCATCCCTAAAGATGCCGAAAACGTCGAAGGCGCCTACAAGTTCATGACCTTCCTGCAGAAGCCGGAAATCATGGCTGAAATCACCAACGCCGTCCGTTTCCCGAACGGTAACGCGGCCGCCACGGCGCTGGTTGATAAAGAAATCACTGCCGACCCAGGCATCTATCCGCCGGCTGACGTGCTGGCCAAGCTGTACGCGATTGCCGACCTGCCGGCCGCGACCCAGCGGATCCTGACTCGCAGCTGGACCAAAATCAAATCCGGTAAGTAAGTCATAAATCCCTGTAGCAGCTGCCGCAGGCTGCGTTCAACTGCGAAGCGGTTGTGCTGTTGAAAACGCGGGAAGGTCCTTCGGACCTTAACGCCGCCTTCGGCAGCTGCTACAGGATCTGCATAAAAGTTTTGCTGGAACGGTTTTTCGAGGGTAAGTTGCGCGCCGGTTTTGTTGCCAGGCAGCGATGGCTGTCATGTAACGCGGGGCAACTTGGGCCCAACTAATTTTAGAGGACCTCCACTTGCCTATTTTTTCTTTGTTGCGCAATGCCATGCTGGTCGGCGCCGGTCTGACGCTTGCCGTCAGTGTCCAGGCCGCCGGTACTGTGCATATTTATAACTGGTCGGACTATATCGGCGAGAGCACGCTGGCCGACTTCCAGAAAGAGACCGGTATCAAACCGGTCTACGACGTGTTCGATTCCAATGAGACCCTGGAAGGCAAGTTGCTAGCCGGGCGTACCGGTTATGACGTCGTCGTGCCGTCGAACCACTTCCTCGGCAAGCAGATCAAGGCCGGGGCTTTCCAGAAGCTCGACAAGTCGAAGCTGCCCAACTACTCGAACCTCGATCCAGTGCTGCTCAAGCGTCTGGAGCAGAACGATCCGGGCAACCTGTACGCCGTGCCGTACCTGTGGGGCACCAACGGCATCGGTTACAACGTCGACAAGATCAAGGCAGTGCTGGGCGTCGACACCATCGACTCCTGGGGCGTGTTGTTCGAGCCGGAGAACATCAAGAAGCTGCAAAGTTGTGGCGTGGCGTTCCTCGATTCGGCGGATGAAATGATGCCGACGGTCCTCAACTACATGGGCCTGAATGCCAACAGCACCAACCCCGAAGATTACAAGAAGGCCGAAGCCAAGTTGCTGGCGGTACGGCCTTACGTGACGTACTTCCATTCCTCGAAGTACATCGCGGACCTGGCCAACGGCGATATCTGCGTGGCCATCGGTTTCTCGGGCGACATCTTCCAGGCCAAGAACCGCGCCGAAGAAGCCAAGAAGGGCGTGAACATCGCCTACTCGATTCCAAAGGAGGGCGGTGCGCTCTGGTTTGACATGCTGGCGATTCCAAAAGACTCGACCAACGTCAAAGAGGCTCACGCGTTCATCAACTATTTGCTGAAACCTGAAGTTATCGCTCAGGTCAGTGATTACGTCGGCTACGCCAACCCTAACCCTGGGTCGGACAAACTGATGGAACAGTCCATACGCAACGACGAAGCGGTTTACCCACCGCAGGCGGTGCTCGACAAGACCTACGTGTCCATCGAGTTACCACCGAATATTCAACGTTTGATGACCCGCAGCTGGACCAAGGTCAAGACGGGCAAATAGCTTCAACGCTCAAACTATCCAAGGTTGGCTCACCTTGAGCGAACTGCACTCTTTTTTTCTGGGAGTTTCGTAAATGGCAGTTGCCTCCGGCGCCTATAAGAAAGCCCTCGAGGGCGACCAGTCACCTAAACAGGTGCTGGTCAAAATCGACCGGGTCACGAAGAAGTTCGACGAGACGATTGCCGTGGACGATGTGTCCCTGGAAATCAAGAAAGGCGAGATTTTCGCCTTGCTCGGCGGTTCGGGATCGGGCAAGTCCACCTTGCTGCGTATGCTCGCAGGTTTCGAACGGCCCACGGAGGGGCGCATTTTCCTCGATGGCGTAGACATCACCGACATGCCGCCGTACGAGCGGCCGATCAACATGATGTTCCAGTCCTACGCCCTGTTCCCGCACATGACGGTGGCGCAGAACATCGCCTTCGGCCTCAAGCAGGACAAACTGCCTGCCGCCGAAATCGATGCCCGTGTGGCCGACATGCTCAAGCTGGTGCAGATGAGCCAGTACGCCAAGCGCAAGCCGCATCAGTTGTCCGGCGGCCAGCGTCAGCGTGTGGCATTGGCCCGTTCCCTGGCCAAGCGTCCGAAGCTGCTGCTGCTCGACGAGCCAATGGGTGCACTGGACAAGAAACTGCGTTCGCAAATGCAGCTGGAGCTGGTCGAGATCATCGAGCGCGTCGGCGTAACCTGCGTCATGGTGACCCACGACCAGGAAGAGGCCATGACCATGGCCGAGCGCATCGCGATCATGCACCTGGGCTGGATCGCCCAGATCGGCAGCCCGATCGACATCTACGAAACCCCGACCAGCCGCCTGGTCTGCGAATTCATCGGTAACGTGAACATCTTCGAAGGCGAAGTGATCGACGACGCCGAAGGCCACGCGATCATTACCTGCAAAGACCTGGATCGCCAGATCTACGTCGGCCACGGCATCAGCACTTCGGTGCAGGACAAGTCGGTCACCTACGCGATCCGTCCCGAGAAACTGCTGGTCACCGCCGACATGCCGACCTGCCAGTACAACTGGTCCAGTGGCAAGGTCCACGACATCGCCTACCTGGGCGGGCACTCGGTGTTCTACGTCGAACTGCCAAGCGGCAAGCTGGTGCAGTCGTTCGTGGCCAACGCCGAGCGTCGTGGTGCTCGTCCGACCTGGGGTGATCAGGTCTACGTGTACTGGGAAGACGACAGCGGCGTGGTGCTTCGCTCATGAACATGCGCAAATTCAAACGCCGTCTCAATCGAATAATTCCCGGTGGCCGCCAACTGGTCATCGGGGTTCCATTCATCTGGCTGTTCCTGTTCTTCATGTTGCCGTTCTTCATCGTCTTGAAGATCAGCTTCGCCGAAGCCGACGTGGCCATCCCGCCGTACACCGAAATCTACAGCTACGCCGAACAGAAGCTGCAGTTGCTGCTGAACCTGGGCAACTACGCGATGCTGGGCGACGACGAGTTGTACATCGCCGCGTACCTTGGCTCGCTGAAGATGGCGCTGATCAGCACCATCCTCTGCCTCGTGATTGGCTACCCGATGGCCTACGCCATCGCCAGCGCCCGTAAAGAGCTGCAAACGGTGCTGGTGCTGCTGATCATGATGCCGACCTGGACCGCGATCCTGATCCGCGTCTACGCGTGGATGGGCATCCTCAGCAATAACGGCCTGCTCAACGGTTTCCTGATGAGCATGGGCTGGATCGACGAGCCGCTGCAGATCCTCAACACCAACCTCGCGGTGTACATTGGTGTGGTTTATTCGTACCTGCCGTTCATGATCCTGCCGCTGTACGCCAACCTGGTGAAGCACGACACTAGCCTGCTCGAAGCCGCTTCGGACCTCGGTTCGAGCACCTTCAATAGCTTCTGGAAAATCACCGTGCCGTTGTCGAAAAACGGCATCATCGCTGGCTGCATGCTGGTGTTCATCCCGGTAGTGGGTGAGTTCGTAATTCCGGAACTGCTCGGCGGCCCGGAAACCCTGATGATCGGTAAAGTGCTCTGGCAAGAGTTCTTCAACAACCGTGACTGGCCGGTGGCGTCCGCCCTGGCGGTGGTGATGCTGGCGATCCTGATTGTGCCGATCATCCTGTTCAACCGCAGTCAGGCCAAGGAAATGGAGGGTAAAGAATGAAGCGCTTCCGTTTCTCCAGCCTGATGCTGGTCATGGGTTTGTTGTTTATCTATCTGCCGATGCTGATCCTGGTGATCTACTCGTTCAACGCCTCGAAACTGGTGACGGTATGGGGCGGTTGGTCGATCAAGTGGTACGTCGGCCTGATGGACAACACGCAACTGATGGGCTCGGTGGTGCGCTCGCTGGAAATCGCCTGCTACACCGCGATTGCCGCCGTTGCACTCGGCACACTGGCCGCGTTCGTCCTGACCCGCATCACCCACTTCAAGGGTCGCACGCTGTTCGGTGGCCTGGTGACCGCGCCGCTGGTAATGCCCGAGGTGATCACCGGTCTGTCGCTGTTGCTGCTGTTCGTGGCCATGGCGCAGATGATTGGCTGGCCGCAGGAACGCGGCATCGTCACCATCTGGATCGCCCACACCACGTTCTGTGCGGCGTATGTGGCGGTGGTGGTGTCGGCGCGCTTGCGTGAGCTGGACCTGTCCATCGAAGAAGCGGCCATGGACCTCGGTGCACGGCCGTGGAAGGTGTTCTTCCTGATCACCATCCCGATGATCGCGCCATCGCTGGCGGCGGGCGGCATGATGTCCTTCGCGCTGTCGCTGGATGACCTGGTGTTGGCGAGCTTCGTCTCCGGCCCAGGTTCCACAACCCTGCCGATGGAAGTGTTCTCGGCGGTGCGTCTGGGCGTGAAGCCTGAGATCAACGCGGTGGCCAGTCTGATTCTGCTGGCGGTGTCGATCGTGACCTTCCTGGTCTGGTTCTTCAGCCGCCGCGCCGAAGAAAACCGCAAGCGGGCGATCCAGCAGGCCATCGAAGAAAGCGCTGCCGACTCGTGGAAACAACCGGACGTGCGTCGCGCGCAGCAGGCGCCGGAAGCGGCGTAACAGCAAAAGATCGCAGCCTGCGGCAGCTCCTACAAAGGGATGTGTACTCCTGTAGGCGCTGCCGAAGGCTGCGATCTTTTGATTTTCAGGACTATGCAATCCAAGGCGATTTGCGGATGATCTCAACGAAGTTCATCGGCTTGAAGCCGGGTTCGCTGTCCACCAGCACGTCAGCGTTCACCGTACCGAACGTGGTGTCCGGCTTGTGTTTGAAGCCGTTGGCGAACGCGCAGAGGATGCACTCCTTGAACCCCTCACCCCGTGGATGCGCATGCACCACCGCTTCGCGCTGCTCGGTGGGAAATGCCGCGTAGTCGATGCCCAGCACATCCATTTCAACACCCGCGGTCACCAGCGCCACGTTGGGGCGCAGGTGGTGCACCACATTCGGTGTCGTGTGCAGAGCAATCGATAGCCACACTTGCTCGATATCGTCATCCGAAAAGCCGTATGGTTGAAGGAACGCTTTGGCGGCATTGGCGCCATCGACCTCGAAGCGTTCGTTGTCGCTGCGGTGACCTTCCACTAAACCCAGGTCATGGAACATCGCGCCGACGTACAAAAGCTCCGGGTTGTAGGCCAGTTGCTTGCGTTCGCCGCTCAGTGCGCCGAACAGGAACACACGACGCGAGTGGTGGTAGAGCAGATCGGATTCGACGTCGCGGATGTATTCAGTGGTGGCCTTGGCCAACGCGCTGTCGGGAATTTTGATGCCGGCGATGGTGGTGCTCATGGACGATTCCTCTCGGTGAGCGCCGTGGCGGCGCTGAGGGTTCAAGTCTGTTCGCACCCCCGAAACCGAACAATCGATCCATGGCTTCGATCCCGGCCAATGAACATGCATATCGCGCCAACCTCGCTTGTTACACCCGGATTGGCTAAGTTTGCATACAGCCCGTAGCAGCTGCCGGGGCGCTATCTGTTGTTCAATTCAATGCCATAGAAGGCAATCCACGTCATGAGTAAAACCGTCGCCATCGTGGTCTTCGCCGGCGTTCAGTCGCTGGACGTCACCGGTCCCATGGATGTGTTTTCCGAGGCCAATCGTTTTCTGGCACCCGAAGATCACTATCGGCTGGAAGTGATCGGCGTGGAGCGCGGCGCGATGGCCTGTTCCAATGGTCTGGTGCTGAACGCCCATCGGCATTTCAGCGAGGCGTTGCAGGCTTACGATTTGCTGTTGGTGGCCGGTGGCCCGCAGTTGCCGTTCATGGATTTTGGCGGCGCGTTCAATGCCTGGCTGCGGGATGCCTGCGCGCTGGCGCAGCGCTTTGGTTCGATCTGCAACGGCGCGTTCATGCTGGCCCGGGCCGGGCTGCTGGAAGGGCGGACGGTGACCACGCATTGGAGCGATGCGGCGGCGCTGGCGGCGTTGTGCCCGTCGACCCAGGTCGAGGCCGATCGTTTGTACGTGCAGGACACCGAACTCTATACCTCAGCCGGGGTGACGGCCGGGATCGACTTGTCGTTGTATTTGCTGGGTAGCGATCACGGGCCGGAAGTGGCGCTGAATGTAGCGAAGCGATTGGTGGTGTTCACCCAGCGCTCGGGCGGGCAGTCACAGTTCAGCCCGTTCCTGACGCCTCACGCCGAGCCGACGTCGGCCGTGGCAATGGTCCAACACTACGTGTTGGCCAACCTGACGGGCGACCTGGCCATCGCCGATCTGGCCAATGCTGCCAACATGAGCGCGCGCAACTTTTCCCGGGTGTTCGCCAAGGAAGCGAAAATCACCCCTGCCGAGTTTGTTGAGCGGGCGCGGGTCGATGCGGCGCGGGTGATGCTGGAGAGCACCCGTGCACCGCTCAAGACCGTGGCTTATCAGTGCGGCTTTCGCGATGCCCAACACATGCGCAGTGTGTTCAACCGCAGGCTGGGAGTGACGCCGCAGCAGTTCAGGCTGAATTTTGCAGCAATGGTTTGAGCCTGATATGCGTGGGTCTTGTGGGCCTCATCGCTAGCAGGCTAGCTCCCACAATGGATCTGCATACACCGGACCTGTGGGAGCTAGCCTGCTAGCGATGAGGCCAGCCCAGCCAATACAAATCTACTGAGCGCCGCGCGCCGGCAACAGCTTCAGGGTACTGCGAGTATTGGCCGTCACCTCTTCATCATTCAGATACGCCTGGTAGTAAACCCCTTCGATATACGCTTCGGCCTGATCCTCATAGTGACTGTCGAACGGCACGCCGCTCTGGCCGACCGGGTTGACGGTCAGGCTGTGGGTCGGGTCGGCGAAGTCGATCAGGCGTCGCGTCGACGGGCCGTAAGTCACCGGCCACGGTGCCGGGCCGATCTTGGCCGACAGGTTGTTCGGTACTTCATGGCTGCCGGGCGCGGCGAACGGGCCGACGTTGAAGATCCGGTCCAGCGGCTTCTGCTGCCCCAGCGGATGGCCATGGGTCAGTGTGTGCGCCTTGCCCCACTGCCATTGCGCGAAGTCCGTACCCAAGGTGGTCTTGAGGTGGGCGATGCTGGCTTGCCAGGCAACCTTGACCGTATCGGCCCGGGTTTCCTTGCCGAGGGTGTTGCGATTGTCCCACCACGGCGAGTCCGGATTCGCCGCCAGGCGCGGCAGTGCAGCGTCGATCACCCGAGTCGAGAGCAGTGTTTCGAAAAAGTCATTGCCCAGTTCATCGTGCATCGCCGCATCGGCGAGGTTGAACAGGAACTGGTTGAACACGGTGGCGCTGGTGGACTCCAGTGGGTAGTCGCCTTTCCACTGCGCCAGTTGTTCCACCAGTTTTAATTCTGCAGGATCACTCACCACTTCACGCAACACCGGCAGCAGCGGCGCCAGCAAGCGCGGGCCGTAACCGGTGGTGGTGCCCAGTTGCAGCTTCTGGCTTGCGTCCAGATCCCACTTGATCGCCTTGTCGCTCAGTTGCTGATTGAGCTGTTGGCCACGGTCGGCCAAATTGTAATAACCGGGAATCTCCATGCCGGTCGCCGACACAGGCTGGAAGTTGGCGGAGACGATGTAGCCCCGCGCCGGGTTCTCTTCCTGCGGGTTGGCGCTGAACGGGTAGAAACCATCCTTGTCCGCCTCGGCGCTGCTGCCGTCGAGGATGAACCACGGCTTCACCCCGGCAGGTCGCTTGGGCAGCTGCGCCGCCGCCCACCAGCCGATATCGCCCTTGGCGTTGGCCCAGACAACGTTCAGGCCCGGCGCCTGGATTTTTGCCGCGGCACCCCGGGCCTTGGCCAGAGTGTCGGCGCGGTTGAGCTGATAGAAACCTTCGAGGATCGGGTTCTGGCTTTCCAGAAAACCCCACCACATGGCGATTGGCGTTTTACCAACGCTGTTGCCGAGCGCATCGTTGACGATCGGCCCGTGGGGCGACTGACGCAATACCAGGGTGACCGGTGCCTGGCCCTTGACCGCGATCTTTTGTTCGCTGGTCACCATGTCGACCCACTTACCGCGATACCAGACCTGATTGGGATTGTCCGGGTTGACCTTCTCGGCAATCAGGTCGAGGTCATCGTTCTGGAACATGGTAATGCTCCAGCCGAATTCGCGGTTCATGCCCAGCGAGGCGAATGGCATCAAGGCCTGATAGTGGCCGTACAGGTCAAAACCCGGCGCCGAAAGCTGCGCCTCGTACCACACCGACGGCGCGGAAAAGCGGATGTGCGGGTCACCGGCCAGCAGCGGCTTGCCGCTTTTGGTCCGATTGCCGGCCACGACCCAGGCGTTGCTACCCTCGAACTGCGGCAAGCCGTTGTCGGCCAGGGCTTGTTCGCTGAGGCGGGCGAGGGCGTTGAGGTCTTTCCAGTCTGCGCTGGCGAGGGAGGCTGCGGCGCCGCTGTGTTGTTTGGCCAGCACGCCTTTGGGCTGCCAGTCGAGATCGAACACGCTCAGGTATTGGCTGCCGAGCTGGTCGCGAACATAGGTCAACAGCGGTTCGGTGCGAAACGCCGCGGCAAAACTGTAGGCCATGTAACCGGCGATGCTGATGGTGTCTTGCGCAGTGAAGGGGCGCTTCTGGATGCCCAGTACGTCGAACTCCACGGGTTTGGCGTGGCTGTCCTGATACTGGTTGATGCCGTCCAGATAGGCTTGCATGGCGATGAAGGCCGGCGATTGCTTATCGAGGTTGGCGAGGTACGTTTCGGCGCGTTCACGAATGCGCAGGCTGCGCATCAACTTGTCGGTGTCGAGTAGTTTCGGTCCCAGCACCTCGGCCAGCTCACCGCGGGCGAGGCGGCGCAGCACTTCCATCTGGAACAACCGATCCTGCGCGTGGACGTAACCCAGGGCGCGGTACAGGTCGGTTTCGTTTTCGGCGCGGATGTGCGGGACGCCGCGCTCGTCATAACGCACCGTCACCGAGCCTTGCAGGTGTTGCAGTTCCACCATGCCCTGGCGTGTCGGCTGCTTGCTGTAGATGTACCCGCCGCCGGCGACAGCGACGGCGACGATCAGCAAACCGAGAGCGGTCAGGCTACGTTTCATGGTGACTCCTTGTTGTTATGGTGGCAGCAAATCCTTGGTGCCACTGTTTACCACGGCCCACTGGAAAGAGGCATCGCCCGTAGGAGGGATTCGTATTGCGGCGTTTGTCGCTACTTCGTTGTATCGGCCGGCCACGGGCAGTAACACCCCACAGCCAGTGTGTGCGTGGCACTCACGGCGCGGCCCTCGTTCAGCGCTTGCAGAATGGGCTCGATAAAACTGTTACTGGAGTTGCAGGTGAGGCCTTCGCTGTAGGGGCCGAAGTACGCGAGTTTGCCGCTGCGGTCCCAGATCGCCACGGCGGGGCTGGCGGGGACTTGTTCAGAACCGGGCAGGACCGTGAGGGTTTTCAGGTGGCTCAGGGTGCTTGGCAACTGCCCATGGCTACCGGTTTTTTGCACCGCGTAGAACTCAACACCTTGCGGCGCGTACTGTTCAACCAGTTCGCTGAGGTGTTGTTGATTGCCGACGTTGCACGGGCAGGCCGGGTCCCAGAAATGCACAAGTCGGATGGCGCCGGGGCCTGCAAGGGTGTCGGGCAAGCGCAGCGGGTCGCCGGAGAACACCGCCGTGTGTTCGCTGAACGCGCGCAGGTAGCGCCCCTGAAACCAGTCGTAAGCCGCCCACAGCACGCCGGCACACAGCAGGGCGAGCAGGCTGACAAACAGGGTGGCGCGATAGGGCGAGCGCATCGGTTCAATCCTCGAAGGTCGGCTAGCTTGCCATGCTTGCCGCGACAGATGAATATCGCAGGTCCATAAAGTCCGTTTCGTGCAATGGAATCGTTCATGCCCGCCACCTTCGACCCCAACGATCTGCGCGCCAGCCTGCGGCCACTGGCCGAGGGTCAGCCGTTGTCAGCGCAGGCGCAGGCGTATCAGCGTTTTTACGGACTGGATTTCTCGGCGCGCAACGTGCGCAGCGGCCTGGGGCGTTTTCAGGTCGATGGCTATGAAGTGGTCAGCCAGGTCTGGCGGCCGGCGCAAGCGAAGGCGACGCTGTTTGTTTTTCACGGTTTCTACGATCACACCGGGCTCTATCGGCATGTGATCGAGTGGGCGCTGGATCAGGGCTTTGCGGTGATTGCCTGCGACCTGCCAGGGCATGGACTGTCCAGCGGGGAGCGGGCAAGCATCAAGGATTTCGCCGAGTACCAGGACACCTTGCAAGGGTTGTTCACCGAGGCGCAATCCCTCGACCTGCCGCAACCCTGGCACCTGTGCGGGCAGAGCACAGGCGGCGCCATTGTGATCGATCATGTGTTGAATGCCGGGGCGAACAGCCCGGCTCAGGGCCAGGTAATTCTCCTGGCGCCGCTGGTGCGGCCGCGGGCCTGGGGCTGGTCGCATTTGAGTTATTTCCTGCTCAAGCCCTTCGTCAAAGCGATCGCCCGACGCTTCAGCGAAAACTCCAACGATCCGGATTTTCTGCCGTTCCTTCAGGCCGATCCGTTGCAGCCGCTGCGACTGCCGACCGCCTGGGTCGGGGCGCTGGCGCGCTGGATCAAACGCATCGAAGCGGCACCGGGCAGCACGCGGCGGCCATTGATTGTGCAGGGGCAGGCTGACATGACGGTGGATTGGCAGCACAACCTTGAAGTGCTGCGGGCGAAGTTCGATCGGCCACAGGTGTTGATGCTGCCCGAGGGAAGGCATCATTTGGCGAATGAAGCGTTGGTGTTGCGGGGGGAGTACTTCGGGTTTTTGAGCAAGCGGATCAAGGGCAGGAATTTATAGCGATTGGTCGGGCCTCATCGCCAGCAGGCTGGCTCCCACAGTGGATCTGCGTACCCTGGCCCCCTGTGGGAGCTAGCCTGCTAGCGATGGCGATCTATAAGGCGCCAAAGTTCACTGGCTGAGATTCGAAGGATTCTGCCCCACCGCCAACCCCGCCTTGATCGCCGCCAGCGCCGCCTGGTAATACGCCTTGCCTTCCGTCGATTCGGCAAACGTGGCGAACTCTTCCAGCTCTTCATCCGACAGATCGCGATAGACGTACAGCAACGTGTTGTTCAGGTCGCTGCCGATCTGGTCCATCAAACGCTGGCGCTGGCCGTTGAGCATGCCTTGGGCCTGACCGGCACCGAGCAGGCCAGGAATCATCGAGCTCAGGCTGTCGGCGGCGACACCGGCAATCGCCAGACTGACCTCGGCGCCAGCCTCACGGGCGGGCAGGGCCTGGGCCAGATGGCCGATGATCAGCAGGCGACTGTCGCTGGCCTGCATCTTCGGCAAACCCTTGGCGTTTTTCGCCAGTTGGTCGCGACGGGTGGCGAGTAGCTCGGCGGCGACGATCTTCTTGCCCAGCGGCGATTGAAAGAATGCCAGTGCGGGTTTTGGATCGGCGAGGTTTTTACGCAGTTGCGCTTCGGCACGCTGGTCCACGGCATTGGGGGAAAAACGCTGATTGCTGTTGTTGACCAGCGCCTGGAACACCGCCGGAGGCAGGCTGCTTTGGTAGCGTTGCTGCGCGGCCGAAAGGGCGTCATTGAAATGCGCGCGTTGTTCCGGCCAGCCGGCGACCTTGTACAACTGGTCGTGGCCGTCTGCCCAGGCGGGCAATACACAGAACATCAGCAGTGAGAAAAGCAAACGGCGCATAGGGACTCCTGTCGGCAGGCGACTATTCTCCGTGTGGCATCAGGACTTGTCGAGAATTCGTATCAACCCGCTGCGTGGCTCTGTCGGATTTTCAGGCGCAGGAATACTATGCGCGCCATGCAAATACCTTCTGATCACCCGCTGCTGTTACGAATCGTCGACGACTTGGCCGCCAATGGCTGGTCGCAGCAGAATATTTTCCTGCCTCTGGATCTGACCCGAGCGCTGGCGGCCGAGTGCCGTAAACGTGCTGCCGAGGGTGAACTGGCCCCGGCGGCGGTCGGGCGCGGGCCGACATCGGAGATCCGTGAGGGGATTCGTGGCGATCATATCCAGTGGATCGAGCCCGGCCAGGCCGAGGCTTGCGACAGTTATCTGGGGTTGATGGACAGCCTGCGCGAGGCGATGAACCGTGGTCTGTTCCTGGGGCTGGAAGATTTCGAAAGCCACTTCGCGATGTACCCACCCGGCGCGTTTTACCTCAGGCATGTCGACCGTTTTCGCGATGACGATCGGCGCATGGTGTCGGCGGTGGTCTACCTCAATGACGCGTGGCTGCCCGAGCATGGCGGCCAGTTGCGCATGTACCTGGATGAAAGCGCGGAATACGATGTGGTGCCGACCGGTGGCTGCCTGGTTGTATTCCTGTCGGGTGACGTCCCTCATGAAGTCCTGCCTGCGACCCGGGAGCGCCTGTCGTTGACCGGTTGGTTCCGTCGTCGGGGCAACGAGCCGTTCTGATCATGCAGAAGATATTGGTAAGCCGCTGTCTGCTGGGGCACCGCGTTCGTTACGACGGTGGTGCCAGCGGGCCGTTCGATCAGCTTCAGGCCTGGCTCGACGAAGGTCGCGTCGTGCCGTTGTGCCCGGAAGTCGCCGGAGGGTTGCCGACGCCACGGGCGGCTGCGGAGATTCCGGGTGGGCAGGGCCGTGAAGTGCTTGAAGGTCATGCTTCGGTGATCACCACCGAAGGTGAGGACGTCAGTGCGCCGTTTCTGTCCGGGGCTTATCAGGCGCTGGAGCTGGTGCAAAAACACGGCATCCGCATTGCCGTGCTCAAGGCCAACAGCCCCTCATGCGGCAACCTGCTGACCTACGACGGGACGTTCAGTGGGGTGAAAGTCACTGGCGAAGGGGTGACGGCAGCGTTGCTCAAGCGCCATGGAGTGTTGGTGTTCAGCGAGCTGGAGTTGGCGGAAGCGGCGCAGGTGCTGGCAACGCAGGACTAACAACACCACAAAACCCTGTGGGAGCGAGCCTGCTCGCGATGAGGCACGCCCATTCAACATCAATGTTGAATGTGAGGCTGCCATCGCCAACAGGCTGGCCCCCACAGGGTTGCTCTTAGATTTCAGGGTTTGGGAGCTGCCCCCGATTCCGCTCCAAACCATTTCTCCTCCAGCGCCGCCAGTCGGCCATCGGCCTTGATCCGCTGCAGCGCACTTTCCAGGCTGGCGTGGAACGCCGGATTGCCCTTCTGAAACGGAATCGCCAGCTCCACGGTCGGGTTGGCCTTGGGTTTTTCTTCCGTCAGTGACTGCACCAGCAGGATGGATTTCGGCTCTTCTTTCTGCGCGATCAATTGCGCGTTGGTCTTGATGTAAGGCTCGCTGAAGTCGAAACGATCCGTCAGCGGCGCGGTCTTTGTAATGTGATTGATGGCGATGTCGTATTTGCCGCTCTCTACGCCATTGAGCAGATCGCTGGCGTCGGTGACGACGAAATCGGCACGCACATCCAGTTCGTTGGCCAGCAATTGACCCAGTTCGACTTCGAACCCCGCGAGTTTTTCGTCTTCCTTGAAATTGAAGGGGGGTGTATTAGCCTCAACGGCAATGCGTAATTCGCCGCGGTCGTTCACGTCGTCAATCAATTCGGCATGAGCCAACGGGCTCAAAAGGGGTAGCAGGCAGATCAGGCCAGGCAGAAAGCGCATGGTCACTCCTTTGAATTTTTTATGGCGACCCTCTGATTCAGGCTCGCTTTGCTATGGTTGTCGAGTGCCTTCGACAACGATTGACCATGAAGTTGTCATGGTCACGCGGATTTTACGGAAAAACTGGAGAAGAGAATGAAAACCTTTATGTCACGTGCTGCTTTGGCTGGCCTGCTAATGGGCGTTTCGGTACTGGCCAGTGCGGCTACGCCGGCTCCCAAGGGCGCTGAAGTGTCCATTGTTTCTCCTGCGGACGGCGCCACGGTCCCGAAGACGTTCGTCGTCAAGTTTGCGGTCAAGAATATTGCGCTGGCACCCGCAGGTGATGTGACCAAGAACACTGGCCACCACCATTTGCTGATTGACGTCGACAAGCTGCCGGCCGCCAACCAGCCGATTCCGACCGATGCCAACCACGTGCATTTTGGCAAAGCGCAGACCCAGGCTGAAGTGACACTGACGCCGGGCGAGCACACCTTGCAATTGATCCTGGGCGACAGCGGCCACATGCCGTTCGATCCACCGATCGTCTCCGAGAAAATCACCGTCAACGTCAAATAAAAAAAGGGAGCCCCGAGGGGCTCCCTTTTTTGTCGCTCAAGTCGCTATCAGAACAACACGCGGCTACGGATGGTGCCGTTGACGTGTTGCAGCTTCTCTTGCGCCAGGTCCGAGTACTCGGCGTCGACGTCGATTACCACGTAGCCGACTTTCTCGTTGGTCTGCAGGAACTGACCGGAGATGTTGATGCCGTTTTCGGCGAAGACCTTGTTGATCTCGCTCATCACACCCGGAATGTTCTCGTGGATGTGCAGCAGGCGGTGCTTGCCAGGGTGAGCCGGCAGGGCCACTTCCGGGAAGTTCACGGACGATACCGAAGTACCGTTATCGCTGTACTTGACCAGCTTCTCTGCCACTTCCAGACCGATGTTGGCCTGCGCTTCAGCGGTGGAACCACCGATGTGCGGGGTCAGGATCACGTTGTCCAGGCCACGCAGCGGGCTTTCGAACTCTTCGTCGTTGGAGCGTGGCTCCACCGGGAATACGTCGATGGCCGCGCCGATCAGGTGCTTGTCCTTGATGGCGGCAGCCAGGTGGTCCAACTCGACCACAGTGCCGCGTGCTGCGTTGATCAGGATGCCGCCTTTCTTGATAGCGCGGATTTCCTTCTCGCCCATCATCCACTGGGTGGCGGCGGTTTCCGGAACGTGCAGCGAAACGATGTCGGACATCGCCAGCAGCTCGTGCAGGTTGCCTACCTGAGTGGCGTTACCCAGTGGCAACTTGGTGATGGTGTCGTAGAAGTACACCTGCATGCCCAGGCCTTCGGCCAGGACCGACAGTTGCGTACCGATCGAGCCGTAACCGACGATGCCCAGCTTCTTGCCGCGGATTTCGAAGGAGTTGGCTGCGCTCTTGATCCAGCCGCCACGGTGGCAGGAAGCGTTCTTCTCAGGGATGCCGCGCAGCAACAGGATCGCTTCGGCCAGCACCAGCTCGGCGACGGAACGAGTGTTGGAGTACGGCGCGTTGAACACGGCGATACCGCGCTCGCGGGCAGCACTCAGGTCGACCTGGTTGGTGCCGATGCAGAAACAGCCGACAGCGACCAGTTTCTTCGCGTGATCGAAGATTTCTTCGGTCAGTTGAGTGCGGGAGCGAATGCCGATGAAGTGAGCATCAGCGATCTTTTCCTTGAGCTGGGCTTCCGGCAGAGAACCTGTGAGGTACTCGATGCTGGTGTAGCCCGCCGCCTTGAGGACGTCGACAGCCGATTGGTGGACGCCTTCGAGAAGAAGGAACTTGATCTTGCTCTTATCGAGAGAAGTCTTGCTCATCTGCGTAAACCTGTGTCCCGGAGAAAAAATGGCAGGAAGTAGCCAGCAGATGCTGACCCGGACGGCAGGAAAGCCGTCACCGCAGAACAGCCCTTGGGCACTATCCTGCGGGGTCGTTATGCTAGCATATGCACCCCGCTAAACACTCATTCCTGCGACGTGAAGCGTTCTCAGGATGACCATGAATTGTTCGAGAGTTCTGTCGATGACCAATCCTGCCCTGATTGATGAGCTGAAGACCCTGGTTGAGCCTGGCAAGGTGCTGACCGATGCCGACTCCCTGAATGCTTACGGTAAGGATTGGACCAAGCATTTCGCCCCGGCCCCGACCGCCATCGTGTTCCCCAAGACCACTGAGCAGGTCCAGGCCATTGTCCTGTGGGCCAACAAACACAAGGTGGCGCTGGTGCCGTCCGGTGGTCGTACCGGTTTGTCTGCCGCGGCCGTGGCAGCCAACGGTGAAGTGGTCGTGTCGTTCGACTACATGAACCAGATCCTCGATGTGAACCTCACCGACCGTACTGCCGTTTGTCAGCCGGGCGTGGTCACCAAGCAATTGCAGAACGTCGCTGAAGAAAAAGGCCTGTACTACCCGGTGGATTTCGCCTCGTCCGGTTCGAGCCAGATTGGCGGCAATATCGGCACTAATGCCGGCGGGATCAAGGTGATTCGCTACGGCATGACCCGTAACTGGGTGGCCGGCATGAAAGTCGTCACCGGCAAGGGCGACGTATTGGAGCTGAACCGCGACCTGATCAAGAACGCCACCGGCTACGACATGCGCCAGCTGTTCATCGGCGCGGAAGGCACCCTCGGTTTCGTGGTCGAAGCGACCATGCGTCTGGATCGCGCACCGAAAAACCTCACGGCGATGGTCCTCGGCACCGCCGATTTCGACTCGATCATGCCAGTGCTGCACGCGTTCCAGAGCAAGCTCGATCTGACGGCCTTCGAATTTTTCTCCGACAAGGCCCTGGCCAAAGTCATGGGCCGCGGCGATGTGCCAGCGCCCTTCGAAACCGATTGCCCGTTCTACGCGCTGCTGGAATTCGAAGCGACCACTGAAGAAGTGGCCAACCACGCCCTGGAAACCTTCGAGCACTGCGTCGAGCAGGGCTGGGTGCTGGACGGCGTGATGAGCCAGAGCGAAACCCAGCTGCACAACCTGTGGAAGCTGCGCGAATACATCTCCGAAACCATTTCCCACTGGACGCCGTACAAAAACGACATTTCGGTCACTGTGTCGAAAGTTCCGGCTTTCCTGAAGGAAATCGACGCGATCGTCGGCGAACATTACCCGGACTTCGAAATCGTCTGGTTCGGCCACATCGGCGACGGCAACCTGCACTTGAACATCCTCAAGCCGGATACCCTGAGCAAGGATGAGTTCTTCGCCAAGTGCGCCAC
>Ga0247827_10000360_pt1 | contig 21528 bp, 17 predicted proteins | sample 12C_Control_Day2_FD_194414 | JGI IMG/M metagenome (GOLD analysis project Ga0247827, IMG submission 194414) | Soil microbial communities from agricultural site in Penn Yan, New York, United States - 12C_Control_Day2 | ecosystem: Environmental > Terrestrial > Soil > Agricultural land | place... | reverse complement strand
ACTCAAGAGGCGCAGCGATCAAACGCAGCGACAACTTGAAGGCGTTTCGGGGAGGAAACGTCCGCTCCTTAGAGAGCGATAAAGCCCGCTGCGATGTATCCCCCGCAGCGGGCTTTTTCATGCCTGAAGTCCAAGCCTCGGACCTCTGACACCCGCCCCGATCACTCATTATCGAACATCCTTCGATAATGAGAACAGACATGAAAAAAGGGCCGGAGCGTCGCCGCCCCGGCCCTCTTCGTTCGTCGGATCTGGCGCTTACCAGATGCGGACGCGGTCTTCCGGGGCGAGGTAGTATTTGTCGCCCGGCTTGACGCCGAAGGCTTCGTACCAGGCGTCGATGTTGCGCACCGGACCGATCACACGGAACTCGGCGGGGCTGTGCGGGTCGGTGGCGATCTGATTCTTCAGAGCGTCCTCGCGATACTTCGACTGCCAGACCTGGGCCCAGCCGTAGAAGAAACGCTGGTCGCCGGTCACGCCGTCGACCACCGGCGCGGGCTGGCCGTTCAGCGACAGATGGTAGGCCTCCAGACCGACCGCCGTACCGGCGGCGTCGCCGATGTTCTCGCCCATGGTCAGGCCGCCCTGGACATGGAAGCCCGGCAGCGGCTCGAACTGGTCATACTGGGCGCCCAGGCGCGTGGTCAGGGCCTGGAAATTGGCCTTGTCCTCGTCGGTCCACCAGTTGCGCAGCACGCCGTCGCCGTCGGACTTGGAGCCCTGATCGTCGAAGCCGTGGCCGATCTCATGGCCGATCACGCCCCCGATGCCGCCGTAGTTGACGGCCGGGTCAGCATCCGGATCGAAGAAGGGCGGCTGCAGGATGGCGGCCGGGAAGACGATCTCGTTATTGGCCGAGTTGTAGTAGGCGTTGACCGTCTGCGGGGTCATGCCCCACTCGGCCTTGTCCACGGGCTGGTTCAGACGGTTCAGCTGATAGTTCCACTGGAACTGTCCCAGACGCTGGGTATTGCCGAACAGGTCGTCCGCACGGACCTCCAGCGCCGAATAGTCGCGCCACTTGTCCGGATAGCCGATCTTGACGGTGAACTTGCGCAGCTTCTCCTGAGCTGCCGCCTTGGTGTCCGTCCCCATCCACGTCAGGTTGTCGATACGGTGCGACAGGGCGGTACGCAGGTTGGCGACCAGTTCTTCCATCTTGGCCTTGGATTCGGCCGGGAAGTATTCGGCGACATAGAGACGACCTGCCGCCTCGCCCAGCGAGCCTTCAGCGAAGCTGATGGCGCGCTTCTCGCGGCTGCGCTGCTCGGGCTGACCCGACAGGTCCCGCGAACGGAACTCCCATTGAGCATCCGAGAAACGCTTCGACAGGGTCGGGGCGGCGTCGTCGGTCGTGTGGAAGGCCTGCCAGGCCTGCAGAGTGTCGATCGGCGCCTCGGCGAAGATGGCCGCGATCTTGGGCATGGCCGTGTTCTGGCGCACGATCAGACGATCGATCGAACCCAGACCGGCGGCGTTGAAATAGCCGGTCCAGTCAAAGCCGGGCGCCTCGGCGGCCAGGGTCTGAATGGTGTATTCGTTGTAGGTCTTGTCGCGGTTGCGGTTCTCGATCGGGGTCCAGTGGGCCTCGGCGATCTTGGTCTCCAGGGCGACGATGGCGGCGGCGTGACCGGCCGGATCGGCCCAGCCGATATTGGTCAGCATCCGCTCGACATAGGCCTGATACTTCTCCTTCTTGTCCGCAAAGCGGGCGTCCAGATAGTAGTCGCGGTTCGGCAGGCCGATGCCCGACTGGCCGGTCGTGACGGCGTAGCGGGTCGGCTGCTTCTGGTCGATGGTGATGCCGGTGCCGAAGAAGGACGAACCGACGCGGCCTTGCGTCTGCCCCATGTAGGCGGCGATCTTCTCGTGCGTGTCGGCGGCGCGGATGGCGGCCAGGAAGGGCTGCAGCGGCTGGGCGTCCAGGGCCTCGATGCGCGCCTCGTCGATGTAGGAGCGATAGGCGTCGGCGATCTTGGCTTCATCCGAGCCCGGCGTCAGGTCCGTGCGCGCGACCAGACCCTGGATCAGGGCCTTCATGCGGTTGTCCGACAGTTCGCGCAGCAGGGGGAAGGAGCCGTAGGAGGTGCGGTCCGACGGGATCTGCAGCTTGTCGAAGGCCGTGCCGTTGGCGTAGCGGAAGAAGCTGTCGCCCGGCGAAACCGAGGTGTCGCGACCCGACAGGTCAAAGCCCCAGGTTCCGTACTTGGGCGCGTCCGTGCCGACCCAGCCAGCCGGCGCCGCGCCGCCCTCAGGGGCCGAGGCGCCGTGGAACAGCTCCACCACCGTGCAGCTTTCGTCCAGGCAGGCATGGTCATGACCGTCGTGTGCAGCGGCCACGCCCGCCGGCAGAAGCAGGGCGCCGACAGCGGCCCCGATCAGCAGTTTCTTCATAAGCTAATTCCCTCGACTAACCCGTGCTCAGGTTCGGCGCGAACCCTAGTCCCGCCTTGAGCGCGGCCGCGTCTTAAAAAAAGTTCATGAAAGACGCGAGGCCTATCGCCAGATCGTGATCGCCTGCGTCACAGTGGCCGCCACGGAGGAGTCATGGGCCAGGGACACGGCGGCGAGTATCGGGACCTGGTGGTCTTTCTGGCGGCGGCCGGGGTCGTAGTGCCCCTGTTCAACCGGCTCAGGATCAGCCCTGTGCTGGGCTTTCTGGCGGCTGGAGTCCTGCTGGGGCCCGACGGCCTGGGCCGGTTCGCCCAATCATCCGGCTGGCTCAGCTGGCTGACCATCGGCGACCAGGCCCAGATCCGCCAGCTGTCCGAACTGGGGGTCGCCTTCCTGCTGTTCATGATTGGGCTGGAGCTGTCATGGGAACGGCTGAAGGCCATGCGACGGCTCGTCTTCGGCCTGGGCATGCTGCAGGTCGCCGTCTGCGCGGTCGTCATCGCCGTCGCCTTCATGGCCCTGGGCCAGCCGCTGGCCGGGGCCGCGGTCCTGGGCATGGGCCTGGCCCTGTCCTCAACCGCCGTGGTCATGCCGGTTCTGGCGGCCCAGGGACGGATCAACAGCGAGACTGGACGCGGCGCCTTCGCCATCCTTCTGGCCCAGGACGTGGCCGTCGCCCCCATCCTGATCACCGTCACCGTCCTGGCGACCCTGGCCCAGAGCGGACCCTCCGTCGATCCCGCCGAACTGGGACGCGCCCTCTTCACCTTGGCGCCGGCGGCGGGCGGTCTCTTCCTGATGGTGCTGCTGGGGCGCCTGGTCCTGCGCCCCATGTTCCGCTCGGTCGCGCGCGCCCAGCACCGGGGCGAAGGCCGCGAACTGTTCGTCGCGGCCTCGCTTCTGGTGGTTGTCGCCGCCGGTCTCGCCGCCCAGGCGGTCGGCCTGTCGATGAGCCTGGGCGCCCTGGTGGCCGGGGTCTTGCTGGCCGAGACCGAGTTCCGCCGCGAGGTCGAGGTCGCCATCGACCCGTTCAAGGGCCTGCTCCTCGGCGTCTTCTTCATCGGCGTCGGCATCAGCCTGGATCTGGACGCGGTGGCGGCCGACCCGGCCACCGTCCTGGGTCTGGCCGGCGGTCTGATCCTGCTGAAGGCCCTGATCATCTTCCTGCTGGCCCGCGCCTGGGGGCTGGCGGCCCGCTCGGCCATCGAAACCGCCCTGATCCTCGGCCCGGCCGGGGAGTTCGCCTTCGTCATCCTGTCCACCGGACTGGTCGAGGGCCTGGCGACGCCGGAACTGACGCACAAGGCCATGCTGGCCGCCACCCTCAGCATGTTCGCCGTCCCCCTGCTGGCCGTCCTGGCGCGCGTCGTGACCCGGCGGGCCGCACCGGTCGCCGAGCCCGAGGTCGAAGGCTTGTCGCCCGACACCGCCGTCCTGGGACCCGACGGCGCCGTTCTGATCGTCGGTTTCGGTCGGGTCGGACGGCTGGTAGGCGAGCTTCTGGCCGAGCACGATCAGCGCTTCATCGCCCTGGACGCCGACCCTGCTTCGGTCCGTGCCGGCCGCGCCGACGGTCATGAGGTCTATTACGGCGATGCGGCCCGTCCCGACATGCTCACCGCCTGCGGCCTGGAATCGGCCCGCGCCCTGATCGTCACCATGGATAGCCCGGCCAAGGTCGACGAGGTGGTCAAGGCCGCGCGGGCCCTGCGGCCTGACCTGATCCTGATCGCCCGCGCTCGCGATGACCGCCACGCGGCCCGCCTCTACGCTCTAGGCGTCACCGACGCCGTGCCCGAAACCACCGAGGCCAGCCTGCAACTGGCGGAGAACACCCTGGTCGACCTCGGCGTGCCCATGGGGCTGGTCCTGGCCTCGATCCACGAAAGACGCGACGGCTTCCGCAAGACCTTCCAGGCGGCCGCGCCGGACGGACGCGGCGCTCGCCCGGCGCGCGCTTTCCGCACCGCCCGATCGGCCGCCTCACCACAGACCACGGATACGCGATCTACGTAATAACCCTTAGGTTTATTGACGTTAAGGTCAAGCTTGAGCAAGATTCACCATCAGGTCATGACCCATTTTGGTCATTGTTCGGTGATGAAAGTTCGACCTCCCCCCGCGGACGTCGGTTGTCGTCCGGCGCGAGTTTTATGCCGAGGCGGCGTGAAACTGGCCCGACAAGACCGTCGTTCTTCATGACCGGCAGGCGTTAAGCCCTTCCCGAGCCAGAGTATTTAACTGATGCGTGAGACCACCCTGTCCGCCCCCGAGGCCGTCGAAACCGAAGCCCCGGCCCGGATGAACCGCCGTCAGGCCGCCAAGATCCGCACCCGCCAGAAGGTGCTGGACGCCGCGCGCGCCCTCTTCGCCGAGCGTGGATACGACGCCGCCACCATCCGCGACATCGCCAAGGGCGCCGGAATGTCGACCGGCGCCGTCTTCGCCAACTTCCAGGACAAGGCCGAACTGTTCGAGTGCGTCTTCGCCGAGGAAATGGCCGGCCTGCTGCAGGACATCCAGACCGCCGCCGGTCATGAAGGCCGTGTCGCCGAACGCCTGGCCGAGGGCCTGACCGCCGGCTACCACCGCTCGCTGGAGCACCTGCCGCTGATGCAGGCCATGATCGCCCGTTCCTGGTTCCAGCCCGAGGCCGCCGACGAGCGTTCGCGCACCTTCGTCAAGCCGATCATCGAGGCCGTCATCGCCGTGCTGCAGGCCGGCATTCGCGACGGCGAACTGCGTCAGGACCTGGATCAGATGGTCCTGGGCCGGATGATCTGGGACACCTTCATCGCCAACTTCCGCTACGCCGCCTACGACAACTGGGGCATCGAGGAACTGACGCCGCATATCCGCAAGCAACTGGACCTGATCCTGTCCAGCCAGCTGGCGCGGCAGTAAGAACCGGGATCGACGCCCATTTGAACAAAAACGGCCTCTCACCATCGCGGTGAGAGGCCGTTTTTCTAGCGCTCAGGACCCGATCCGGTTGACGGTCAGCTCTTCCACCTCAGCACGACCTCTTTGATCGGGTTGATGAAGCCGCGCCCCTCGGCCCGGCTCTTGCTCCATTCCCGCTTCAGCTGCTGATACCACTTGGCCTGCTTGTCGGCGTCGTCGATCCAGATCAGGGCCGGATCGTATTTCAGCCCCTCGTTCTGCAGGTTCACCATGCCGCCGTCCTGCTTCAGGAAGGCGACCACGCCCATGCGCAGGAAGGGCTTGGCCACATTGAACACCCAGTGATCGGACCAGAAGATCTGGGTGATCCGGGTCTTGGTCTCGGTCACCGGCGTCAGGCAGGTCAGGGCCAGCACCTGTTTGGCGCCGACCTGGATATGCTCCCAGCGATAGCCCGGCAGGCGGAAGGTGATCTCGGTCGCCGGCGCCCCGCCCAGGATCTTGTAGAGGCGGCTGTTCGACGACGGGGCGTGGCGCACCATGGCCCAGCCGTAATCGCGCGGCGCAAAGGTCTTGGCCTTCTCGTGCATCGAATGCTCGGAGCGCCACCACCACTGCTGATGCACGAAGGGGCCGTGGGCCGGGTCCATCAGACCGACGACGGCGTGGTCGATATGGCTGTCGAAATCCATCGCCTCAACCAGCTTGGCCTCGCCATCGGCGCCAGGGAAGAGCGGCGGCTCATGATCCGGTTCGGACGGATTGCGCGCGTCAGCGGCCATCCAGACGAAGACCAGACCCTGGCTCTCGCGCACCGGATAGGACCGCACCTTGATGCGGTTCGCCTCGAAGGCCTGATCCTCGACCAGCGACGGAATGGCGGCGCAGACGCCGTCGGGACGGAAGCGCCAGCCGTGATAGGGACATTCGATCGTCTCGCCCTCGCCCGGCTTGTCGACCAGACGCCCGGCCGACAGGGGCGCGGCGCGGTGGGGACAGATGTCGCGCATGGCGTAGATCTCGCCCGCCCGCGTTCGTCCGACCAGGACCGGCTCGTCCATCACCTCATAGCGCTTCAGGCTGGCGACCGGCACGTCACGCGCCAGGGCGACGAAATACCAGGCGTCGCGCACGAAGCCCTTGCCGAAGGCGGTGGGCGGAGCCTTGGCTTCGGGGGCGGTCGCGGAGGAGGAAGCAGCGTCAGCGGTCATGCCGCTATCTAGCAGCAGGGACCGCCGCCCGTCCAAAGCCCATTCCCTTCCTAGCTCGATGAATTAATCTGGGTCAAATTCTCGGGGAGAGGACTTTATGATCCACACCGCTATCGCCGCCGCCCTGCTGCTGGCCGCCGCCCAGCCCGCCCTGGCCCAGGACGGCCACGTGAACCACGCCGCCCACGGCCATCAGCACGCCGCCTTCGCCTCCGACCGCATCCATGTCGTCGTCGAGGGCCAGGGCCCGGACGTCATCTTCATCCCCGGCCTGTCGTCCTCGCCCGCCGTCTGGCAGGGCGCCGTCGATCACCTGAACGGGGCCTACCGCGTCCATCGCATCCACGTGCAGGGCTTCGCCGGCGCTCCGGCCGAGGGCAATGCGACCGGCCCCGTGGCCGCCCCGGTAGCGGAGGAGATCGCCCGCTACATCCGCGAGCAGGGTCTGACCAAGCCCGCCGTCGTCGGCCATTCCATGGGCGGGACCATGGGCATGATGCTGGCCGCGCGTCACCCCGATCTGGTCGGCAAGCTGATGGTCGTCGACATGATCCCCTTCATGGGCGCCATGTTCGGCCCGCCCGGAACCACCGCCGAAAGCGTCGTCCCCGTCGCCGATCAAGTTTTCACCGCCCAATCGGCCGCGCCGCGCGAGCAATACCTGACCCAGGCCAAGGCCGCCGTCACCGGCATGATCAGGACCGAGGCCGCCCGCCCTGGCCCGCTGAACGACGTAGAGACCAGCGACCAGCAGGTCTCGGCCGCCGCCTTCCGCGAACTGATCGTCACCGACCTGCGGCCTGAGCTGAGCAAGATCACCGCCCCGGTCGAGGTCCTCTATGTGAAGTTCAACGACCCGCGCATGACCGACGCCATCACCGACGCCATCTATCAGATGTCCTTCGCCACCCTGCCCGGCGCCGAGCTGAAGCGCATCGACGACAGCGCCCACTTCATCATGCTGGACCAGCCCGCGGCCTTCTACGGCGACCTGGACGCCTTCCTGGCCAAGTGACCCATCCGGCCGCGGATCGGGTCGTCGGCCTCTATCAGGACAAGGCCGCAGACTGGGTCCGCGACCGGGGCGTCGCCCTGCGTCGGACCGAAGGCGACTGGGACGAGGTCGCCTGGCTGGACCGCTTCACGGCCGGCTGGCCGCCGGACGCCCGCGTGCTGGACGTCGGCTGCGGCTCGGGCTGGCCCATGGGCGCCGCCCTGATGGAACGGGGCTTCAAGGTCGTCGGACAGGACGCCTCGCCCGACCTGATCGTCCATGCGCGCGAGACCCTGCCCGATGGCGACTGGCGCCTCGGCGACATGCGCGAAGACCTGCCCGACGGAGCCTTCCACGGCGTTCTGGCCTGGCACAGCCTGTTCCACCTGACGCCGGAGGCGCAGACGCATGTTCTGCCTGCTCTCGCCGCCCGCGTGGCCGAGGGCGGTCGCCTGATGTTCACCGCCGGCCCCGCCCATGGCGAGGCGATCGGCGAATGGCGCGGCGAGCCGCTTTATCACGGCAGCCTGGCTCCCGAGGCCTATCACGCCCTGCTGACCAAGGCCGATCTGACGGTCGAGAACGGCGGCGACCAGGGCGTCTGGCTGGCCCGACGCGCCATTCTTTCGGCGAAATAGGCGCTCACGCTCATGTGAACTCAAGCGGGGCGTTTTCTGCGGCCGCGTGACCGGCTAGGGTCGCGTCGCTGGCAAGAGGGACTTTCATGGCGCGTAAAGACGGCGGACCGGACCGCAACGAGCACGGCGGCGGCAAGAAGCCGCGTCGGTCCTTCCTCGGAAACCTCCTCTACTGGGGCGCGGTCCTGGCCGTCTGGGGCCTGATCTTCGCGGTCGTCTTCTTCGCCGTCTTCGCACGCGACCTGCCCGACACCTCGACCCTCTATGACGTCGATCGCCAGCCCTCGATCACCTATCTGGACCGCTCCGGCGCCCTGATCGCGGTGCGCGGCACCCAGATGGCGCCTCCGGTCGATCTGGACGCCCTGCCCGACTATGTGCCCGCCGCCTTCATCGCCATCGAGGACCGGCGCTTCTATCACCACCCCGGTTTCGACCCCATCGGCATGAGCCGGGCCATGGCCCTGAACCTCAAGGCCGGACGCGTGGTCCAGGGCGGGTCCACCATCACCCAGCAACTGGCCAAGAACCTGTTCCTGACGCCGGACCAGAACCTGAAGCGCAAGGTCCAGGAGCTGATGCTGGCCGTCTGGCTGGAGATGAAGTTCACCAAGAAGGAAATCCTCGCCCTCTACCTGAACCGCGTCTATTTCGGCGCCGGCGCCTATGGCATCGAGGCGGCTTCGCAGCGCTACTTCGACAAGAGCGCCGACAAGCTGACGGTCGGTGAATCCGCCCTGCTGGCCGGCCTGCTCAAAGCCCCCTCGCGCTATTCGCCCGTGTCCGAGAGCGAGCGCGCCGCCACCCGCGCCAATGTCGTCCTCAACGAAATGGTCGATGTCGGCGCCATCACCCCGGCCCAGCGCGACGCCGCCGTGGCCCAACCGGTCCGCGTCTCGCGCACCCTGGCCAGCCAGCACGCCCAGTACTTCATCGACTGGCTGGACAAGCAGATTCGCGGCCTGGTCGGCGAACCGACCGAGGACATGGTGGTCGAGACCACCCTGGACCTGACCTTGCAGACCGACGCCGAACGCGCCGTGCGCCGCATCCTCGACCGCGACAAGGGCCGGGGCGTCGAACAGGCGGCCCTGGTGGCTCTGGACGGCGAAGGCCGGGTCCGCGCCATGATCGGCGGCGGCTCCTACGCCGACAGCCAGTTCAACCGCGCCACCGACGCCCGCCGTCAGGCCGGCTCGGCGTGGAAGCCCTTCGTCTATCTGGCGGCGGTCGAGGCCGGCTACACCCCGACCACGCCGGTCGTGGACCAGCCCGTCACCATCGGCGGCTGGTCGCCGAAGAACTATTCCGGGCGCTTCTCGGGCCAGATGACCCTGGCCCAGGCTGTGGCCCAGTCGACCAATACAGTGGCCGCCTATGTCGCCGATCAGGTCGGCCGCGACAGCGTGGCCCGCGCCGCGCGCCGCCTGGGCATCACCAGCGAGATCGGCCTGCAGCCCTCCATGGCCCTGGGCGCCGTCGAGGTCAGCCCCCTGGAAATGGCCCAGGCCTATGACGCCTTCGCCAACGGCGGCAAGAAGGTCGAGGCCTATGGCATCAGCCGCATCCGCACCCCTTCGGGCCGCGTCATCTACACCCATGGCGCCGGCGAAAACGGCCAGACCATCAACAACCCGTCGCTCTACTACATGAACCAGATGCTGCGCGGGGTGATCACCTCGGGCAGCGGCCGCTCCGCCGCCATCGGCGGACGCGACATCGCGGGCAAGACCGGCACCACCTCGGACTACAAGGACGCCTGGTTCGTCGGCTACACCGGCGGCTTCGTCGCCGCCGTCTGGGTCGGCAAGGACGACAACAAGGCCATGCGCGGCGTCACCGGCGGCTCCTCGCCCGCCGCCATCTGGCGCGGCTTCATGGAGGCCGCCCTGCCCAAGCTGGCGGTCCAGGCCATCCCCAACGGCCCGCCCCTGCCCGAGGGCTGGGTCGCGCCCGATCCGGTCGGCGACATGATGGGTCAGGTTCAGGACCCCTACGCGCAAGTCCCGGATGGCCTGCCCGGCCCGGCGGTCGTGGACGGCCAGCCCGTCCCGACGCCCGCGCCCCTGCCCAACGATCAGCCGGTCATCCGCCCGACCTCGCCCCAGCCGGCCGCCAAGGAAGCTCCGCGCGCCGAGAAGAAGGCCGACGCCGACTTCTTCTAGGGCGCCGCCTCAGCGCCCCACGGCGTGCAGGGCCGCGCCGTGGTCGCGCAGCCACTGGCGGAAGGGACGATGGTCGCCGACCAGGCGGTGCACCACCGCCCAATAGGCCGGGCTGTGGTCGGCGTGGACCAGGTGGGCGACCTCGTGCGCGGCCAGATAGTCGGCCACCTCAGCCGGGGCCATGATCACGCGCCAGGAATAGCGGATCGAGCGGTTATGCGGGCTGCACGAGCCCCAGCGCGAGCGCGTGTCGACGATCGACACCCTGACCGGCTTCTGGCCCAAGGCCTTCAGATGGATCTCTGTGCGCTCGACCAGAAACTCGCGCGCCGCCCGCTTGAACCAGTTCTCGACCCGGCGCGAAAAGGCCTCGCCCTCGCCGCCCGAGCGGATCACCGGCCCGTCCGGCGTCTCGACCAGACGCGCCGCGCCCGCGCCGCCGACCGCTTCCAGCCGCACGCTCCGTCCCAGCCACGACACCTCGCCGCCCGGCGCCAGCGGCGTTCCCGCCACCCGCGCGGCCAGCCGATCCTTGATCCAGTCGGACTTGGTACGGGCGAAGGCCACCACCTCGCCCAGACGCCGTTCAGAAGGCGCCACGGCCACGGCCTCGCCCGCGCGAGCATCGATGCGGATCGACAGCCGGCGGGCGCGGGGATTCACCGACAGGCGAAGGGCGCCCCCGCCTTCAAGCGGCAGCCGCTGACCGTTCCGGTACTGCACTCAAGGACTCGTTCTGGGCGATGAAGTCGCGCACCCGCGGATAGATCTCGTCGCGGAAGCGGCGGCCGTTGAAGACCCCGTAGTGGCCCACGCCCGGCTGGACATAGAGCAGTCGGCGCGCGTCGGAGATGTTGGGCGTCAGGCCGTGCGCGGCCTGGGTCTGACCAACGCCGGAGATGTCGTCCTTTTCGCCCTCGACCGTGGCCAGACCGATGTCGGTGATGGCCGACAGGTCCACAGTCTTGCCGTGGTGCTCCAGCAGGCCGCGCGCCAGCAGGTGCTGCTGGAAGACGATGTCGATGGTCTGGAGATAGAACTCCTCGGTCAGATCCAGCACCGACAGATATTCGTCGTAGAACTGCTCGTGCTTCTCGACCCCGTCGCCGTCGCCGTCGACCAGGCTCTCGAAATAGCGGCGGTGGGCGTCGATGTGCTTGTCCTCGTTCATCGACATGAAGCTGTAGAGCTGAACGAAGCCCGGATAGACCCTTCGTCCAAAGCCCGGATAGGGCCAGGGCACGGTGTGGATCATGTTCGACCTGAACCAGGTGAAGGGCTTTTCCTCGGCCAGCTGGTTGGTCACCGTCGGCGACAGGCGGGCGTCGATGGGCGAGCCCATGAAGGTCATGGAGGCGGGCCGGTTCGGGTCGTTCTCGGCCGCCATGACGGCGCAGGCCGCCAGCACCGGGGGTCCCGGCTGGCAGACGCCGACGACATGGGCGCGCGGCCCGATGGCCGTCAGCATGGCCCGGACGTGGTCGATATAGTCGTTGAAGTCGAAGCGACCTTCCAGCACCGGGACCTGCCGGGCGTTCTCCCAGTCGCTGACATAGACGTCGTGGTCCTGAAGGAAGCCCTCGACCGTGCCGCGCAGCAGGGTGGCGTAGTGACCCGACAGGGGCGCGACGATCAGGACGGCGGGGGCGTCAGTCGGCTTGCCCACCTTCTTCAGATCGCCCGCGTCGCGTTTGAACCGGACCAGCCGGCACCAGGGCGAGGACCAGACCACCTGTTCGGTCGTGCGCACCGCGTGACCGTCGACATCGAGGATCTCAAGCCCCCAGGCGGGCTTGCCGTAGCGACGCGTCAGGCTCTCGAACACCTCGGCCGAGGCATAGGCCGTCCTGCCGATGGCCGTGTCCGAGGCCGGATTGAACGGCGACGTCCAGAACTGGCGGGCCATCTGGGCCCCGATCCGGAACGGCGTCGCCGAATGATAGGCGAGCTCGTGAAATGCGTAGAGCATGAAACCCCGACTGCGGCCCCCGCCGATGCGGCAGTGCAGCATATATTAGGTTTCAGCGCAAAACAGACCAAGGTCGCCCCTGATCAGGGAAAGGTGATCAGCCGCGCTCCATGGCGTTCTCGATCAGCTTGACTGTGCGGTCCGGCCCCAGGTCATGGGCCACGGCGCTGCGGAACTGACCGTCCGGCCCCATAAGATAGACGGTCAGGCTGTGGTTCATCGTATAGCCCTCGCCCTCGCCGACCTTCTGGTAGAAGGCGCGGTATTCTTTCGCGACCTGGGCCGTCTGTTCCGGCGTGCCGGTCAGGCCGATGACGCCGGTGGGGAAGCCGTCCGACGACAGATAGTCCTTCAGCAGTTGCGGCGTGTCGCGCTCGGGGTCGATGCTGATGAAGACGATCTGCAGGTCCTTGGCCTTGTCGCCCATGCGTTCCTGCACGGCGTTAAGGACACCGAGCGTCGTCGGGCAGTAGTCCGGACAGTAGGTGAAGCCAAAGAAGACCAGGCTCCACTTGTCCTTCAGGATCGACTGGTCGACCACCTGCCCGTCCTGGTTGGTCAGGATGAAAGGGCCGCCGACGGCGGGCTGGCCCGTGCCGCTCTCGGACACCTGGGCCGACTGTTCGCGTCCCTTGACCACGACCATGGTGATCAGGCCGAGCGCCAGGGCGATGACCGCACAGGCGGCGGCGAACAGAATGACGGGACGACGCGGCATCGGCTTCTCCTGCGACGGCGAGGATGCAGCCGTCAGCTTGGCGGTCTATAGAAGAGGCGTGAGCAGCACAGAAGCCCCCTCCCTGTCGCAGGCTGTGAAGGCCGCCGGCCATCCCGGCGTCATGGAGGCCCTGCGCGAGCGGCCTCGGCGCGGACGCGGCCTGTCGTTGCGCACCCTGATCGTGCTGCGCTGGCTGGCCGTCTTCGGTCAGACCTGCGCCATCCTGACCGCCTATTTCGCCCTGCACTTCCCCCTGCCCCTGTGGGAATGTCTGGCGACCATCGGCGCCGGGGTGGTGATGAACCTGGCCACCATGGCCCGCGCCCGCCGCATCGACGGCAGCCTGCCCAACGGACCGCAGACGGCGGCGCAGCTGGGCTTCGACATCCTTCAGCTGGCCACCCTGCTGGCCCTGACCGGCGGGCTGGACAACCCCTTCTGCCTGCTGCTGGTGGCGCCGGTGACGATCGCGGCGGCCTCCCTGCCCTCGCGTCAGGCCTTGGTGCTGGGGGTCATGGCCCTGATCGCCCTGGCCGTCCTCTTCTCCTGGTCCCTGCCCCTGCCCTGGCGCCTGCACGAGCATCTGGTCCTGCCGCCCCTCTATCGCTTCGGCATGGGCCTGGCCCTGGCCACCGGGGTCCTCTTCACCTCGGGCTATGCCTGGAAGGTGGCGGCCGACGCCGAGAAGCTGGAACTGGCCCTGGCCACCACCCAGGACGTGCTGCAACGCGAACAGAGACTGGCGGCGCTCGGCGGTCTGGCCGCCGCCGCCGCCCACGAACTGGGCACGCCGCTCGCCACCATTCAGGTCGTGGCCAAGGAGCTGCTGCGCGCCTCCCCGCCGGACAGCCCTGTCGCCGAGGACGCCGCCCTGATGCTGCAGCAGGCCGAACGCTGCCGCGACATCCTGAAACAGCTCTCGGCCCAGCCCGAGGAAGGCGACGCCCTCTACGCCGACGTCGATCTGAAGGCCCTGCTGGAAGAAGTCGTCGAGCCGCACCGGGGCTTCGATCTGGACTTCCAGACGGCGGTGAAGGCCCCGCCCGGCCAGCCCCTGCCCCGCGTCCATCGACTGCCCGAGGTCATCCACGGCCTGTCCACCCTGATCGAGAACGCCGCCGACTTCGCCAGCAGCCGGGTGCGCGTCACCGCCGTCGTCGACGCCGGCTGGATCGAGATCGACATTCTCGACGACGGTCCCGGCTTCGCCTCCGAGATCCTGCCACGCCTGGGCGAGCCCTATGTGACCAGCCGACCTCAGGCCAAGGCGCGCCGGGCGCTCGCGGCCCAGATCGCCGCCGCCGCCTCGCCCGGCGGCTCACGCGCCAGGGGCCGCAAGAGCCCGCCCCCCGTCACCGCGCCCATCGCCCCCAGTCAGGGCGGCATGGGCCTGGGTTTCTTCATCGCTCGCACCCTGCTGGAGCGCAGCGGCGGCAAGGTTTCAGTCGGGTCCGGCGACGGCGAGAAGGGTCGGCCCAAGGGCGCGCGTGTCACTGTCCGCTGGCCGCGACAGGCCCTGGAAGTCGCCGAGCCCGCCCTTGAACCCCGCAGCGCCCAGGTGGAACCTGATGTCGCAGTCAGGAGCTAAAACCTTGACCATGCGGCTGAGACGCACGACCTGAGCCTCAGGAGAACCGAATGTCCGAACTCGAAGCCCGCATCGCCACCCTGGCCGACAAGACCCTGCTGCTACTGGACGACGACGCGGCGCTGCGCACCCGCCTCGGTCGGGCGCTGGAAGCGCGCGGTTTCGACGTGACTCTGGCCGGCTCGGTGGCCGAGGCCAGCGATGCCCTGCGCGTCTCGGTTCCCGCCTTCGCCGTTCTGGACATGCGGCTGGAGGACGGCAACGGCCTGAAGGTGGTCGAGGCCATCCGCGAGCGCCGCGAGGACGCCCGCATCGTCATGCTGACCGGATACGGCGCCATCGCCACGGCCGTGGCGGCGGTCAAGGCCGGGGCCGTCGACTACATGCAGAAGCCCGCCGACGCCGACGACGTGGTCAAGGCCCTGCTTTCGGTCGGCGAGGCCCCCGAACCGCCTGATAATCCCATGAGCGCCGACCGGGTGCGCTGGGAGCATATCCAGCGCGTCTATGAGCTGTGCGACCACAATGTCTCGGAAACCGCCCGTCGCCTGGGCATGCACCGCCGCACCCTGCAGCGCATCCTGGCCAAGCGCGCCCCGCGTTAAGAGGCGTCTCTGGCACCCGGCGGATCAGTCCGCCGGCATGCGGCCGTAGTTGACGGCGATGCGGCCGATCAGGCCCTTGACGATCAGGTCGACCGGCGTGCCCTCGCGGTAGTCGCCCTCGGCGACGAAGTTGACCCGGTCTTCCGAGATCAGGCGGTGGATCTTGTTGTGATCGCGCGGGGTGTTGTCGGGGTCATAGACGGCGATGGAGAAGCCGCCCTTGGTGTGCATCATCTTCATGGTCGGGACGTCGGTGTCGCCGTCGCCGAGGAAGATCATCCGGTCGAAGGGGATGGGGCGTTCCTCGTCGGGGATGAAGCGGTTGATGCGTTCATCGTCCCAGTGGTTGTGCACGCCCTTGTTGATGCGGAACAGATATTGGGTCTTGGTGGTGTAGTTGACGCCGACCGCCGGCCAGACGGCGACCTCGTTCTCGTCATAGGCGTATTTCGAGGCGAAGACGTGGGTGAAGGCCCCGGCGATGGGGCAGCCCTGGATCATCTCCTCAAGGCCGGCCGAGATGATGTAGTGCTCGATTTCCAGGCCGTACTGGGCGCCGAAGGCGTTCATGCGGTCGAACCAGCTGCGGTCCCGCAGACCTTCGAACAGGGCCACGTCGCGGCCATGATCCTGAAGCGTCTGGCGGGTGACGGGATTGCCCTGTTCGCGCGCAGCCAGCAGCATCATCTGCATGTACATCAGGATGCCGTCGCCGTCGGAAGCGATGGTCCGGGGACGGACGGTCTCGTTCCAGAACTGGGCCGGCGTCATCCCGATCGAGGGAATGAAGCTGACCTCCTGCATATTGCCCCGCGCCAGGGTGCCGTCGAAATCATAGATGATGGCGGTCTTGAGCAGGGGGCGGGTCGTGTCGGCCATGGGGGCGTCCTAGAGGGCTTGGACAGGCCCTCTAGCACGACATGGGCGAAACATCAGCCCAGCAGCAGTTCCGGGGCCGCCGTCGGCGCTGTGGCCTCGACCGGCAGGTGCAGGATGAAGGCCGCGCCCTTGCCCGGTTCGGACTGGACCTCGGCCCAGCCGCCGTGCAGCTCGACCAGGGCCTTGACCAGGGCCAGGGCCACGCCCGGTCCGCCGCGCTCGCGCCGTACGAAGCGGTCGAAGACGTGGGCCTGCAGGTGATAGGGGATGCCGCGTCCGGTGTCCTCGACCCGGATGCGCACCTCGCCCGCGCCGACCTCGGCGGTCAGGGTCACAGCCCCGCCCTCGGACACCGCGCGACAGGCGTTTTCGAGCAGGTGATCCACGGCCTGGGCGATGCGGCGGGCGTCGGCGCGGACCGGCTTCAGACGAGGCGGGCAGGCGACCGTCAGGACGGCGCCGCGCCCCTCGACCTTGCCGCGCACCTTTTCGGCGCAGGCCTCCAGCAGGTCGCAGACGCGCATGTCGCCGAGCGTCAGCTCCATCTCGCCTGCGTCGATCTGGGCCATGTCGAGAACGTCGTCGATGGAGCGGGCCAGGTGGCTGGCGGCTACGCGGATGGCTCCGGCGTGCTGACGGCTGCGCTCGGGCAGGTCGCCCATGGCTTCCAGCAGCTCCGAATAGCCGACGATGGTCGTCAGGGGCGTGCGCAGTTCATAGGAGACGCTGCCGACGAACTCGCGTTTCAGGGCCTGACTTTCCGCCAGGGCCGCCTCCTTGGCCGCCAGGGCCTGCTCCAGCTCGCGCCGCGCGGTGACGTCGGAGAAGGCGACCAGGGTGGCGCCGTCGGGCAGGGGGCGGGTCTGCCAGGCCACCACGCGGCCGTCGTCGGTGCGAGCCTCGCCGGAAATCGGCACCCGGCTTTCGGGGTCGGGGTCGGCCACCCGCGCCTTCAGCCCCAGCCACAGGGCGGCGTCGTCCAGCACCGGACGGCACAGGGCGGCCACAGCGTCGAAGTCCCCGGCCTCGGCCAGCCTCTCGGCCGAGACGCCCCAGAAGATTTCGAAGGCGTCGTTGTTGAGCCGCAGCCGGCCGTCCGAGCCGAAGACGGCGACGGCGTCGTTCAGCTTGTCCAGAGTCGCGGTCTGGACCTGGATCTGGGCGTTGTAGCGGCTGCGCAGTTGCAGCTCGTCGGTGATGTCCGAGAAGATCAGCAGGATGCCGCCCAGGGGGTGAGGCTGACGCACCACGCGCAGGGTCCGCCCGTCGGGCAGGGACCAGCTGTCGTCCGGCGCGGCCTGGGCGGCGCCGTAGAATTCCAGCTCCTGCGCCTTCCACCCGGCGTAGTCGATGACCTCGGGCAGTTGGCGCTTCTGGCGCAGGCGGTCCAGCAGTTCCGCGTGGGTCGGGCGCTCATCCAGCCATGCCGGATCGATGTTGAACAGTTGCTGGAAGGCGGTGTTGTGGAAGGCCAGCCGCTTGGCCGGGCCAAAGATGGCCACGGCGTCGGCCAGGTGGTTCAGAGTCTCGTCATGGGCCTCGACGTGACGGCGCAGGGTGTCGCGCGTCTCCTCGGCCTCGGTCATGTCGATGGCGAAGGCGATGACGGCCCCGCGACCGCCGGCCAGGGGCTCGGCCAGGATGCGCCAGGCCTTGCGCCGACCGTCCGACGACACCCAGCGGAAGCCCTCCTGACGTGCATTGAGGCGCGAGGCCTCGGCCACGATCAGGTCGGCTCCGCGATCGAAGCTCAGCCCCGCCTCGTGCGCCTCGGCCAGGGTTTCGGCCCTGGTCTCGGTCAGCCAGGCCTTGTTCGCCCAGATCAGCTGACCGGCGCCGTCGACCACCCAGGTCGGGGCCGGCGAGGCCTCGGTCAGGGCGCCCAGCCCCGCGTCGGCGGCGGTTTCGGCCCCGCCCAGCTTCGACAGGCGCAGCCAGGCCGAACCGCCCAGGGCGCGGCCTTCGACCGTCCAGGCGCCATCGGCGGTTTCCAGCAGGGTCTCGAACGGCTCGCCGCGCTGGACCAGCCCCTCCATGTGCCCGGTGTGAGAGGCGTTCAGCGCCGCGACAATCGCTTCGGCCGCCGCCGCCCCCTCGCGACCGGGGGCGAGCACCGCCAGGGCCTCGGGCGCGCCGAACACCGACTGGGCCGCCCCCTCGGGCGTCAGAGCCAGGCGCACGTCGTCGAAGACGTTGAGCGCGCCCTCGCAGGCGGCGGCGTGGGCGCGTTCCCCGGACAGCCAGGTCTCGATCTCGGTCTCGCGCGCGCCCAGACGCTTGCGCAGCCGCCAGGCCCAGGCGCTGATCGCCAGCGCCAGCCCCGCCGCGCCCGCGGTGGCCACATAGGCGATGTCGGCCTCGGCCATGCCTTCCCCAAGAAACCCGTCTGTCGCCGGACCCGCGCCGCGCGGGCGTCGGACCGATTCGCGTTTACCATACCCTGATTGCAGCGATTGCGATGCGGCGAGACGACGGATTGCGGCGCGCGCGTCCCGAGGCGATACCGGAAGCATGACCCAGACCCCGAACCCGGCGTGGAACGACCAGCCCGCCCCCTCGCTCGACGACTTCGCCCGCCTGGCCGAAGCCGCCTTCGCCGCCCTGCCCGAAATGTTCCGGCAAGCGGCCGGCGAGGTGGTCATCCGTGTGGACGACTTCGCCGATGAAGAGACCCTGGCCGACCTGGAGATCGAGGACCCGTTCGAACTGACCGGCCTCTATTCCGGCGTTCACATCGGCGAGCGCGACGCCATGGGTCCGGCGGCCGAACCCTCGCGAATCTTCCTCTATCGCCGCCCGATCCTGGATGAATGGTGCGAACGCGGCGACGTCGGCCTGGCCGAGATCATCGCCCATGTCCTGATCCACGAGATCGGCCACCACCTGGGCCTGGACGACGACCAGATCCACGCCATCGAGGACGAGGACTAGCCCCGCCCTTGCCCTGATCGCGCCGCAATGCGATCCAGACGGGGCAGGGGACGCGAGATGACCGACCACAACAACACCCGTTCGGCGCGGGCGCAGACCATCGACGATCTGTCAGAGGACGCGCTCGGCGTCGGCTCGACCGACCTTCGCACCGTCAGAGACCTGCTGCTGCGTCCCCGTCAGGTGCTGGAGGCCTGGATGACGCAGGGCGCGACGGCCGCCGGCCGCTATGCTCGCCCCTTGCGTCTCTACCTGGCGCTGAACGGCGTCCTCATGCTGATCCAGTTCCTCAACGGCGGATCAGCCAACCTGCTGCGCGGCTTGCCGCCCGAGGTCCTGCTCCCCGCGATTGAAGCCTCCGGCAAGACCCGCGACGCCTTTATCGCCGACGCCGACGGCTGGATGAGCCTGATCACGGTTCCGCTTCTGGCGACCTTCTATGTCGTCGCCGCCACGCCTCTTCTGCGCTGGTGGGACCCGGAGAGGCTGGGCTGGCGTCGCGGCTTCCGCGCCGCCTGCGCCTATCTGAACGCCTGGACCGTGCCGCTGCTGCCCATAGCCTGGTTCATTTACGGCACAGGCCCCCTGGCGCTTCTGGCCAGCCTGACCATGGCGGTCCTCGGCCTGGTCGCCTTCCTGCGGATGGGGCGAGGCCGATGGTATCGGTCCACGCTCCTCGGCGTCGTCAAGGCGGTGATCCTGACAGCGGCCATCGCCGTCATCGGACTGCTCGGCTCCACTCTTGTGGCGGCCATAGGCCTCTACGCCGGAACCGTCTCCTAGTCGGCGATCCGCTCCAGCCTGGCCGCGAAGAAGCCGTCCACGCCGCCGCGTTCGGCCCATTGGGACGGCAGGATGCGCAGCCAGCCTTCAGCCGTCAGGGCCTCGTCCGGGGCGCCGATCTCGGCCGGGACGGCGGGCGCCGTGCGGAAGGCCGGGTTGCGGCGCAGGAAGGCGATCACCTGGGTCTCGCCCTCCTCGCGTTCCAGCGAGCAGACGCAGTAAACCAGACGGCCGCCGGGCTTCACCTTCTCGGCGGCCACGTCCAGCAGGCGATGCTGCACATCGGCCAGCTTGGCGACCTCGGCGGGGCGGGTGGCGCGCAGGACTTCGGGATTGCGGCGATAGGTGCCGGTGGCGGTGCAGGGCGCATCCAGCAGGACGGCGTCGAAGGTGCGCGCATCCTCCCAGTCCTCGGCCGGAACGGCGACGACCTCGACCGGCAGGCCGGTGCGGTCGAAATTCTGTTTCAGGCGCTTCAGGCGGGCCGGCGAGCGGTCCAGGGCCGTGACCTCCGCGCCCGTCGCGGCCAGTTGCAGGGTCTTGCCGCCGGGGGCAGCGCACATGTCCAGCACGGTTTCGCCGGCCTTGGCGCCCAGCAGGCGCGCGGGCACGGCGGCGGCGGCGTCTTGCACCCACCAGTCGCCGGCCTCGAAGCCGGGCCAGCCGGCCACGTCGCCGCGCTTGCCGGTGCGGACCGTGCCGCCGGGCAGGACCTCGCCCTCGACGTCCTGGGCCAGGGCGGCCAGATCGACCGAAGGCTTGGCGCTGAGATCGGTGGCGGGCTCCTCGCGGGTGGCCAGGGCCAGACCCAGCAGGGCGGCCTCGCCATAGGTGGCCTTCCAGCGGGCGGCCAGCCAGTCGGGCAGGTTGGATTCCGCCGTCGTCAGGCCGGGACCGTCGCGATCGACGCCGCGCAGGACGGCGTTGACCAGGTTCTTGTAGGGACGGGTCTTGGCGTCGCGCTCGGCCAGTTTCACCGCGGTCGAGACGGCGGCGAAGGCGGGCGTGCCCAGCACCAGGGTCTGGGCCAGGGCGACGCGCAGGATGGTGCGCACCGGGGCCGGCGGCGCCTTCTGCAAACGACGGTCCAGAATCTGGTCGATCTCGCCCAGACGGCGCAGGGCGGCCATGGCCACGGCGCGGGCGAAGGCGCGATCGGGACCGGCCAGGTCCTTGGCCGGGGATTGACCGAGGGCCTCGTCCAGGCCCGTGCGCTTCTCCAGCGCCGCGTTCAGCAGGACGCCGGCGACCAGGCGGGCCTCGACGCCGATGTCGGCGTGGGGGTCGTCGGCCACGATCTGGGGCTTGGCCTCGCGGCGCGGGCGGGCCTTTTCAGCCATGCGACGACCGCGCGCGGCCGAACTTTTACCCTTGGGGGTTCCACCACTCATACGGAGACCTGCGTGCCCAACTCGACCACGCGGCCGGGCGGAATATGGAAGAAATCGGTCGGATTGGCCGCGTTGCGCATCAGGAAGATGAACAGCTTGTCCTGCCACAGGGGCATGCCCTGACGCGCCGAGGGCACCACCGAGCGACGGCCCAGGAAAAAGCTGGTCGACATGATGTCGAACTTCAAACCTTGTTTGCGGCACAGGCCCAGGGCGCGCGGCACGTTCGGCGTCTCCATGAAGCCGTAGGTGATGGTCAGGCGTTTGAAATCGTCGCTGATCGGCTCCATCGTCACGCGATGGCTGTCGGCGACGCGCGGCCGGTCGGCGGTGTGGACCGTCAGGATGACGTTCT
>Ga0247827_10000358_pt1 | contig 21553 bp, 17 predicted proteins | sample 12C_Control_Day2_FD_194414 | JGI IMG/M metagenome (GOLD analysis project Ga0247827, IMG submission 194414) | Soil microbial communities from agricultural site in Penn Yan, New York, United States - 12C_Control_Day2 | ecosystem: Environmental > Terrestrial > Soil > Agricultural land | place... | reverse complement strand
GTGACGGACTCGTCCCCGGACCGTCCGAGGGAGGACGTCGGACGCACCGAGACCCAGTCGCCCGGCACCACCGGTCCGGCCGCGGGCGTTCCCACCGGGCCGCCGGAATCGGCCCCCGGGAAGCCGGACCGCCCCGGCACCGCCCAGGACACCGAGGCCCACTGCCGTGCGTACGAGCGGGTCCAGGGGCGCGGGAAGGCGCTGGACTCGACGGCCTGGAAGCGGCTCACGGAGGCGGCGGGCGGCGCGGCGAACGTCGCCGCCTACTGCGCCGAGCGGCTGCAGGCGGCCGGGACGGCGCCCGGCAGCACCCGGACGCCGGAGAACGACGGCAACGGTTCGGCCGGCCGGGCCGGAAACGACTCCTCGGGCAACGCCGACGACAACGCCACCCGCGTCCCGGACAGCGGCCCGGACGTCGGTCAGGGCAACACGGGCAGCCCCGGCGACACGGGTGACCTCGGCAACGCGGGTGATCCCGACAACGCGGGCAACGGGTCGAACGGCGGGGCGGGCAACGGCACGGAGAAGTCCGGGAACCCGGATTCCGGTAACCGGTAGCGCACGGGTTACGGCCCTCGTGATCCTCGCGACCCCCGGTGGCCCGCGGAAACGGTGCACTCGGCGTTTCCGGGTTTCCGCACGCGGACGTCCGCCGCGAACGCCGAGGCAACGACCGGGGCCGCCACCCCCCACAGGAGAGGCCCCGGCCGTCGCGCGGCACGGGCCGCGCGGCGACCCGTACTTCCTACAGCGCCACGCATGCGTTTTCTGTCACACCCTCCAGTGTCACGGGTTAGTTGCATCTTGGACGGACATGGACGGCGAGAGGATTCAGGCCGTAACGTGCCTTTCGCGCCAGGCCGCCGAGGACAAACGACCACAAGGACCACGGTGGCCTAGAGACCGCAACCACCGATTGAGCAACCACGACGGCGAGAAACCCGGTCCGCGAGAGCGGTGCCGGCTGAGGCGCAGAAGGGCGCGCGCGGGTGCTGGGGGACGACGCGGAGCTGACCACCGCGGTGCGTGCGGCACAGGACGGGGACGAGACCGCGTTCCGGACCGTGTACCGCGCCGTGCACCCGCGGCTGCTGGGATACGTACGGACACTCGTGGGCGAGCCCGACGCCGAGGACGTGACGTCCGAGGCCTGGCTGCAGATCGCCCGTGACCTGGAGCGCTTCACCGGTGACGCGGACCGGTTCCGCGGCTGGGCCGCCCGCATAGCCCGCAACCGCGCGCTGGACCACATACGGATGCGCGGCCGCCGCCCCGCGATCGGCGGCGACGAGACCGAGCTCACCGGGCGGGCCGCCGAGTCCGACACCGCCGGCGAGGCGATCGAGGCGCTGGCCACCGACGACGCGTTCTCCCTCATCTCCCGGCTGCCGCAGGACCAGGCCGAGGCCGTCGTCCTGCGCGTGGTGGTGGGCCTCGACGCCAAGTCCGCCGCCGAGACGCTGGGCAAGAGACCGGGCGCCGTACGGACCGCCGCGCACCGGGGCCTGAAACGGCTGGCGGAACTGCTCGGCGGCGATCCGGAAGCGCATCCGGAATCCGTCGGCGGGCTCGACGCCCTTCCTCCCCAGAGGGCACCACGCCGTCGTACGGTGACGTCCGCGAGTGTGACGCAGATGCGAGCGCGGACGCAGAAGGACATGTGATGGCCGACGAGCAGTACAGGTGGCTTAACCGCGGGACCGCGGAGCGTTTACTGAGCGGAGAGCCTCCTGAACCTGCCGACCCCGCCGCCCGTGACCAGGCCCGACAGCTCGCCGCGACCCTCCGTGCGCTCTCCCCGCCACCCCCGTCCGCCGATGACGGACTCCCCGGCGAGGCCGCGGCGCTTGCCGCCTTCCGCAAGCTGCGCGAGGAACGGGAAGGACGGACCGAGGCGGCCCCGGACTCCGGCCGGCTGAGCGGAACCCGCTCCTCCGACGTGGGGCTGATCCATATCGGCGCCGCCCGCGGTGATCGTTCCGGAACCGCGGACGGATCCCGGCGGCTGCGCCCCCTCCGCCTCGGCCTGGCCGCCGCTCTGGTCGCCGGGATGGTCGGCGGCGCCGCCGCCCTGGCCGCGACCGGAGCCCTGACGGGCCCGTCAGGCGGCCCCGGATCCGATCCGGCCGCCTCCGCCACGGCCACCCACCCCGAACAGCCCCTGCTGTCGCCCTCGTCGACGGCCGGCGCCCCGGGCGGCGCCACGCCCGGGGGCGAGCATCCGGAGAGCGTGGCCGGAACGGCCGGGGGCGAGGTGGACGCGACCGGCGGCGAGGAGGACGCCGGAGCTCCGGGTGCGCCGGGGAAGCCCCGCTCGGACTCCGGTGACGGGGCGGCCCGTACCACCGGTCGGAGCGGGAAGCAGATCGCCGCGGCCTGCCGCGCGTGGCGGGACGGCAAGCACCTGAACTCCACCCGCGAGGACCTCCTCGAGAAGGCGGCGGGCGGCTCCTCACACGTCGGCATGTACTGCCACGACGTGCTGACCGCCTCCGGCACGTCCGGCGGCGATCAGGGGAACCAGGGCAATGGCAACGGCAACGGAAAGGCCAACGGCCAGAACAAGGGTCAGGGCCAATCCCCCGGGAACGGCTCGGGCAACGACGACGACGGCGACGAGCAGGGCAACAACGGCAACGGTGACGGCAACGGCAATGGCAACGGTGGCGGGAAAAGCCAGTGAAACCGCCTCTGACCTGCGCTTTCGCCGAGCGCTGAAATTCCCTGCGCGACGGGTGTGACACTTTCCGCCCCCGTGGCGCAGTAATGAGTGAGCCGACTGGTCATCGGCTGTCGCACGGAGCCGGGGTTCCCCCCGTACCCGCGGCTCGTGCACATCGGCGCGGGCGGGACACGTTCCCCCGGTCCCGCCCGCGCCCACTTCTCACCAGTGCACGACGACCTTGTCGCCGTTCCGCACCTGCCCGTACAGCCGGGCGATCGCCGCCTCGTCCCGTACGTTGACGCAGCCGTGCGAGGCGCCGCCGTATCCCCGCGCGGCGAAGTCCGCGGAGAAGTGCACGGCCTGGCCGCCGCTGAAGAACATGGCGTACGGCATCGGCGAGTCATAGAGCGTGGACACATGGTCCCGGGACTTCCAGTAGACGCGGAAAACACCTTCGCGGGTCGGCGTGTACTCGGAACCGAAGCGGACGGCCATCGTCGACACCGTCCGTCCGTCGATCATCCAGCGCAGGGTGCGGCTCGACTTGCTGATGCACAGCACACGGCCGGTTCGGCACCGCGGATCGGGCGCGTCGGCCGGCTGGCCGCCCATCAGATACAGCTCCCACCTGCCCGGCTCGTGCGTCATGTCGAGCAGCCGCCGCCAGGTGACGGAGTCGGTCACCCCGGTCCGCGGCAGCCCGCGCTTGCCCTGGAAGCCCCGCACCGCCTCCGCCGTCGGCTCGTCGTACGTCCCCGTGGGCCCCTGGAAGATCCAGGCCACCTGCCGCAGCCGGGCCTGGAGTTCGCGTATGTCCCGCCCGGAGTCGCCGGGGGACCACAGCACGCGCGCGGGCGGGGCGGCGGGGGAGGACGTCCTTCCACCACCCGGAGCCCGTGACTCCGGCTTCGGCTCCGGCGACTTCGGCTCCGTCCCCGCTGCCGACGGCGTACGGCTCGGCACCTCGATCCGCACCGGCGACCCGCCCCGGCCGTCCTCGCCGGCGGGCCGCACCGTGCACCCTCCCGCACCGCCGGCCAGCACGGCCAGGGCCGCGAGAGCGGTGATCCCCTGCCTCCGCACGCCCTTCCTCCGCATGCCCGTACTACGCACAGCAGCCCCCCGTCGTCTCACCGGCCCGGCCGGACGTCACCTGAGATGTTCCCCGGACGTGACCGGCGCCGAACCAGGGGGCATGGTGGTGAGTGACCGGAAGACGGCCGCGAGTGGCGCTGTGAGCGGGGTCCCACCGAGGCTGTGAGGAAGGTCCCAGCGTGCGCCCCTCCTCCGGGCCGCACGCGCACCGCTACAGTCCGTCGAAGGACCGGCCTGTACTGACGAGTAACTGACGGGTACCGGACGAGCAAGTCGAGCAACGCCGCTCAACGGGAGGCATCACACCATGGCGCGCGAGTCGGGCAGTGCCCGGTCCACCGAGAGTGGACTGCCCATCGAACCCGTCTACGGGCCTGAGGCCCTCGAGGGCTGGGACCCGGCCGGGAAGCTGGGCGAGCCGGGGGCGTACCCGTTCACCCGGGGCGTGTACCCGACGATGTACACGGGACGGCCCTGGACGATGCGCCAGTACGCCGGGTTCGGCACGGCGACGGAGTCCAACGCCCGGTACAAGCAGCTCATCGCCAACGGCACGATGGGCCTGTCGGTGGCGTTCGACCTGCCCACCCAGATGGGCCACGACTCCGACGCCCCGATCGCGCACGGCGAGGTCGGCAAGGTCGGCGTCGCCATCGACTCGGTCGACGACATGCGGGTCCTGTTCGGCGGCATCCCGCTGGACAAGGTCTCCACGTCGATGACGATCAACGCCCCCGCCGCGCTGCTGCTCCTCCTCTACCAACTGGTCGCCGAGGAACAGGGCGTCCCGGCCGACAAGCTCACCGGCACGATCCAGAACGACGTGCTGAAGGAGTACATCGCGCGGGGCACGTACATCTTCCCGCCGAAGCCGTCCCTGCGGCTGATCGCCGACATCTTCAAGTACTGCAGGGCCGAGATCCCGAAGTGGAACACGATCTCGATCTCCGGCTACCACATGGCCGAGGCCGGCGCGTCGCCCGCGCAGGAGATCGCGTTCACCCTCGCGGACGGCATCGAGTACGTCCGTACGGCGGTCGCGGCCGGCATGGACGTGGACGACTTCGCCCCGCGCCTGTCCTTCTTCTTCGTGGCCCGCACGACGATCCTGGAGGAGGTCGCCAAGTTCCGCGCGGCCCGCAGGATCTGGGCGCGGGTGATGCGGGAGGAGTTCGGCGCGAAGAACCCCAAGTCGCTGATGCTGCGCTTCCACACGCAGACGGCGGGCGTGCAGCTGACGGCCCAGCAGCCCGAGGTGAACCTGGTCCGCGTCGCCGTGCAGGGCCTGGGCGCGGTGCTCGGCGGCACCCAGTCGCTGCACACCAACTCCTTCGACGAGGCGATCGCCCTCCCGACGGACAAGAGCGCGCGGCTCGCCCTGCGCACCCAGCAGGTCCTCGCCTACGAGACCGACGTGACCGCCACCGTCGACCCGTTCGCCGGCTCCTACGTCGTCGAGAAGATGACCGACGACGTCGAGGCGGCGGCCGTCGAGCTGATGCGGAAGGTCGAGGACCTCGGCGGCGCGGTCAACGCCATCGAGCACGGCTTCCAGAAGAACGAGATCGAGCGCAGCGCCTACCGCATCGCCCAGGAGACCGACTCCGGCGAGCGCGTGGTGGTCGGCGTCAACCGCTTCCAGCTCGACGCCGAGGAGCCCTACGAGCCGCTCCGCGTCGACCCCGCCATCGAGGCCCAGCAGGCCGAACGCCTGGCGAAGCTCCGCGCGGAACGCGACCAGCAGGCCGTCGACTCGGCGCTGGCGGCCCTCAGGAAGGCGGCGGAGGGCGAGGACAACGTCCTCTACCCGATGAAGGACGCCCTGAAGGCCCGCGCCACGGTGGGCGAGGTGTGCAACGCCCTGCGCGGGATCTGGGGCACCTACGTGCCGTCGGACGCCTTCTGACCTGGTCGATTACTCCCTAAGGGTGATCATGGGCGGAAGCCGTCCGTCCCCGGTTACCCTCAGTGGAGAGTGGGCCCCGAAAAGGAGGACGCCATGGCCGTACTGCAGCAGGAGCTGACCCTGGGCGAGGCTGCCGACCAGCTCGCCCGTGCACTGCCTGGCCACCGCGTGGAGATTCTCCAGGGGAGGCTCACTGTGACACCGCCGCCGGATAGCTCGCACGGGTTGTCGCTGACGAAGTTCTGCCGGGCACTCGAGCGTGCGGGTATCGCGGGAAGCGGCGCCGAATGGATCCAGGGCGTGGGCCTGTGGCTGCCCACGTTGCCGGCGGACTTCGCGATCCCTGATCTGTCCATCGTCGACGAGGACATCGGCGACGCCCACGTCACCAAGAACTACTACGCCCCGAACGTCTTCCGGATGGTCGTCGAGATCACGTCGTCGAACTGGTCCGACGACCTCGGGCCCAAGGTCGAGTGCTATGCCCAGGCCGGTATCCCGGCCTACCTGATCGTGGACCGCAAGCACGACGAGGTCCTGCTCTACACCGCACCGGCCGACGGCAAGTACCCCGACCCCCAGCGCTTCAAGCGGGGCCAGGACGTGACGGTGCCGGAGTCGGTCGGCGTGCGTGCCGAGATCTCGGCGGACACCCTTCTCGACGGCTGAAACACCGGAGCGGAGTGTCGTACTCGCGTGCGACACTCCCCTCATGTTCGGCGTCATCGATCTGCCCACCTATCTGGCGGGCCTCGTGCTCATCGTGTTGCTCCCCGGCCCCAACTCCCTTTACGTCCTCTCCGTCGCCGCCCGCAAGGGTGTCCGCACCGGCTACGCGGCGGCGGCCGGCGTGTGGACGGGGGACGCCGTCCTGATGACGCTGGCGGCGCTCGGGGCGGCCTCGGTGCTCAGCACGACGCCGGTGCTGTTCCTGGTGGTGAAGTACGCCGGCGCCGGATACCTGGCCTGGATGGCGTACGGGATGCTGCGCTCGGCGTGGAGCATGTGGAGGACGCGGGGCGAGCCGACGCCGGCCGAGGCGCCCGAAGCCGTCGCCTCCGCCGAGGAGCACCCCTACCGCCGCGCGCTGGTGGTGTCGCTGCTCAACCCGAAGGCGATCCTGTTCCTGATCTCCTTCTTCGTGCAGTTCGTCGACCCCGGCTACGCCTATCCCGCGCTGTCCTTCGTCGTCCTGGGCACCCTGCTCCAGACGGCCAGCTTCCTGTACCTGTCGCTGCTGATATTCGGCGGCACCCGCCTGGCCGACGCGTTCCGCCGCAGGCGGCGGCTGGCGGCCGGGGCGACCTCGGCGGCCGGCGCCCTGTTCCTGGGCTTCGCGGCGAAGCTGTCGGTGGCGAGCGCCTAGACCCCGGGCGCGGAGTTGCCTCAGGACGCGCGCAGGAAGGCCGACAGGGACGCCTTGCCGAGGTAGGTGAAGCGGGTGTCGCCCGTGAGGTGCTTGTCCAGCGCCTCCTCGATGCCGGGCCACTTGGGGTCGCCGAAGTCGTCCAGGACGACGATCCCGCCCGGCGCGGCGATCTCCTCCGCCCACTCCAGGTCCTTGGCGACGCCCTCGGCCGAGTGGTCGCCGTCGACGACGATCACGCCGTAGCGGCGGTCCGAGACGGCCGCGCGGGTGGCGGGGTCCTCGGAGAAGCCCCGCTGGACGCGGGCGGCGACGCCCGCCGGACCGGCCAGCGCCAGATTGGTGCGGACGGCGTCCTCGTCGACCGGAGTGCCGGAGGGGTCGGAGCGCCGCGGGGTGCCGGGCTGGAGCTGCACCCCGGCGAACGGGTCGACGATCGTCACGCTCGGGCTCCGGCCGTCGCGCTCCATCATCCGGATCAGCCCGGCGGAGAACATGCCGTAGAGCGTGCCGATCTCCAGGATCTCGTCGTTCGGCGGGTCGAGCAGCGGAATCGTGCCGAGCTTGCCGCAGATGTTCATGGTGCCGCCCGCGACCCGGCCGGCCCCGAGCGACTCCAGGGCGACCAGCAGCCGGTACGCGGCGGCGACGTTGCGGACGGCTGCGTCCCGGTCCCCGGCCAGCTCGCCGACCTCGGCGTGCAGGCGGTTCAGCGGGCCCGGGCTCACGATCCTGGACAGTCCGCGTCCGGCAGGACCGAGCAGCAGGTCCAGGGTGAGCTGCTGGCGCTTCACCGCCTCGGCCGTCTCCCGGAGCTCCTCTCTGCCCGCCGCGTCCGCCGCGGCCGCCGCGCGCAGGCGCCGGTCGATGCGCTGGTCGATGAGGTCGGCGACCGGGCGCAGCAGACGCCGGGACACGGAACTGGTCAGCAGGGCGCGGCTGTTCATGAACCGGAGGCCTCAATCCGTCGGGAGCAGGGTGAGAGTGGTGCGGTTCGCGGTGGAGAACAGGCTAGGTGCGCCCCGGCGGTGCGGGAGGGGTGCGGAGTTGAGCGGCGCGCGAACAAGTGGCGAACTCCGTATGGAGCCCACCGGGCGCGTGCGCCGCCCGGATCAGCCGAGCAGCCGCCGCAGGTTCAGCTTCCCCCACAGCAGACTGGTCGCGAACGACAGGGCCATGACCACGACCACCAGACCGGCCAGCAGCAGCCCCGCCACCGGTCCGCTCAGGTCCGGCGACACCAGCGGCGTGACGATCTCCTCGACGAACAGCACATGCACCATGTACGCGCCGAGCGCCGCGCCGGCCAGCTTCTGCAGCAGCGGACGCCACTTCTCCGGGACCCGGACCCTGCTGATCAGGAGCAGCACGCAGACGCTCATCGCGGCGACGAACAGATGCGCGTTGGGCAGCACGTAGTGGATCTGCGTGTTGTACCAGAGGGCCCCGGCCATGGTGAGCGGGAGCAGCAGGTACAGCGGCCACCGCTTGCGCAGCACCCCGGCCGGCAGGGCGAACAGCAGCGCGCCGCCGACCGCGTACACCAGCGAGTAGGTGCCGACTCCCCAGGCGACCGGCGGCATCTCGCGGCCCGTGACCTCGGCGACCGTGGTCAGCGCGCTGGGCAGGACGGCGATGCCGAGCAGCGCCGCTCCCAGGCCCCAGGGGCGCTTCCCCGCCTTGATCAGCATCGCGAAGGCGAGCAGCATGATGATCGGGATGTAGTTGTACATGAACCACAGGTGGTAGGCGGGCTGCACCGAGCCGAAGAGGGAGTTCTCCGCCAGCTCGGCCATCGGCCGGTCGTTGCGGTCCCGCAGCCAGGCCCAGGTCAGGTAGACCGCCGTCCAGGCGAAGAGCGGCACGGTGTTGCGCACGACCCGCTGCCACATGCGGGCGCCGTCGCGCGGGGGCGCGCCGACGAGCACGGCCCAGCCGGCTATGGCGAAGTACATGGGGACGGCGAAGGGGTTGATGGCCTCGGCGACATGGCCGGCCCAGTACGAACCCCCGCCGTTCGACGGGTTGTTGCCGGTGGAGCGGATGAACTGGGCGCCCACGTGGCCCAGCATGATGATGGCGGAGCAGAGCAGCCGCATCAGGTCGATGTCGAAGCGGTGCTCTCGCGCGGGGGTGTTCTTGTCGGGGGTGGCACTGCCCTGTTGCTGCGGCAGGCGTACGGCGATGTCGTTCGGCACCGCGCAACTGTCGGTTGGTGTGGTGTACGGGAGTTGACGGACAGGTGGCACTGTCGTGGCCGGTGCGTCTCGGTTGCCGGTGGGGGCGGCTGGGCGGGGGGTGTCGCGCAGCCCGGCGTTTACGGGGTGCCGCTGCGCCCACCCGTGCCGCCCCAGCGGCACGACTGCCCGCAGCTATGCGGGTGCCATTGCCCGCAGCTGCGCGGGAGTTGGGTGGTTACTTCTTTCGGTTGGTGCGGCGGACTGCTCGGCCCACTACTCGTTTGGCCCGGGCCGCCTGGATGCGGGCGCGGGTGCGGGGGGTGCTGCCGGGGAGGCCCAGTTCGGCCAGGCGGAGTTCCGGGAAGTAGTAGGCGGGCGTGTCGGGGAGGTGGGCGCGCAGCCAGGTCTCCGCGGGCTCGCGCAGCGCCGGGTAGGTCTTGGGCTGCATGCAGAAGCCGATCGTGCGGACCAGCGGTGACAGGGACTCGGGAGCCGGCCCGACCACCGCCGGCGTCTCCTCGCGCTCCAGGTCGGGGACCAGATGGTCGACCACCGCCAGCGGCACGCGGTTGCTGTTCGGATAGGGCCTCAGCCGGCCCGTCACCAGCCCCGTACCGACCCGGGCGACAGGCACGTCGTAGTAGGCGGAGGCGGTCACCATCGCCGTGGAGAAGCAGCCGACGACCAGCTCGGGACGGCAGTGCTCGTACACCGTCTCCGCCAGCAGCGGGGCGTCCAGCACGGTGAGCCGCACCCCCGCGTCCGCCGCCGCCTTGCTCAGCGCCGCCGAGTAGCCGGCGGGGGCCGTCGGATGCGGCTTGAACACGAGGGAGCGGTGCCCGGCCCGCACCGCCCCGGTGAGCATGCGGACGTGCAGGTCCTCCTCCTCGCGGTCGCTCAGGATGTTGATCGCCGCCAGGTACTGGCCGAGGAGCACGGCCGTCGGCGCCTCCTCGATCACGGGCGCCAGCCGCGGATCGTCCGCCGCCTCCCGGGAGATCTCGTCGAGCACGCCGCGGAACGCCCCGTCCGGGACGATCTCGGGCCGCACGCCGTACTCGGACAGCAGCAGCGGCCGCAGACCGGGGATCAGGTCCAGGTGGAGCAGCCGGCGGATGCGGCGCGCGATCGTCAGCGGCAGCTTCTCCCGTGTCGGGCCGTAGCTCATCAGACCGTCGGCGTACACGTCCACGACGGCCTCGGAGAAGATCGCCGCCAGCGCGCGGGCCGGGTTGGCCTGGATCGACTCGACGGCGAGCTCGATCAGGTCGTCCTCGTCGATGTCCCACCGCAGCCGGAACGCCCGCTGCCACAGTGCCGTGTCGTTTCCGCGCGGGCCCCAGCTGCTCGGATGGTAGGGGCTGATCGCCTCGTTCCAGCTGACCACCGAGTCGAACCGCGCGGCTATCGGCTCGTAGCCGTGCATCTCGTCCAGCCGCAGCGCCGTCTCCGGCACGCCGGCGTTGTTGGAGACCAGCAGGACGCGCCGGGCCCCGCCGCGCGGTCCGTAGCGGCCCGCGTCCAGCGCCGCCGCGAGGGTGGCCGCTCCGTAGAGGGTCGAGACCTGGAAGATCTGGGTCGTGTGGGGCATGGATCAGGCAGCCTTCCGCCCGTCGCGCAGGCGGCTGAGCAACCTGCTCCGTGTGCTGTCGATGGTCTTGAGGGTCTCCTCCAGCGCCTCCTCGGGCATCCGCTGGAGCGCGGCCCGCGTCTCGCGCCGCAGCCGCTGTGCCGCCGCGGGCTCGTACTCGTTCACCTTGCCGATGTGGAAGGCGATCATGGCGCAGTAGGTGCGTACCGCCTTGAGGAGGAACCGGTCGGCCTCCCGGTCCTGCCGCACGTCCTCCAGCAGCGCGTCGTACGCCGGGATGAAGTCCAGCTGGCGGTCGTCCTTGATCTGGGTGAGCGAGGTCGCCACCCCCCGCCGGTAGAACACCCCGTGCAGCCCCAGGGAGGCGTACGTGCGCGCCTTCAGGTGCAGCCGCCAGATCCACAGCCGGTCCTCGGCCGTGCGCAGTTCGGTCGCGAAGCGCATCCCGCCGTCGGCGAAGAGGTGCCGGCGGTAGATCCCCGCCCAGACGAACGGGTAGTCGACCATCGTCTCGGTGTCGGCGGGCGCGATCCCGTCGCGCGGGTCCATCACGGCGTTGCGCGCCTGGGCCGGGGGCCGCTTGATCACCCGCTCGGTGCCGGTGGCCTGGACGTGGTCGGTGCGCGCGAAGTCGCAGCCCAGGTCCTCCATGGCCCGCACCATTCCGGCGAGGTGCCGCGGCCCGTACCAGTCGTCGCCGTCGAGGAACGTGACGAACTCGCCGTCGGCCGCGTCGATACCGCTGTTGCGGGCCTGCGCGATGCCCTGGTTCGTCTCGTGCCGGATCACCCGCGCGCCCGGGAGCTTCTCCGCCCAGCGGTCGATCACCCAGGGCGTGGCGTCCGTGGAGCAGTCGTCGACGAGCAGGAACTCGAAGTCGGGGTGGGCGTTGGCGGCGAGACTGCGCAGCGTGCTCTCGGCGAACGCCTCAACGTTGTGCATCGGGACGACGACGGACAGTTTGGGCACGTCATTCTCTCTTTCGGACTTTCGGAGCGCGAAGCGGCGGTGGTGCGACGACTCATCCCCGGCTCATCCCCGGCCGAAGGTCTTCTCCAGCTCGTCGAGGTTCGCCCGGGTGGTCTCCCAGAGGGCCTTCTGCGCGTCGTGCACGTCCGCCACCGCCGCCGCGTGGTCGTCGAGCAGGGCCGTCGCCCGCTCCCGCAGCCGGGGGCCGAGCCCCCGGTCGTGCACGGACAGCCCCCACTCCTCGCGGCCGATGTCGGAGAGGAAGTAGGCGAGCTTCGGGTGGGAGACGAGGCTGAGGATCGGCGTGCCGCAGCCGAACGGGATCATCCCCGCGTGCCCGCGCATCCCGATCACCAGCCGCGAGCGGCGGTACAGCCCGCGGATGCCGTCGTTCGTCATGTCGTACAGCTGTTCCACGGGCAGCGCGATGCCGTGCTCCCGGCGCAGGTCGTGCACGAACTTCTCGTCGGCGGGCATATGGGCCGCGTACCGTACGTCGGCCCGCTCCCGCAGGCCGCCGAGCGCGGTGGCCATCTGGGCGAGGAAGTGGCCGTAGTCGTGGCCGAAGCGCAGGCCCGCGCGGTCGTAGGCGCAGTTGACCAGGACGGTGTCGTCCCGCTCCACCGGGCCGGACAGGGCGGGGTCGAGGTGGCGGGCGACCGTGGTGGGGCAGGGCTGGTAGCGCACCCGGTCGCGCAGCGGCCCCGGGAGCAGTTCGCGGACCCGCTCGATCGAGCCGTGGTTGCGCAGCCCGAAGAACGCCGACCGTTCGACGAGCACCCGCAGGCTCTCGGCGAACCGGCTGCGGCGGTACTGCTGCCCGTCGAACACGTTGTAGCCGACGGCGAACACCGCCAGCGGCGCGGTGAGCCGGGCCAGCAGGTCGTCCGGGACGTTCCACTGCCAGTGGCTGTTGCCGTTCGGGGAGGTGTCCGGCAGGAACAGCCCGCCGCCGCCCACGACCACCCCGCGCCGGGCGTTGAGCTCCTCCAGCGCCGCCTCGTCGACCAGCCGGTGCACCGGCTGCCGGTACCAGTGGCGCGGGCCGGTGTCGGTGCCGAAGCACCTCCGCACGGCCTCGGGCAGCACCTTGTCGCCCGCGTTCTCCTGCCCCTCGGCGAACAGCGCCACGTGCGCCAGCTGCTCCCCGGCGGGGAGCGGCTCCGGCTGCTCGCCGGGGTCCTGCGCGCGGGTACGGACGTACCAGGCGTGGCAGCCGGAGTCGGTGGGGTCGGCCTCCAGACCCGCGCGGGCGTAGGCGTGCGCCTGCGCCTCCCGCCCGCACAGCCACGCCAGCCGCGCGAGCTGGGCGAACGCGCGCGGGGCGACGTCGGGGGACGCCGCCGCCAGCAGCAGCCGGGCCTCGGCCTCGTCGTAGCGCGACAGCGCCATCAGGCAGACGCCCAGCGTCTCCTGGCAGCGCGGCGCGTCCAGCCGGTCGCCGACGACCGGGGCGAGGACGTCGACGGCCTCGTCGTAACGGCCCTGCCTGCGGTACACGTCGGCGACCGTACGGGCCAGGTCGAGCGAGGGACGCGCCCGCAGCAGGGGCGGCGCGAGGTGCGCCAGGAGGTCGGGGTGCTTCTCGCCGGGGAGGGCGCAGTAGGCGGCCCGGAACTCCTCGTCGCCCATCTCGAAGCGGCGCCGCGCCTCGGCGGCCGGACCGTACCCGGGCTCGTCGGGCGGGCCGGTGAAGTGCAGGACGGCGACGTGCGGGGGCACCGGCGTGTCGTCGTACAGCCGGCGGGTGAGGAAGTCGTACCGCGCGTCGACCGGCGTCAGGACCCCCTCGGGCACCCCCGCGTCCGGGCCGGCGCCGTCCGTGTCGGCGCGCTGGATCACCCGCAGCCCGTCCGGCAGGACCTCACGCCGCTCGCGCCCCTCCCCGTCGCAGAGCGACTGCGGTACGGCGCCCACCCCGTGCCGCATCCGCAGCAGCTCGCCGAGGTCCCCCAGCACCACCATGCCGGGCGCGAACGCCACGACGGTGTCGTAGCCCTCCAGCCGGTGGACGTCGCGGTGGTCGTCCGCGCGGCGCGCGACCACCCGCGGGTGCAGCCGGCGCAGCGGTTCGAAGGCGGAGTCCGGCAGCCCCGGGTGCAGCACCACGAAGTCCTCGCACACGCCCGGGTTGGTGAGCGCCAGGCTGCGCAGCAGCACGGGCAGGGCGGGCAGGCCGTCGGCGCCGGTGTGGACGGCGAAGGCGATCCGGCGTCTGCCGGTGACGGTGCTCCGGTCGTCCGCGGAGGATGCGGAGGTCTGGGTCATCGCAGGGCGATCCTCATCTTGCTGTCGTCGACGTGCGTCGCGCGTTCCATGACCCACTCGGCCTCCTCCGGCCGCAGCCGGCCGGGCTTGTCGAAGCCGATGAGGTCCAGGCGGGGGCTGACGTCCAGGAAGTCCAGCAGCCGCAGGACGGTGAAGGCGGTGCTCGTTCCCGGGTCCCGGCAGTCCTCGCCCAGCAGCGCCGGGTCGCTCAGCGGCCGGCGCAGGGAGGCGTCACCGATGTGCTCCTGCGCCCCGGGCGCGAGCCGCTGCCGGGTGGCGCGCCGCCAGGCGGCGGCCGGGTCGCCGAACACCAGCCGGATGCCGGCGGGCTGCGTCCAGGCGGGGCCGTCCCACGGGGCGGCGCCCCGCAGCGAGACCGCGTGCAGCCCGGTGCGCCCGCCGGTGCCGTCCGCCCTGAGACGGAAGGAGTCGCAGCGGACCACCAGGTCGTAGCCGTCGATCTCGGCGCCCAGCCCGCTCCCGGCGACCTCCGAGGCGTTCGACACCAGACACACCGTGCGCCCCGCGACCAGACCGCGCAGCCCGCCGACCCCGACGGGCGTGCTCCCGCCGAGCAGGGGGTCGGGCATCCCGGACCGCTCGACGAGCCGCCGGTAGGCGCCGTACAGGTCCAGCAGGCGCCGTACGGCAGGGTCGGCCGGGCCGGGGTCGGCCATCCGCGCCCGCACGAAGGCGGTGAACTCCGGCACCGCGACCGGGGCGGGCCGTGCGGTGAGGCCGCGCAGCGGGCCGCCGGACTCCGGGAACAGCGCGGCCGCCTCCTCCAGGCACTCCCGCCGGCGCCGCAGCGTGTCGATCCTGCGGGCGACCTCCACGGCCGTCTCGCTGTCCCGCAGCAGCGTGAGATGACGCTCGTAGCACTCCAGCGCCTCGTCCCCGCGGCCGAGCCCGTCCAGCGCGCGTCCGCGCAGCCGCCAGGCGCCCTTGGACCGCTGCCGGAGCTCGGTGGACGTCTCGGCGACGCCCAGGGCCAGATCCAGTCCGCCGGCCTCCAGAGCGCGCTCGCCGACCTGGAGCAGGGCGTCGAAGGGATCGGCCCCCGGGGCGTCGAAGGAGCTGGTGAGGACGCCGATCGCCTGGGTGAGGCGGGTGTCCCGGGCGGTGGGCCGGCCGTCCCGTGCCGCGAGGTACTCACCGCACAGCCGCACGCCCCGGGCGTAGAGGTCCCGCCTGGCGGCCTCCTTCTGCCGGGCCGTGAACAATCCCGCCAGGGGGTTCGTCATGGTTCCACCGTCCTCCGATCGGAGGCCGAGCGTGCCCGAGCGCGGCGGGCCGGCGGTGGCGTCCGTATGGACAAGGGGTGAACAGTCGGCCTCCAACATCCCGACTCGAGCACCGGAGGGGCTGCTCTCAGCCCCTCCGGCGTTCGAGGAGCGGGGGTCCGGGGGCAGCGCCCCCGGGAAGGCGGCGGGCGGCGGGGGCGCGCTCAGCGCCGGATCGCCTTCCTCAGCGCCCGCGCCCGCCGCACCACCCGCCGGGCGGTGGTGCTGCGGGGCAGGAACGCCAGCCGCCTCGGAATACCACCGGGAAGCCCCAGCGAGGTCAGCCGCTTCCGGCGGAACCAGTGACGGGTGCCCGGCCCGAAGCGCCGGGCGAGATACCGCTCGGCGGCCGGCCGCAGCCCCGGATGGATCTGCGGCTGCATGGTGAACCCGAGCGCGGTCACCAGTTCGTCCACGTCCTCCGGCGGAACGGCGCTCTGAGTGCCGTCGCCCTCCAGGTCCGGCAGCAGCGCGTCCGCCAGCACCGCCGGGACACGGTCGCCGTGCTGATAGGGCGTCAGCCGTTCGAGCAGCCGCCCGGTGCCGACGCGGGCGACCGGCAGCCCGTAGAGCGCGGACGCCGTGAACAGCGCGGTCGAGAAGCAGCCGACGACCAGCGCCGGCCGGGACCGCGCGAACAGCACCTCCGCGGGGACGGGGACGTCGACGACGGTGAGGTCCGCCCCGAGCCGCTCCGCCTCGGCCCGCAGCGCGCCGCTGTGCCGGACCGGCGCGGCCGGATGCGGCTGGAAGACCACGGCCCGGTGGCCGCGCGCGACCGCCCCCCGCAGCATCCGCGCGTGCAGGTCCTCCTCCTCCTCGAAGGAGAGGACGCCGAGCGCGGACAGGCGCTGGCCGAGCAGCAGCGCCGAGCCCTCCGGCAGCACGGGCAACTCGTCGACGGCCTCCGCCATTTCACCGACCGCCTTCAGCAGGGCCTCGGCCGGCACCACACGGGCCGGCACCCCGAACTCGGTCAGCAGCAGCGGCGTCAGGCCCGGCACCAGGTCCGGGTGCAGCAACTGCCGCACCCGCGTGCCGATCAGCGGGTCGAGCTTCTTGCGCGTGGGGCCGTAGCTCATCAGCCCGTCGGCGTAGACGTGGACCGGGGCGCCGGTGAACACCTGGGCCACCGTGACGGCCGGGGGGACCGCCAGGGACTCCAGGACCAGCTCCACCCGGTCGTCGCCGAGCCGCCACAGCCGCCGCAGATGACGCTCGAGCAGCGGGACGTCCTCGGCGCGCGGGATCCAGGCGGCCGGGTGGAAGGGGCTGACGGCCTCGTTCCAGGACAGCACGTCGTCGAAGTGGTCGCGCAGCGGCGCGAAGCCCGGTATCCCGTCCACCGCCGGGGTGCTCTCCGGGACGGCGGAGGTGTTGGCGACCAGCAGGACCCGCCGCTCCGCCTCCGCGAAGCAGTCGGACTCGATCGCGGCCGCCAGCGTCGCCAGGCCGTACGACGACGAGACGCAGAAGATCTGGGTGGTGCGGGACATCACGCGGTCCCCTTCCCGGCGCCCGTGCGGCGCCGCAGCCGCCGCAGCCGGGCGGAACGTTCCATGTCCATGGTCGCCAGCACCTCGCCGAGCACGTCCTGCGGCAGCCGGCCCAGCGCCGCCGCGCTCATCTCCCGCAGCCGCCCGGCCACGGCAGGTTCGAACTTGTCCTCCTCGGCCAGATGGTGGGCCATGATCGCGCAGTACTGCCGCACCGCCTTGGGCAGCAGCCGGCCGGCGTCCCGGTCCGCCGCCGTCTCCTCGACGATCTGGTCGAAGGCCCGGATGAAGTCGAGCTGGCGCACGTCACCGATCCGGGTGAGGGAGGAGGCGACGTCGCGCCGGTAGAACACGCCGAGCAGGCCGACCACGGCGAACGACTCCGCCTCCCGGTGCAGCTTCCACGTCCAGGGCCGGTCCTCGGCCGTGTGCAGCCCCTCGGTGAAGTGCAGCAGCCCCCGCTCCAGCAGCCGCCGGTGGTAGACGCCGGCCCAGACGGTGACGTAGTCCACCGAAGTGGTCCGGTCGGCCGGCAGGATCGCGTCCCGCGGGTCCAGCACCTCGTCGCGCAGGCCCACCGGCACCCGGTGCACGGTCCGCGCGCGGCCGGTGACCCGCACATGGTCGGTGCGGACGAAGTCGCATCCCAACCGCTCGATGGAAGCGACCAGTTCGGTGAGATGGCCGGGGGCGAGCCAGTCGTCGCCGTCCAGGAACGCCAGGTACTCGCCGCGCGCCGCGTCCAGCCCGGTGTTGCGCGCGGTGGCGATGCCCTCATTCTTGTCATGACGGATGTGGCGCACCTGTGCGACACCCGAGAGCTCCTCGGCCGCACGCTCGAGAATCGCCGGGGTCTCGTCCTCGGAATGGTCGTCGACCAGAACGAACTCGAAATCCGGCCGGGCGTTCGCGCGAAGACTTCTGAGGGTGTCCGGGGCGTATTGCCGAACGTTGCAGAACGGGACGATCACGGAAAGCTTTGGCACCCGCAGAACACTAGGAGACCCGCCGTCAGGGCAACTTTCCGGTGACCGTACAGGGGGTGAACTCCGTGTGTCGGTACGGTGTATCGCGCCTACGCGGCCCGCTTTCACGGGCCGGTTCGGCTCTCGGTGGGGTGTTGTTAACTTTTCGTTGATTCACGGTTGGGCCATACCTAGATTTCGCTTCCTAGCGTCTTCGGCGTGCCAGCAAGTGCAACGAAGCCCCTCAGGGTGGCGGTCCTCGCGGATTCCGACACCCGGTGGAAATGGGGCGCTCTCACCGCCGACCGCGTCGCGCCGCGCGAAATCCGTCTTGACGGATTCCTGCTGCGGGGCCGCGCCACGCCCACCGCCCGCCAGCTCGGCGAGGTCGGAGTCCGCGCGGACTCGCTCCGCGAGGTCACCGCCGTCGAGTTCCTGCGCGCGATGCGCGAGGAGTCGTACGACGTCCTCGTGCTCGCCCTGGTCGGCGGCGGCGTGCAGGCGATGCTGCACGGCCTCAAGCGCGTCTGGGAGGACCGGCCCGACCGGCCCGTCGTCGTCACCGGCTACGTCGGCGTCGTCTACGAGAAGCTCGCCGACGGCCTGCTGCTGCGCCACGGCGCCGACCTGGTGCTCGCCAACTCCCGCCAGGACGCGGAGCGTTTCCGCGCCGTGTACGAGGGAGTGGGCGCCGACGCCGGCTCGGTGACCGAGGTCGCGCTGCCGTTCCTCGGCGGGGACGCCTACACCGGCGAACACGACCCTTACACCGTGGTGTTCGCGGCCCAGCCCTCCGTGCCGGACAGCCGCAGGGACCGTACGTACCTGCTGAACCGGCTGGTGGAGCACGCCCGCCGGCACCCGGAGCGCGAGGTGCTGCTGAAGCTGCGCTCCAGGCCCGGCGAGCACACCACGCACATCGAGGAACTGCCCTACCAGAAGCTCGCCCAGCGGCAGGACCTGCCGGCCAACTTCAGCCTGGTGTACGGGCACATGGGCGAGGTCCTGGACCGCACCGACCTCCTCGTCACGGTCAGCTCCACGGCCGCCCTGGAGTCCCTGCACCGCCGGATCCCCACGGTGATCCTCACCGACCTGGGCATCCGGGAGGCGCTCGGCAACCACCACTTCGTCGGCTCCGGCTGCCTCGCCTCCTGGGACCAGCTCGACGCGGGACACCGCCCCGGGCCCGACCCGGAGTGGGTCGCCCGGCAGGGCGTCGCGGCGGAGGGCTCCTACGCCACCGCCTTCGACAGCGCCCGCGAGCGCATCGCCGCGCTGCTCGGCCGCCCCGGCGGGCTCCCGCCGCTGACCCCGTACTACACGCCCGTCACCGCGCCCGGCTACCTGCCCGGCATCCTCGCCCGCCACCACCTCGGCCCGGACGGCTCCCCGCTGCCCGGCGCGCCCGCCGCCGACCGGGAGCCCGGACCGGTCCGGCAGATCGTGCGCCGGGCGGCGCGCGGCGCCTACCGGCACGGCGTGCAGCGCGTGGCCCCGGTGATCCGCCGGATGGGCGAGCTGTGACCGGCCCGACCCCCGCTCAAGGAGCTGATCCCATGACCCACCCGCCGACGGTGCGCCGCGTGCTCGCCGTGATTCCCGCGCGCGGCGGCTCCAAGGGCGTCCCCGCGAAGAACCTCGCCCCCGTCGGCGGCGTCCCCCTGGTGGCCCGCGCGGTGCGCGAGTGCCGTGCCGCCCGGTACGTCACGGACGTCGTCGTCTCCACCGACGACCAGGCCATCGCGGCCGCCGCCCGGCAGGCAGGCGCCGAGGTCGTGCTGCGGCCCGCCGCCATCGCCGGCGACACCGCCACCTCCGAGGCCGCCGTGCTGCACGCCATGGACACCCACGAGGCCCTGCACGGCGCCCCCGTGGACGTCGTCCTGCTCGTGCAGTGCACCAGCCCCTTCCTGGTCCGCGAGGACGTCGACGGAGTGGCCGGCGCGGTGGCCGAGGGCGCCGACACCGCGGTGACCGTCGCCCCGTTCCACGGCTTCCTCTGGCGCGACGCCGCGGACGGGGCCGGCGCCCCGGCGGAGCGGGCTTCCGGAGGCCACGGCGTCAACCACGACAAGGCCTTCCGCCCCCGCCGCCAGGACCGCCCCCAGGACCTCCTGGAGACCGGCGCCGCCTACGCCATGGACGCGGCCGGCTTCCGTGAGCACCAGCACCGCTTCTTCGGCCGCACCGAACTCGTGCGCACCGACCCGGCCCGCGTGCTGGAGATCGACGACCCGCACGACCTGGCGCGCTCCCGGGCCCTCGCCCCGCTCTTCGACGGCGAACGGCCCGGCGCCCTCCCGACCGCGCAGGACATCGACGCGGTCGTCCTCGACTTCGACGGCACCCAGACCGACGACAGGGTGCTGATCGACTCCGACGGACGGGAGTTCGTCTCCGTGCACCGCGGCGACGGACTCGGCATCGCGGCCCTGCGCCGCAGCGGCCTCAGGCTGCTCATCCTGTCCACGGAACAGAACCCGGTCGTCGCCGCCCGCGCGCGCAAGCTCAAGCTCCCCGTGCTGCACGGCATCGACCGCAAGGACCTCGCACTCAAGCAGTGGTGCGAGGAACAGGGCATCGCGCCCGAGCGCGTGCTCTACGTCGGCAACGACGTCAATGACCTCCCGTGCTTCGCCCTCGTCGGCTGGCCCGTGGCGGTCGCGAGCGCCCACGACGTCGTGCGCGGCGCCGCACGCGCGGTCACCACCGTCCCCGGTGGCGACGGCGCGATCCGGGAGATCGCCAGCTGGATCCTCGGCCCCTCTCTCGATTCCCTCCCCAAGTAAGGAAGCACCGCTCATGAGCACCGACTCCCGCATCCGCACCTTCGGCACCCGCGAGGCCGGCCCCGGCCGCCCGGTGTACGTCACCGGCGAGATCGGCATCAACCACAACGGCGACATCGAGAACGCGTTCAAGCTGATCGACGCCGCCGCCGAGGCCGGTTGCGACGCCGTCAAGTTCCAGAAGCGCACCCCCGAGATCTGCACCCCGCGCGACCAGTGGGACATCGAGCGCGACACCCCCTGGGGCCGCATGACCTACATCGACTACCGCCACCGCGTGGAGTTCGGCGAGGACGAGTACCGCCGGATCGACGAGTACTGCAAGTCCAGGAACATCGCCTGGTTCGCCTCCCCGTGGGACACCGAGGCCGTCGCCTTCCTGGAGAAGTTCGACGTCCCCGCCCACAAGGTCGCCTCCGCCTCGCTCACGGACGACGAGCTGCTGCGCGCCCTGCGCTCCACCGGCCGCACGATCATCCTCTCCACCGGCATGTCCACCCCGAAGCAGATCCGCCACGCGGTGGAGGTGCTCGGCAGCGACAACATCCTGCTCTGCCACGCGACGTCCACCTACCCGGCCAAGGCCGAGGAGCTGAACCTCCGCGTGATCAACACCCTGCAGCAGGAGTACCCGAACGTCCCGATCGGCTACTCCGGCCACGAGACCGGCCTGCAGACCACCCTGGCCGCCGTCGCCCTCGGCGCCACCTTCGTCGAGCGCCACATCACCCTGGACCGCGCCATGTGGGGCTCCGACCAGGCCGCGTCCGTCGAGCCGCAGGGCCTGACCCGCCTGGTCCGCGACATCCGCACCATCGAGGAGTCCCTCGGCGACGGCGTCAAGAAGGTCTACGACTCCGAGCTGGGCCCGATGAAGAAGCTGCGCCGCGTCGCCGGTGTGGTCGCCGAGGCCGAGATCGCCACGGCCGCGGGCGAACCGCTCGCCGTCTGACCGCACCCCACCCATCCCACCC
>Ga0247827_10000357_pt1 | contig 21606 bp, 23 predicted proteins | sample 12C_Control_Day2_FD_194414 | JGI IMG/M metagenome (GOLD analysis project Ga0247827, IMG submission 194414) | Soil microbial communities from agricultural site in Penn Yan, New York, United States - 12C_Control_Day2 | ecosystem: Environmental > Terrestrial > Soil > Agricultural land | place... | reverse complement strand
GCTGTTCTGGGTACCTGAGCGCGATTGCTCCAGCGCCGAGTTGACCCCGGCGGACAAGAACCAGATCAGCCACCGCGCCCGTGCAATGGATCTGCTGCGCCAGCGTCTGGGCCTGAAATGACCCGTGAATCCACCGCGTCGCCGCTGATCTTCGGCGGCGATGCGCAATCGCCTCGGGCCGCCCTGCCGGTGCTGCCACCCTTGGCTTTGTACATCCACATTCCGTGGTGCGTACGCAAATGTCCGTATTGCGACTTCAACTCCCACACCGCCAGCCCTGTGCTCCCGGAAGAAGAGTATGTCGACGCATTACTGGCCGATCTCGATCAAGACCTGCACGCTGTTTATGGCCGCGAGCTGAGCTCGATTTTCTTTGGTGGTGGTACGCCGAGCCTGTTCAGCGCAGCGGCATTGGGACGCCTGCTCAAGGGCGTGGAACAACGGATTCCGTTTGCCCATGACATCGAAATCACCCTGGAAGCCAACCCCGGCACCTTCGAACAAGACAAGTTCGTGGCGTATCGCAAACTGGGGATCAATCGCCTGTCGATTGGTATCCAGAGTTTCCAGCAGGAAAAACTCCAGGCGCTGGGCCGCATTCACAACGGTGACGAAGCCGTACGTGCCGCTGGCATGGCGCGTCAGGCCGGGTTCGACAACTTCAACCTGGACTTGATGCACGGCTTACCCGATCAATCCCTGGACGATGCCCTGGCCGACCTGCGCACTGCCATCGCCCTGAAACCGACACACCTGTCGTGGTATCAGTTGACCCTGGAACCGAACACCGTGTTCTGGAACCAACCGCCGACGCTGCCCGAAGACGACACGCTGTGGGACATTCAAGAGGCCGGGCAAGCGCTGCTGGCTGAACACGGTTACGTGCAATACGAAGTCTCGGCCTATGCCCTGCCCGGTCGCCCGGCGCGGCACAACCTCAACTACTGGAGTTTCGGCGACTTCATCGGCATCGGCGCTGGCGCCCACGGCAAGCTCAGTCATCCGGACGGGCGCATTGTCCGCACGTGGAAGACGCGTTTGCCGAAGGACTATCTGAACCCGGCGAAAAGCTTCAAGGCCGGCGAGAAAGCGCTGGCCAACGATGAGATGCCGTTCGAGTTCCTGATGAACGCGCTGCGCCTGACTGAAGGTGTGGAATCGCGGTTGTACCCGGAACGCACCGGCATGACCCTGGAAAGCCTTGCCGAAGGCCGCCGTGAAGCCGAACAAAGCGGCCTGTTGCAGGTCGAACCGTCACGTCTGGTTGCCACGACGCGCGGACAACTCTTCCTCAACGACTTGCTGCAGAAATTTCTGACATAAGGAAATCGAATGGATTTGGTACTCGACCTGCTTGCCACCGTGTCTCGCTGGAGCCGCAGCAATCTCTCGGAAATCGCCCTGGCTCTGGTGGGTTGCCTGCTGGTGCTGTTTGGTGCGGATTTCAAAGGCTGGGTCGAGCAACGTCTGGGCAGCATCGCCGGCGCCCTGCGCGTGCCGCTGATGGCCCTGCTGTGCATGGTCGGCAGCGGCGCTGCGCTGATCTACGCCACGCCGTGGGTCGTGCGCGGCCTGAGCCAGTTCAACAACTACAGCCTGGCGCCGGTGTTGCTGGTGGTATTGGTGCTGATCGGCGTAGTCGCCGACCGCCGCTGATCTCAGCCACACCTTAAAACAACTGTGGGAGCGGGCTTGCTAGCGATAGCGGTGTGCCAGACAACATTAATGTTGACTGACACGACGCCTTCGCGAGCAAGCCCGCTCCCACAGTGTGTATTGGGTGATGCTTAGGACTGTTTTTCGAACTTCAGATCCCAAACCCCATGCCCAAGACGTTCGCCGCGGCGTTCGAACTTGGTGATCGGCCGCTCGGCCGGGCGCGGTACGCACTTGCCGTCTTCGGCGAGGTTGCGGTAACCCGGCGCAACGTTCATCACTTCCAGCATGTATTCGGCATACGGTTCCCAGTCGGTGGCCATGTGCAGAATGCCGCCGACTTTCAATTTGCTGCGCACCAGTTCAGCGAACGACGCCTGAACGATACGGCGCTTGTGGTGACGGCTCTTGTGCCACGGGTCCGGGAAAAACAGCATCAGGCGATCAAGGCTGTTATCGGCCACGCAACGGTTGAGCACTTCGATCGCGTCGCAATCGTAGACCCGCAGGTTGGTCAAACCCTGAGTCAACACGCCATTGAGCAGCGCGCCGACACCCGGACGGTGAACCTCGACGCCAATGAAATCCTGATCAGGCGAAGCGGCGGCCATTTCCAGCAGCGAGTGGCCCATGCCGAAACCGATTTCCAGCGAGCGCGGTGCCGAGCGACCGAACACCTGGTCGAAATCCACCGGCGCGTCGGCCAGCGGCAGCACGAACAGCGGAGTGCCCTGCTCCAGGCCCTTTTGCTGGCCTTCGGTCATGCGCCCGGCGCGCATCACGAAACTCTTGATGCGGCGGTGTTGGCGCTCGTCGCCTTCTTCCGTCTGGATAGGCGTGTCGTTCGATTCAGTCATCAATGGCTCTTACTTGATCAGACCATCCAGCGGCGAAGAGGCGCTGGCATAGAGTTTTTTCGGCATACGGCCGGCGAGGTAGGCCAGGCGACCTGCAACGATGGCGTGTTTCATGGCTTCAGCCATCATGACCGGCTGCTGGGCATGGGCGATAGCCGAGTTCATCAGCACGGCATCACAACCCAGTTCCATGGCGATGGTGGCGTCGGAAGCGGTACCCACACCGGCGTCCACCAGAACCGGAATCTTGGCTTCTTCGAGGATGATCTGCAGGTTGTACGGGTTGCAGATCCCCAGACCGGAACCGATCAGACCGGCCAGCGGCATGACCGCGATGCAGCCGATTTCTGCCAGTTGACGGGCGATGATCGGGTCATCGCTGGTGTAGACCATCACGTCAAAGCCTTCCTTGACCAGCGTTTCGGCGGCCTTGAGGGTTTCGATCACGTTAGGGAACAGGGTTTTCTGGTCGGCCAGCACTTCCAGCTTCACCAGGTTGTGGCCATCGAGCAGCTCACGGGCCAGGCGGCAGGTGCGCACGGCCTCGATCGCGTCATAGCAACCGGCGGTGTTCGGCAGAAAGGTGTAGCGATCCGGCGACAGCACTTCGAGCAGGTTCGGCTCGCCCTCGATCTGGCCAAGGTTGGTGCGGCGCACGGCGAAGGTGACGATCTCGGCACCCGAAGCTTCGATGGCGGTGCGGGTTTCTTCCATGTCACGGTACTTGCCGGTACAGACCAGCAAACGCGACTGGTAAGTACGACCGGCCAGGACGAAAGGCTTGTCGCTACGAACGATGCTCATGGGAAATCCTCTGTAGGGGTGAGGTACTTGCAGAATTCTGTGGCCACACGGCCGAGGCTGCTAGCCGCCGCCGATGGCGTGCACGACTTCGACGTTGTCGCCGTCGTTCAAGGTGGTCTCTGCATGCTGACTGCGCGGGACGATATCCAGATTGAGTTCGACCGCCACCCGGCGTCCGGTCAGGTCCAGACGGGTCAGCAGGGCCGCAACGGTTTCACCGTCGGGCAGTTCAAAGGATTCGCCGTTCAACTGAATGCGCATGCGCAACGCCGCCATCATTTTTAGGGGCTGGCATTCTAGCCCGATCAGACTGGGCGACCCAAGCCATTCGTCTTGAAACACGATCCTGTCGGAGCTGCCGAAGGCTGCGATCTTTGGACTTTGATTTTTCAAGATCAAAAGATCGCAGCCTGCGGCAGCTCCTACAGGGTCAGGTCAGACGCCAGGCAGCGAGGCCGAGGCAGAACCAGCCGATCAAGAATGCCAGCCCGCCGAAGGGCGTGATGATGCCGAGCTTGCTGACACCGGTCAGGGTCAGCACATACAGGCTGCCGGAGAACAGCAGGATGCCGATGGCAAACGATGCGCCGGCCCATGTCACCAGGCGCCCGGGCATCTGCGTGGCCAGCAACGCGACGCCCAACAGGGCCAAGGTATGCACCAATTGATAGGTGACGCCGGTGTGGAAAATCGCCAGGTACTCGGCGCTCAGTCGGTTTTTCAGGCCATGGGCGGCAAACGCCCCAAGGCCGACACCGGTGAAGCCGAAAAAAGCGGCCAGCATCAGAAAGCCACGCAGCATGAAGAACTCCAGTCAGACTCGATCAACAGGGTCTGTATAATGGCCCGCTCTACGGGTTCGGCCAAGCCATCTCTATGCTGCGTATCTATTTCCGTCGTTTCACCAAGGCCGTGCTCTGGTTCATGGGCGGCAGCGTCTTGTTGGTGCTGATCTTTCGCGTGGTGCCGCCACCGGGAACGGCGCTAATGGTCGAGCGCAAGATCGAATCCTGGATCGACGGCGAGCCCATCGACCTGCAACGCACCTGGAAGCCGTGGGACGAAATCTCTGACGATCTGAAAGTCGCAGTGATTGCCGGTGAAGACCAGAAATTCCCCGAACACTGGGGCTTTGACGTGAATGCGATCAAGGCCGCCCTGGCTCATAACGAACTGGGTGGCTCGATTCGCGGCGCCAGCACCCTCAGCCAGCAAGTCTCGAAAAACCTGTTCCTGTGGTCCGGCCGCAGCTGGTTGCGCAAAGGCCTGGAAGCCTGGTTCACCGGGTTGATTGAAGTGTTCTGGCCCAAGCAGCGGATTCTTGAGGTGTACCTCAACAGCGTCGAGTGGGACGACGGCGTGTTTGGTGCCGAGGCTGCAGCCAGGCACCATTTTGGTGTGAGCGCCAAAGGTCTCAGCCGCCAGCAATCGAGCTTGTTGGCGGCCGTTCTGCCCAACCCTCGCGTGTGGAGTGCCAGCCATCCGACCGGTTACGTGGCGCGGCGTGCAGGGTGGATTCGGCGGCAGATGAGTCAGTTGGGTGGGGATAGTTACCTGGTGGGGCTTAATGATTCGCGTCGGGCACCCTGGTCCCAATAACTGAAAAGTCAAAAGATCGCAGCCTTCGGCAGCTCCTACAGAGGTATGCGATCCAATGTAGGAGCTGCCGAAGGCTGCGATCTTTTGATCCAAAAAACAAAAACGCCCCGATCAATGATCGGGGCGTTTTTTATTGCCTTCTCGCCAGTTATGCGGCGATCGACAACTTGAGCTTGTTCATCGCGCTCTTTTCCAGCTGACGAATTCGCTCGGCAGAAACGTTGTACTTCTGCGCCAGGTCGTGCAGCGTGGCCTTTTCTTCCGCCAGCCAGCGCTGGTAGAGGATGTCACGGCTGCGGTCGTCCAACACTTCCAGCGCTTCGTGCAGGTTGTGGTTGGAGTTGTCGCTCCAGTCGGCATCTTCCAGTTGGCGCGCCGGGTCGTACCGGTGGTCTTCCAGATAGTTGGCCGGCGACTGGAAAGCACTGTCGTCGTCGGCTTCAGCCGCCGGGTCGAAGGCCATGTCATGGCCGGTCAGGCGACTTTCCATCTCGCGCACTTCCCGAGGCTCTACACCGAGGCTTTCCGCCACACGATGGACTTCCTCGTTGTTCAACCACGCCAAACGCTTTTTCTGGCTGCGCAGGTTGAAGAACAGTTTGCGCTGGGCCTTGGTGGTCGCGACTTTCACAATGCGCCAGTTGCGCAGGATGAACTCGTGAATTTCCGCCTTGATCCAGTGCACAGCGAACGACACCAGGCGCACGCCCATTTCCGGGTTGAAGCGCTTCACGGCCTTCATCAGGCCAACGTTACCTTCCTGGATCAGGTCGGCCTGAGCCAAACCGTAGCCGGAATAGCTACGGGCAATGTGTACGACAAAACGCAGGTGGGCGAGCACCATCTGCCGTGCCGCCCCCAAATCCTGCTCATAGTAGAGACTCTCGGCCAGTTCACGCTCCTGCTCCGGCGTCAGCAATGGAATGCTGTTGACGGTGTGCACGTAAGCTTCCAGGTTCGCACCCGGAACCAACGCATACGCAGGTTGCAAAGAATTGGTCATACGAAAAAACCTCCCACTTACATACTCGTGCCTCTCGGCACTGCGAAAAATTGACCGGGAAATCAAGTACAAGTTCCCAAACACCGCGAGGTCAATCACGCGCAAAAAAGAATCTACTTCGGCGCCAGCTCCCTGAGATGACGTGCGACTGCAATCCATGCACCGATATAACCCAACAGCACCGCGCCAAGCAAGAGAGACAGACCATCGGCTACCGGTACGCCGGCCAGTGCGAAATCACTGCCATACAAACCGGCCAACCCGACGACAGCGTCATTCAGCCAGTTCAGGCCAAACGCCAACACTCCCCAGGACAGAAGCCCCGCACCAAAGCCATAAAGCGCGCCCATATAAAGGAAGGGCCTGCGCACATAGCTGTCAGTGCCGCCCACGAGTTTAATCACTTCTATCTCTGTGCGGCGGTTTTCAATATGAAGACGAATGGTATTGCCTATCACCAAAAGTAATGCAGAAACCAGAAGCACAGTCAGACCGAAGACAAAACGGTCACCCAGCTTGAGGATGGCTGCCAGACGCTCGACCCAGACTAGATCAAGTTGTGCCTGTTGTACCTTGGGCAGTTCGGAAAGTTTTTGTCTTAATGCTTCAAGTGCGGGCTTGTCGACTTCATTCGGAGTCACCAGGACCACGCCGGGCAGCGGGTTCTCCGGCAGCTCCTTGAGAGCATCGCCCAGACCGGATTGCTGCTGGAACTCTTCCAGCGCTTGATCACGCCCCACGTACTCCGCATCCGCCACGCCGGGCATGCCCTTGATCTGCTCGCGCAGGGACTCACCTTCAGCCGGACTGGCTTCGAGTTGCAGGTACAGGGAAATCTGCGCCGCACGCTGCCAGGAACCGCCCAGACGCTCGACGTTACTGAGCAAAAGGGACAGCCCCATGGGCAAACTCAGGGCGACCGCCATCACCATGCAAGTGAAGAAACTGCCGATCGGCTGTTTACCCAGGCGGCGCAGGCTGTCGAGCAGGCTGGCGCGGTGGCTTTCGATCCAGGCGCGGAACAGCGTGGCGAAGTCCGGGCCGTCATCGTCGTCACGTTTTTTCTTGGTCGGCTGCGGATCGGCAGCTTTGGGAGCCACACGTTCGGAAACTTTCGGGCTGCGTGTCGCACTCATACGCCGGCCTCCCCGTCGCCGATCAATCGACCGCGCTGCAAGGTCAACATGCGGTGACGCATGCGGGCGATCAGGGCCAGGTCGTGACTGGCGATCAGGACGCTGGTGCCGAGGCGGTTGATGTCTTCGAACACGCCCATGATTTCTGCTGCCAGACGCGGGTCGAGGTTACCGGTCGGTTCGTCCGCCAGCAGCAGGGCCGGGCGATGGACGATGGCGCGGGCGATGCCGACGCGCTGTTGCTGCCCGGTGGACAGGTCGCCAGGGTACAAATCGGTCTTGTCCGACAGCGCCACGCGCTCCAGGGCCGAGTCCACGCGCTTGGCGATTTCGGCCTTGGACAAGCCAAGAATCTGCAACGGCAGCGCGACGTTGTTGAATACCGTGCGATCGAACAGGAGTTGGTGATTCTGGAATACCACGCCGATCTGCCGGCGCAGGAAAGGAATCTGCGCGTTGCTGATGGTGCTCAGGTCTTGCCCGGCGAGCAGCAACTTGCCGCTGGTCGGGCGCTCCATCGCCAGCAACAGGCGCAACAGTGTGGATTTACCGGCGCCGGAATGGCCGGTGACAAACAGAAACTCGCCCCGACGGACTCGAAAGCTCAGCTCATGCAAGCCGACGTGACCGTTCGGGTAGCGTTTACCGACCTGTTCGAAACGAATCATGAACGCTCCCGCTCGGCAAACAGTGCCTGGACAAAGGGTTCTGCTTCAAAAGTACGCAAATCGTCGATGCCTTCACCCACGCCGATGTAGCGAATCGGCAGGCCAAACTGCTTGGCCAGGGCGAAAATCACCCCCCCCTTGGCGGTGCCGTCGAGCTTGGTCAGCGCCAGGCCGGTGAGTTCCACAGTCTGGTTGAACTGCTTGGCCTGGTTGATGGCGTTCTGGCCGGTGCCAGCGTCGAGCACCAGCAACACTTCGTGCGGCGCGTCGGCATCGAGCTTGCCGATCACCCGGCGAACCTTTTTCAGCTCTTCCATCAGGTTGTCTTTGGTGTGCAGGCGTCCGGCAGTGTCGGCAATCAGTACATCGATGCCACGGGCCTTGGCGGCCTGCACGGCGTCGAAGATCACCGAAGCCGAGTCGGCGCCAGTGTGCTGGGCGATCACCGGGATCTTGTTGCGCTCACCCCAGACCTGCAATTGCTCGACCGCCGCGGCACGGAAGGTGTCGCCAGCCGCGAGCATGACTTTCTTGCCCTCCAGCTGCAGCTTCTTCGCCAGTTTGCCGATGGTCGTGGTTTTACCCGCGCCATTGACGCCGACCACCAGAATCACGAACGGCTTGTTCTGCGAAACGATTTTCAGGGGTTGCTCGACAGGCTTGAGCATCGCGGCCAGCTCGGCTTGCAGGGACTTGTACAGTGCGTCGGCGTCGGCCAGTTCTTTGCGCGCGACCTTCTGGGTCAGGCGCTGAATGATGACCGAAGTCGCTTCTACACCAACGTCGGCGGTCAACAGGCGGGTTTCGAGGTCATCGAGCAGCTCGTCATCGATGGCTTTCTTGCCCAGGAACAGGCTGGCCATGCCCTCGCCGATGCTGGCACTGGTCTTGGACAGGCCTTGCTTGAGGCGGGCGAAGAACCCGGCTTTGGATTCTTCGGTGCGTGCCGGCTCGACCGGGGTTTCAACAACTGGCGCGACGGCAACAGGCTCAATGACTGGTGCAGGCTCGGGCTCGGGCATCTGAACGGCAGGTGCTACCGGCGCAACGAATGCCGGAACGACAGGTTCAGGAGCAGCTTCAACGACCGGCGCGACAACTTGCTCAACCACCGGAGCCGGAACCGGCTCAGGCGCAAAGGCAGTCGGAGCGGGAATCACCGGCGTCACATGCGGCGCCAGTTCATCTTCGACCAGCGCCACCGGCTCTTCCGCCACAGGCAATGTCAGCCATGGCTCCGCGGTCGGGGTCAGCGGCAGTTCGGCGGCTATTTCCGGTTCAGCTTCGACGGCCGGTTGCAGCACCGGCTCGGCGATGGGCAACACAACCGGTGCCGGCGCTTCTTCAATTACCGGCGCAGGTGTTGGCTCAGGCAGTGGTTGTGGCTGTTCGACGACGGGTTCCTGCGGTTTTTTGCGCAGCCATCCGAACAGGCTTTTCTTTTCGCCAGCCGCAGCTGGGGTCTTCTTGTCGTCGTTGGAACCAAACATGGAGGACGGCTATCTCACGGTAGCGACGCGCCAACGGGCGCCCCGGCAAATAAATATTCGATGCAGAACAGACTGCGATTGACCCAGCTTGTTCACGCGCAACATTTTGTCGAGGTGCTCATCGGCGCCTCAGGAATCGATTTCTCATTGGACTAAAGCAGCAAAATCGGCGAAAAAGCGGAATCGAGTTGATAAATTCACACCTTCCGTCGCAAACCCATTCAACCTGATCAAGCATAAAGGCCTGATAGGCGTGGCCGCCGCTAAAACGGATCAGTATCCTAGCACCCTCTCGCCCGCCGACGCTAAGACCTAGCGGGCAGCCCCAAAGGTTTAAACACGAATGAATGCTCTAGCCCGCCGCGCCGCAGGCCTGCTGCTCAGCACAGTTTGTCTGCCCCTCTCGGCCCTGGCTGCCGATCCCCAACCGACCCACGAGTTCACCCTCGACAACGGCTTGAAGGTTGTCGTGCGCGAAGATCATCGTGCACCTGTGGTGGTTTCCCAGGTTTGGTACAAGGTTGGCTCCAGCTACGAGACACCGGGTCAGACCGGCCTGTCCCACGCCCTGGAACACATGATGTTCAAGGGCAGCGAGAAAGTCGGCCCTGGCGAAGCGTCGCTGATCCTGCGCGACCTCGGCGCCGAAGAGAACGCCTTCACCAGCGACGATTTCACTGCGTACTACCAGGTGCTGGCCCGTGATCGCCTGGGCGTGGCCTTCGAACTGGAAGCCGACCGCATGGCCAGCCTGCGCCTGCCGCCTGACGAGTTCGCCCGCGAGATCGAAGTCATCAAGGAAGAGCGCCGCCTGCGCACCGACGACAAACCCATGTCCAAGGCTTACGAGCGCTTCAAGGCCATGGCGTACCCGGCCAGCGGCTATCACACGCCGACCATCGGCTGGATGGCCGATCTGGACCGCATGAAAGTCGAAGAGCTGCGGCACTGGTATGAGTCCTGGTACGTACCGAACAACGCCACACTGGTGGTAGTCGGCGACGTGACGCCAGAGGAAGTCAAAACCCTGGCCCAACGCTACTTCGGCCCTATCGCCAAGCGCGCGGTGCCATCGGCAAAAATCCCGTTGGAGCTGGCCGAGCCCGGCGAGCGCCAGATCACCCTGCACGTGAAGACGCAGCTGCCCAGTCTGATGCTGGCTTTCAACGTGCCGAGCATCGCGACTGCTGAAGACAAGCGATCGGTGAATGCCCTGCGCCTGATTTCCGCGCTGCTCGACGGCGGCTACAGCGCACGCATACCGACACAACTGGAACGCGGCGAAGAGTTGGTGTCCGGCGGCTCATCGAGCTACGACGCCTACACCCGTGGCGACAGCCTGTTCACCCTGTCTGCAACGCCCAACAGCCAGAAAAATAAAACCATCGCCCAAGCCGAAGCCGGTTTGTGGAAGCTGCTCGAACAGCTGAAAACCACCGCGCCGACCACTGAAGAATTGGAACGCGTGCGCGCGCAGGTCATCGCCGGCCTCGTCTACGAGCGTGATTCGATCACCAGCCAGGCCACGGCCATTGGCCAATTGGAAACCGTCGGTTTGTCCTGGAAACTGATGGACACCGAACTCGCCGACCTGGAAAGCGTGACCCCGCAAGACATCCAGAAAGCCGCCAAGCTGTATTTCACCCGCGAACGTCTCAGCGTCGCCCATGTACTGCCGGAGGAGACGACTCATGAGTGAGCGTAAAAAACCGCGCCTGGCTTTGCTGGGCCTGATTGCCGTCGCCCTGATCGGGTCCGCCGCGTTCTATTTTTCGAAGACCGGCGAGTCCAACGCCAGTGAAGCACTGGACAAGGCCAAGGCCAGCCAGAAGCTGCAATCGCTGGCCGAACTCAACGGCAAGGCGCCGAGCCATCGCAAGCTCGACGTGCAAACCTGGAACACCGCTGAAGGCGCCAAAGTATTGTTCGTCGAAGCCCGCGAGCTGCCGATGTTCGACATGCGCCTGATCTTCGCCGCCGGCAGCAGCCAGGATGGCGACGCACCCGGCCTGGCGCTGCTGACCAACGCCATGCTTAACGAAGGTGTCGCCGGTAAAGACGTCAGCGCGATTGCCCAGGGCTTCGAAGGCCTGGGCGCCGATTTCGGCAACGGTGCTTACAAAGACATGGCGGTGGCGTCGCTGCGCAGCCTCAGCGCCGCGGACAAGCGTGAACCGGCCTTGAAACTGTTTGCTGAAGTCGTTGGCAAACCCACCTTCCCGGCCGACTCGTTTACCCGCATCAAGAACCAGATGCTCGCCGGTTTCGAGTACCAGAAACAGAACCCCGGCAAACTGGCCAGCCTGGAACTGATGAACCGCTTGTACGGTGATCATCCGTACGCGCACGCCAGCGATGGCACGGCGAAATCCGTTCCAGCGGTGACCCTCGCGCAACTGCGCGCATTCCACGAAAAAGCCTATGCCGCCGGCAACGTGGTAATCGCCCTGGTCGGCGACCTGTCTCGCAACGAGGCCGAAGCCATTGCAGCGCAAGTTTCCAGCGCCCTGCCCAAAGGCCCGGCCCTGCCGAAAATCGCCCCACCGACCGAACCCAAGGCCAGCATCGGCCACATCGAGTTCCCGTCCAAGCAAACCAACCTGATGCTCGCGCAACTGGGTATCGACCGTGACGATCCGGACTACGCTGCACTGTCGATGGGCAATCAGATCCTTGGCGGTGGCGGTTTCGGTACTCGCTTGATGAGCGAAGTGCGCGAAAAACGCGGCCTGGCCTATGGCGTGTATTCGGGTTTCAGCCCGATGCAGGCACGCGGCCCGTTCATGATCAACCTGCAGACCCGCGCTGAAATGAGCGAAGGCACCCTGAAATTGGTGCAGGACGTTCTGGCGGACTACCTTAAAACCGGCCCGACCGAAAAAGAACTCGACGACGCCAAGCGCGAACTGGCCGGCAGTTTCCCGCTGTCCACCGCCAGCAACGCCGACATCGTCGGTCAGCTGGGCGCCATCGGCTTCTATAATCTGCCGTTGAGCCATCTGGAAGACTTCATGCAACAGTCCCAGAACCTGACCGTCGAGCAAGTCAAAGCGGCCATGAACAAACACCTGAGCACGGACAAAATGGTCATCGTCAGCGCTGGCCCGACCGTGCCGCAAAAGCCGTTACCGGCCCCTACTGATAAACCTGCCGAGCAACCGCTCGGGGTTCCGGAGCATTAATGGCCACTTCCCGTCCTAAGAAACCCGTTCACAACGTGCACAACGGCGTGAACCAACTGCGCATCATCGGTGGCGAATGGCGCAGCCGTAAACTGAGCTTCCCCGATGCCCCGGGCCTGCGTCCGACACCGGACCGCGTACGTGAAACCCTGTTCAACTGGCTGGCGCCTTATGTCCCGGGCGCCAAGGTTCTCGATCCATTCACCGGCAGCGGCGCGCTGTTCCTCGAAGCCTTGTCCCGCGGCGCGGCCATGGGTCAGGCGCTGGACGCCAGCAGCCTGGCGGTGTCGAGCCTGAAAGAACACCTGGGCACCCTGCGCTGCACCACGGGCCAGGTGCAGACCGCCGACGCCCTGCGCTACCTGGAAACCCAGACCGCCACGGCTTACGACCTGGTCTTCCTCGACCCGCCGTTCAACCAGAACCTGCTGCCCGCCGTCTGCGCGTTGCTCGAAGAACGCCAATGGCTGGCTGAAGATGCCTGGGTATACACCGAAAGCGAGTCCGCGCCTTCGACCCTGGGGCTACCGGAGAACTGGCGCCTGCACCGGGAGCAGAAATCCGGGCGGGTGTATTATTCGTTGTGGCAACGTATGGCAGAGATCGTCGGTTAATCGACCGGCCTGAACAAGGCGCGTCCCGCAACACAGGTGCGCGCCGCTGCATCGAGAGCAATCGTGTCCCATCCGCCAGAACGTTTCACCCCCGCCTTCGGCCTCGGCAACCCGCACTTGCAAACCTTGTGGGGGCCGCTGTGGCGCAAAACCACGCACCTTGAGCGCCAGCGTGAACGCTTGTGGCTGGAGGATGGAGATTTTCTCGACCTCGACTGGCATGGCCCGCACAGCGTCGATGCACCATTGGTGCTGGTGTTGCACGGGCTGACCGGTTCGTCGAATTCGCCTTACGTGGCCGGGGTGCAAAAAGCGCTGGGCGATCAAGGCTGGGCCAGCGTCGCGCTGAACTGGCGCGGCTGTTCCGGTGAGCCCAACCTGTTGCCACGCAGCTACCATTCCGGTGCCAGCGAAGACCTGGCCGAAGCCATTCGGCACCTGAAGGCCAAACGCCCACTCGCGCCGCTGTATGCAGTCGGTTACTCCTTGGGCGGCAACGTGCTGCTCAAGCATCTGGGCGAAACCGGCAGCGCCAGCGGTGTAATGGGCGCGGTCGCGGTGTCGGTACCGTTCCGCCTGGACCAGTGCGCCGACCGCATCGGCCAGGGGTTCTCCAAGGTTTATCAGGCGCACTTCATGCGCGAGATGCTGGCCTACATCAAGAACAAGCAGCGGCAATTCCAGCATGACGGACGCGAGGACGGTCTGGCCGCATTGGCCGCGCTCGGCTCGCTGGAAAACATGCGCACCTTCTGGGATTTTGATGGCCGGGTCACTGCGCCGCTGAATGGTTATGTCGATGCCGAGGATTATTATCGCCGCGCATCGAGCCGCTATTTCCTCGGAGAAATTCGCACGCCGACCCTGATTATCCAGGCGGCTGACGACCCGTTCGTCTTTCCCCACAGCCTGCCCCAAGGCAATGAATTGTCCGCCTGCACGCAGTTCGAATTGCAGACCAAGGGCGGGCATGTCGGCTTCGTCGATGGCACTGTCCGCCAACCGGGCTATTACCTTGAGCGGCGCATTCCCCAATGGCTCGCTGCTGTGGGACGCGAGGAACGCCATGGTCGGTGATCAGGGCGAGTCGATTCATTTCTGGCAAACGGCGCCGTTGGCCGGCGTCGAATTGTTGTCCGCCCGCTATATCGATCACCGCTTCGCACCCCACGTGCATGACGGCTATGTGATCGGCATGATCATGGCCGGCGCCCAGCGCTACCGCTATCGCGGCGCCGAACACCTGGCGGGCAGTGGCACGCTGGTGTTGATTAACCCTGATGAGCTGCACACCGGCCACAAGGGCACAGAGGATGGCTGGCTGTATCGGGCGTTTTATCCGGACAGCGGGCAGATTCTGTCCCTGCTGGCCGAACTCGAATTGCCGACCCATAACCCGCCGGCATTCGGCGCCACGCTGTACCGTGACCCGGATCTGGTGAATGGCTTCTGCCAACTGCATCGCCTGCTGGAAAGCCCGTCCACGGCCCTGCAACAGCAAACGGCCTGGCGTGAGTTGATGTTGTCGCTGTTGCAGCGCCATGCCGCGGTTCCGGACGCTGGCAAGCCCGGGAAGGAGCATCGCGCAGTGACGCTGGCCAAGGAGTTGCTGCACGCACAACTTGCTGCACCGCCTTCACTGGAAGAGCTGGCAGCGGCGGTGAACTTGTCACCGTTTCACTTCGCCCGCGTCTTTCGTCGGGCCACCGGCATGCCGCCGCATACCTGGTTGATGCAGCGACGCATTGCCCAGGCGCGAGCACTTCTGCAAAACGGATGTTTGCCGCTGGAAGTGGCCACGCAGCTGGGATTTGCTGACCAGAGTCATCTGAGTCGGCAGTTCAAGCAGGCGTATGGGGTGGGGCCGGGAGCGTATCGGAATGCACGGCTTTAAAAACGAAAAGATCGCAGCCTTCGGCAACTCCTACAGGATTTGGATTCCTTGTAGGAGCTGCCGAAGGCTGCGATCTTTTGATCTTTACTCGCCTTTGGCGATGCCCCGCGCAGGATCGTTGATCCACTCACTCCACGACCCGGCATACAACGTACCCAGCGGATAGCCCGCCAGACTCAATGCAAACAGGTTATGGCAAGCCGTCACGCCGGAACCGCAATACGCCACCAGATCGTTTGGCGAACGGTTACCAAGTTTCGCGGCGAAGCGCTGCTTGAGTTGATCCGCTGGCAAAAAGCGCCCGTCCGCCCCCAGGTTATCGGTGAACGCCGCACATTGCGCGCCGGGAATGTGCCCGGCAACCGGATCGATCGGCTCCACTTCGCCTTTGAAACGCGGTAAGGCGCGAGCATCGAGCAAAGTCAGCTCAGGTTTGGCGAGGCGTTTTTGCAGCTGTTCAGCACTGAGCAACAACGCAGAATCCGGGGTGCCGGTAAAAGTACCGCGAGTGATCGACGGTGCATCCAGACTCAGCGGCAAACCCGCCGCGTGCCACGCCTTGAGCCCGCCATCCAGAATGAACACACCGTCACGTTTGCCCAGCCAGGCCAGCAACCACCAGGCTCGCGCCGCATAGGCACCCGGACCGTCATCGTACAAAACCACGTCACTGTCGTTGCTGACGCCCCAGGCTTGCAGGCGCTCGATCAGGTCGGACGGCTCGGGCAGCGGATGGCGCCCGGTTACACCCTTGATCACTTTGCCGCTCAGATCACGCTCAAGATCAGCAAAGCTCGACCCGGCGATGTGTCCTTCGGCGTAGCTGCGCTGACCGTAGTCCGGGTCTTCGAGGGCAAAACGACAATCCAGAATCACCAACCCCGGCTGGTCCTTTTTCAGGTCCAGAGATTGCGGGCTGATCAGTTGCGCAATGGGCATAACGGGCTCCTGTGATGGGCGATTTTCGGTCCTGCTGCATTCGGTGGTTCAGATTTCTTCCAGCGCTTGGGCCAGCGGCACATAAAACTCTTCGAACAGTGCGTTGACCGCATCGCGCGCATCATCCGTGACGAACCCCGCTTCCAGCACCAATACCTGATAGACCCCACGTTTAATCGCTTGCTCGCTGAGGTGGCTGGAATTTTCTCGCGTGGTGCACAGAAAGCGCACCCAAGACGTGAGGATGATCCAGGCATTGAGCGTCAGGGATTCGATTTGAACGCGGTCCATCTTCAGGATGCCGGCGGCGACGAAGCCTTCGTAGATGGCCGTTCCCTGGATCAGGCAGCGCTGGGAAAAACGCCGATAGCGGTCAGCCAGATCAGAGTCACTGTCCAGCAAATGCTCAAGATCACGATGCAGAAACCGGTAGCGCCACATCGCTGACAACAATTCCTTGAGGTAGAAGCGCTTGTCTTCGACCGTCGCGGCGCGGCCTTGCGGCGGGCGCAGGAAGCTGTCCACCAGGCTTTCGTACTCGCTGAACAACACGGCGATGATCGCCTGCTTGTTCGGGAAGTGGTAGTACAGGTTGCCCGGGGAAATTTCCATGTGGGCAGCAATGTGGTTGGTGCTGATGCTGCGCTCGCCCTGCTGATTGAACAACTCCAGGCTGTTCTGCACGATGCGCTCGCTGGTTTTGATCCGTGGGGCCATGGCTTGAGCTTTAATTCAGAGTGCGTTGGCGGGCATCTTACGACCTATCCACAAGTGGATGGAACATCGCTGCGCGAGGAAGGCATTTGACTTTTTAGAGCATAGACTCTAAAAAGTGCTTCATTACAATAAATCCGGAGCCGACCATGACTGCTGATATTTCCTACCTGCAAAACCTACAGCAGCCTCTGGACGAGCTTCACGCCCTGTTCGAAGCCCAGCGCGCGGCCTATGCGGCCAACCCGATGCCACCTGCCGCTCAGCGCCAGCAATGGCTCAAGGCGTTGAAGGATTTATTAAACAACGAACGTCAGGCATTGATCGACGCGATCAGCCAGGACTTCAGCCATCGCAGCGCCGATGAAACCCTGCTCGCCGAATTGATGCCCAGCCTGCACGGCATCCATTACGCCAGCCGGCACCTCAAAGGCTGGATGCGTGCGTCGCGGCGCAAGGTCGGCGTAGCCTTCCAGCCCGCCTCGGCCAAAGTGGTTTACCAGCCGCTGGGGGTAGTCGGTGTGATCGTGCCGTGGAACTACCCTTTGTACCTGGCCATCGGCCCGTTGGTGGGCGCGCTGTCGGCGGGCAACCGGGTGATGCTCAAACTGAGCGAATCCACCCCCGCCACAGGCTTGCTGATGAAGCAGTTGCTGGCGCGAATCTTCCCTGAAGACTTGGTCTGCGTGGTGCTGGGCGAGGCCGACATCGGTGTGGCGTTTTCTCGTCTGCGCTTCGATCACTTGTTGTTCACCGGCGCCACCAGCATCGGTAAACATGTGATGCGCGCGGCAGCGGAGAACCTGACGCCGGTGACGCTGGAACTGGGCGGCAAGTCCCCGGCCATTGTGTCCCACGATGTGCCGCTCAAGGACGCTGCCGAACGCATCGCTTTCGGCAAGACCCTCAACGCCGGTCAGACCTGCGTAGCCCCGGATTACGTGCTGGTGCCGGAGGACCGTGTGGGGGGATTCGTGGAAGCCTATCGTTCGGCCGTGCGCGGTTTTTATCCGACGCTGGCTGACAACCCGGACTACACGGCGATCATTAATGATCGGCAGCTGGCGCGCCTCAACGGCTATGTCAGCGATGCCACCAGCAAGGGCGCGCTGTTGATTCCGCTGTTCGAGCAGAGCCAGGGGCGGCGCATGGGCCATAGCCTGCTGCTCAACGTCACCGATGACATGACGGTGATGCAGGACGAAATCTTTGGCCCGCTGCTGCCGATCGTGCCGTACAAGGATCTCGATCAGGCGTTTGCCTACATCAACCAGCGCCCTCGCCCACTGGCCCTGTACTACTTCGGCTACGACAAGCGCGAGCAAAATCGCGTGCTGCACGAGACCCATTCCGGCGGCGTGTGCCTCAACGACACGCTGCTGCATGTCGCCCAGGACGACATGCCGTTTGGCGGCATCGGCGCTTCGGGCATGGGCCACTACCACGGTCACGAAGGCTTCCTGACGTTCAGCAAGGCCAAGGGTGTGTTGATCAAGCAGCGCTTCAACGCCGCGAAGTTGATTTACCCGCCGTACGGCAAATCCATCCAGAAACTGATCCAGAAACTGTTTATTCGCTAACGGTCGACATCTCCGGGTAATAACAACAATGAACCCAAGCCTGTCCGATACTCCCGCGCTGTCACGGCGCGGCTTGCTTAAATTCAGCCTCGGCGCCAGCGCCTTTCTCGCCACCGCCGGGTTAGGGGCCAGCCTTAGCGGTTGTTCGTCGGACATTGCGCAAAGCGGCTTCGCGGCGCTGCGCAGTGGCGACCTGCTGTTTTTGCGGGCACTGCTGCCGGTGATGCTCGACGGTGCGGTGACCACCGAGCACATGCCCGCCGCCGTCGACGGCACCCTCAAAAGCCTCGATTACAACCTCGATCACCTGTCGCCGGAAATGCTCAAGCTGACCCGGCAACTGTTCGATGTGTTGGGCATGGCCGTCACCCGCGGCCCGCTGACCGGTATCTGGGGCAGTTGGGAAAACGCCAGCGCGAACGATATCCGGCGCTTCCTCGATCGCTGGGAAAACAGCTCGTTGAGCCTGCTGCGCATGGGCCACAGCTCGTTGCTGCAATTGGTGATGATGGCCTGGTACGGGCGCAGGGAATCCTGGGCGATTTGCGGGTATCCCGGACCGCCTACCGTTTGAAACCGGATCGCCCCCACATTTGACCATGCCCTCCAACAATAAAAAGAGAACCCGAAGATGCCCGTACCCGATCCGTTCCGCGAAGGCATGGCCCGTGGCTGGAAAACCCATAACGGCTCGCAACTGAGCCAGGACCTGACCCTGGAAGCGGACGTGGCGATCATCGGCAGCGGTGCCGGCGGCGGGACCACGGCTGAAATTCTCAGCGCAGCCGGCTACAAAGTGCTGCTGATCGAAGAAGGCCCCCTCAAGACCAGCAGCGACTTCAAGCTGCTCGAAGACCAGGCCTACGCCAGCCTCTATCAGGAGGGCATCGGGCGCATGAGCAAGGACGGCGCGATCACCATTCTTCAGGGCCGGGCGGTGGGTGGCACCACGCTGATCAACTGGACCTCCAGTTTTCGCACCCCGGAGCCGACCCTGGAACACTGGGCCAAAGAGCACAACGTGAAGGGCCACAGCCCGGCCGAAATGGCGCCGTGGTTCGAGAAAATGGAACAGCGCCTGGGCGTCGCGCCGTGGATGGTCCCGCCTAATGCCAACAACGACGTGATCCGCAAGGGCTGCGAAAAGCTTGGCTATAGCTGGCACGTCATTCCGCGCAATGTGCGCGGCTGTTGGAACCTCGGTTACTGCGGCATGGGCTGCCCGACCAACGCCAAGCAATCGATGATGGTCACGACCATCCCGGCAACCCTGGAAAAGGGCGGTGAGCTGATCTACCTGGCGCGCGCCGAAAAACTCTTGATCAGCGGTGACAAAGTCACCGGCCTGCAATGCTCGGCGATGGACGAACGCTGCGTGGAACCCACCGGTCGCAAGATCACCGTCAAGGCGCGGCATTACGTGCTGGCCGGCGGCGGCATCAATACCCCGGGTCTGCTGATGCGTTCAGCAGCACCCGACCCACACAAACGCTTGGGCAAGCGCACGTTCCTGCATCCGGTGAACATGTCCGCCGCGTTGTTCGATGAGGTGGTCAACCCGTTCTACGGCGCGCCGCAGTCCATTTATTCCGACCACTTCCAATGGCAGGACGGCACCACCGGCCCAATGGCCTACAAACTGGAGGTTCCGCCGCTGCACCCGGCATTGGCCGCGACGCTGCTCGGTGGCTTCGGCAAGGAAAATGCCCAACACATGACCAACCTGCCGCACACCCACGCCATGCTGGCGCTGCTGCGCGACGGTTTCCACCCGGACAGCACCGGCGGCAATGTCGAGTTGCGCGGCGATGACACCCCCGTACTCGATTATCAAATGTCCGCCTATGCCTGGGACGGCTTGCGCCGGGCCTTCCACACCATGGCCGAGATTCAGTTCGCCGGCGGCGCCCGGGCGGTGATGCCGATGCACGCGGATGCGCGCTACGTGAAAACCCTCGCCGAAGCACGCACGTTGATTGATGGCCTGAGCCTGGAGTTGTACCGCACGCGGTTGGGCAGCGCGCATGTGATGGGCGGTTGCGCGATGGGTGAAGATCCGAAAAACGCCGTGACCGACAGCCTCGGCCGGCACCATCAACTGGCCAATCTGTCGATTCACGACGGCTCGCTATTCCCCACCAGCATTGGCGCAAACCCGCAGTTATCGGTCTACGGTTTGACGGCGCAACTGGCGACTTCGCTGGCCGAACGTTTAAAAAATCCATGAAAAGAGGGATTATTCCCATCGTCTATAGTGCTTTCTTACCCAACAGGCGACTTGGCCGACCGGGAAGGCTGCGATACCATCCGACTCCCCAACGCACTCCCGCCAGGACGACGCGATGAACCGAGTGTTGTACCCAGGTACCTTCGACCCTATTACCAAGGGCCATGGCGATCTGGTCGAACGCGCCTCGCGCCTGTTCGATCACGTGATCATTGCCGTCGCCGCCAGCCCGAAGAAAAACCCGTTGTTTCCTCTGGAACAACGTGTGGAGCTGGCCCGCGAGGTCACTAAACATCTGCCGAACGTTGAAGTCGTCGGCTTCTCGACCCTGTTGGCGCATTTCGCCAAAGAACAGAACGCCAACGTGTTCTTGCGTGGTTTGCGCGCAGTGTCGGACTTCGAATACGAGTTCCAGCTGGCCAACATGAACCGGCAACTGGCCCCGGATGTGGAAAGTCTATTCCTTACCCCATCCGAGCGTTATTCGTTCATTTCCTCGACGCTGGTCCGTGAAATTGCTGCCTTGGGCGGTGATATCACCAAGTTCGTCCACCCAGCGGTGGCGGATGCATTGACCGAGCGTTTCAAGAAGTAATCACCGCTCAATCGGCGCCCGCGTGCACTGCGGGCGCCAATGCGGCACAATTACGCGCATTGATTTATTGCGCCCGGGCCTGCCGCCCCGGCTGGAGTTAGCATGTCCCTGATCATCACCGACGATTGCATCAACTGCGACGTCTGCGAACCCGAGTGCCCGAACGCCGCCATTTCCCAGGGCGAAGAGATCTACGTGATCGACCCGAACCTGTGCACTCAGTGTGTCGGCCACTATGACGAGCCGCAGTGCCAACAGGTCTGCCCGGTGGATTGCATCCCGCTGGACGAAGCGCATCCGGAGACTGAAGAGCAGTTGATGGAGAAGTACCGGAAGATTACCGGTAAGGCCTGAATGCTCTAGCGCCTGTTCGGGCCCTATCGCTAGCAGGCTAGCTCCCACAGTGGAAATTTGCGATCGACGCAGAACCACTGTGGGAGCCAGCCTGCTGGCGATGAGGCCATCAGCCGCACCCAGTAATCCAGATCAGCTCACTCAGTCTGCTCAAACCCTTCCCCAATACACCCCAGGCACCGCACAAACGCGGCCTTCGCCGGATCAACCACCAACGCCTGCCCCGCATCGCCCACGCCGCCGCCCAATGCGGTAAAGGGCAACGACACCACAAACACCCCGGCACCAATCACC
>Ga0247827_10000353_pt1 | contig 21733 bp, 32 predicted proteins | sample 12C_Control_Day2_FD_194414 | JGI IMG/M metagenome (GOLD analysis project Ga0247827, IMG submission 194414) | Soil microbial communities from agricultural site in Penn Yan, New York, United States - 12C_Control_Day2 | ecosystem: Environmental > Terrestrial > Soil > Agricultural land | place... | reverse complement strand
CGAGCACGCGGGGGTCGTCCATCTCGATGTGCGGCAGGGGCATGGGCATGCGGAGTTCCTTTCGAGAGCATCGAGCATACGGAGAGAGATGCTACGCGGTTGATCACTCTTCAGATGGAACATTAACTGGAGCGAGGGCACCGTTGCCCATGCGTTCCCACCAGTTGGGGCCGAAGAACTCGACCAGCCGGTCCGCTGTCTTCGTGAGTCCGTCGCGGCGCAGCATGGCGTCAGTGCGCTCCGGGTTCCGGAGGTAGCCCGTGATGAGGTTGTCGACGATGACGGCCATCTGATCCACGGCCACGTCGGTCGGCTCGCGTTCGTGGGACGACTGGTCGATCTCCAGAAGTCGCGGGTCGATCTTCATGTTCCCCCTAGCATCGTGTTCGAGATGTTCGATTCTTCGTCAGGAACGATCCTAAGCGTGAGGCCGATACAGCACCTCAAACGCCGGAGGCTGCCACCGGCCGAAGGTCTCCACGTCCGGCTCGGAGAAGGCGACGGTGTCGCGCCCCGTGGCCCTGCCCACGCGGAGGCTGGTGAAGCTGATCCCCGATGTGTCCAGGCCAGCGGCCTCAGCCCGCTCGCATACGACCCTGTGCAGGGTCTGCTCGGTTAGTGCCTTCTCGCTGAGGTTTCCCCACCGGTCCCAGCGCGGGAACAGGAAGCCGTCGTGCCGCCCATTGCGGCGGAGGTGAGCCAGCCATCCCGCAGTGAAGCGGACCACGCTGGTGACCGGGTCCTGGCTGTCGCGCACCAGGACGCTCGTCTGCGCGCCCGGCATCTGGAGGCGTACACCGGCGTCCATCAGTCCAACCGAGTCCACCATGCAGCGAGCCAGTTCCGACCGCAGGATGGCAGTGCCCCACGCCAGGGTGATCAGGCAGCCGTCCCGCAGTCCTGCCGGATCGTCCTGGCAGGTGGCCAGCATCGCCCGCAGTCCTTCTTCGGTGATCGGCACGGTCTTGGGCTTGCCTCTACCGGATGCGGCCCATTCCATCTTCCAGCGGTCCCACAGTTCACGGGCGGTGGCGGTCTCGAACCAGTGCCCATGCGGCTGCCAAGTGCGTATGGCGTACCAGGCGAGTTCTACCGTGCTCGGCGACATCCGGCGCTCGTTGATCAGGTAGTCGATGTAGCCAGTGAACGTCTCCGCTGTACACGGGCTGGGCTCCACACCCCGTTCTGTGCACCATGCCTGGAACTGGCGACGCTGCGTGCCGTAGGTCCGTGCGGTGTTGGGTGTGGTCATGCGACTCCTTCGGTCTGGGTGTTCAGCAGCAGTGCGACCACCGTGGATTGGTACGGCCAGCGCGCTACCCCACCGTGCTTGAGCAGGTGCATCAGGGTGCGGCTGGGGAAGGTCAGGCCGATCTCCAACGGGACGCAGCCGGGCGGCACTGCGTACACGCTCAATTCCGGGCTGAGTGGCGCGCCATCCGGGAGCGGCCGGCCCGTGGAGCGCTGCGCTTGGACGGACGCCGACCAGCGCACCTCTCCGTCGCCTTCTGCATTGGACTGCTCGGCGTCCAGTCGGGCGGCGAACGCCGGGTGCAGACGGGCCAGCCGCTCCGCGTTGACGCTTCGGTCGGCGTCTCCGGCCGGCACTTCGCCCACCTCAAGGAGTGCCACGGCGAACTCGCCCGACATCAGCCCGGTGTGTACCCGCAGGAAGGCGGCGGCCTGCTCCGGAGGCCAGTAGGCCGCCCTGTGCTGCGTCTGACCGATGCGATCCCTGTACGCAGCGTCTATCTGACCTGAGCGCAGGCCCTGACGGGTCTCGGCCAGGACCTGCGCGGCGCTCGGGCTGTAGAGCATCTGGTCCATCAGCTTGGCGGCCATCTGCTCGTGCACTGTCGCCACGTAGCTACTTCCTCTCAGGGTGCAGACATGTTGGAGTAGTTGGGCTACTCTAAGCGTAGCAGTAGTCAAGCTACTCCGACCCGCCTACGCTGACCCCATGGACCTGACCGGCTACCTGACCTCCGACCAAGCAGCAGAACGGCTCGGCATCAACCGCCAGAGCCTGTACAACCTGGCCAACCGCTCACCGGACTTCCCAAAGCCCAAGAAGGTTGGTCGAACGTCCCTCTGGCCAGAGCAGGGTGTAGACGAGTGGCGCGAGAAGCACCCGAAGCGACAGACGAGAAAGGGGACAGCAGATGCCGACCAAGCCCCGTAAGCCGTGGCGCGTCATCGTCACCGGCCCGGACGTGCGCGCCGAATCCGACCACACCAGCGAGGCGAAGGCGTACACCCTGGTGCGAGCCTCGCTCGGTGAGGGTAGCCCCGCCGACACTGCCCGGATCGAGCAGTGGGAGGGCGGCCGGTGGTGGCACTTCGAGACCGTGCACGCCGACGAGATCCGCGCGGCCCAGGACGCCGGCCGCGTCACCGAGAAGTGAGGAAACCGACCATGAGCACCGCCGTTGCCGTAGCCGAGGGACAGTTGTACAGGGACCGAGCCCCCGACATGTTCGACCGCGACCGCCGACTCCGCGTCACCCACATCACCGACACCCACGCCGAACTCGTCGTCGAACACGACCACGGAGGCCAGGCCGGCCGGAAGACCCGCGCCGCCATCGCTCGGCTCCGCAGTGCAGCGTTCGAACTGCTGGAGGACCCGGCCGACACAGACCCGCTGTACCTGACCCTGCTGTCCGCCGTCTCCCGCGTCCACGGTCCGAAGGCAACCCCCGCCGACTACGCCCGCGCCGCACTCAGCGTCATCCGCGCCGACCACAACGAGAAGTGAGGACACCGACCATGGCGTACCCCGCCTACCAGCCGCCCGTGGGTGGCACCAAGCAGTCCCACCCCGAGATCACCGACCACTGCCGCCCCGGCGGCGAGAACACCCACCCCGAGCATGACTACCCGGTCACCGAACCCGCGCGCTGCCACCGCTGCGGCGCCACCGAGAAGTGAGGACACGATGTTCGAGATCAACGGTGTGACCTTCAGCGAAGGCGACCACATCCGCTTTCCCCGCTCCCCCTTCCCCCAGGGCCGAGCCCGCGAGTACCAGATCGTCAAGATCGGCCCGAGTGAGATCCAGGTCTCCTCGAACGGCTTCCGCTACAACTACAGCCGGGCCGAGGTAGCCGCCCTTGGCGTCGCTCACGTCACCGCCGGCCGCACCACCGAGAAGTGAGGACACCGACCATGCAGCAGCGCGACATCGAGTCGATCCTGTGGGACTGCGTGAACACGCCCACGGAGGACGACTCCTACCTCGGCTACCAGACCTCGGGCATCAGCAAGCTCGCCGAACTGATCGTCGAACAGGACCGCAGGATCGGCGAGCTGGAGTCCAAGGTCGCCGAACTCACGGACGCCCGTACCGTCAAGCAGGAAGGGGAACTCTCGTGAGTAAAGAGCAGGAACCGAGCACATACAAGGCGTTCGCCTGCGGACGACGCTGCCACCCGGACCGCTACACCGTCTTCACCACCCGCACATGGTGGGGGCGCAAGCGGTGGGGTGTCCGCGACAACCACATGGGCATCAGGCTGACCCGCCTGTGCTCCACCTTCGAAGCGGCAGAGCGGTGGCGCATCACCCTCACCATGATGGAGATGCGGGAGCGGCAGTTCGCCAAGCAATGGCCCACGCGGTGAGAGGCGGCACCATGCAGTGCAAGGACATCCCGGACGTACTGTTCCTGGAAGTCGTCCGCGCCTGCGGCGGAGCAGCCCCGGCTGGGGTGGCCATGCGCTGGAACGTGCACGCGGCACTGGAAGCCGCGATGGGGCCGGTACCTGAGAAGGTCGTGCTGGCGAAGGCCAAGAAGCTGATCAGGGCGAGGAAGATGGACGGCTGCGCCTGCGGATGCCGGGGCGACTTCCAACTCCCCAAGCCTCCCACTGTCCAGGGGCACGGCATATGGGTGCAGCGACTGCTGGACCAGGCCCAGAACCAAACCAACAACATCGAGAAGTGAGGAGTACAACCATGAGTCCCGTCACCAACCCCACCCCGTCCAACGACCGCGGCTTCCTGACCTACGCGGGCGGCCCCATCAAGACCAGCTACGGCCACACCATCCGCGTACAGGAGTCCTCCGCAGCCAGCGGCCCGCACGTCTGGCTGTTCATCGACGACAGCCCCACCGTGGCCGGGAAGAACCCGCACCTCAACCTGGAGCAGGCCATCGCCCTGCGCGCCGCCCTGGACCAGTTCATCCAGGGAGTGCCCGAGCACTGGGAGGACGGCCAGGAGATGCTGACTGAGGCAACGGCCCGGGTCCTGCCGACCGCCGGGGAGTGACCTCCTGGACGTGACGGTGCCCCGGACAGGTCTAGTGTCCGGGGCACCGTCGCGTCCACACGCTACCTGGGCAACACGGTGCGGTGAAAGTTCAGGTAGGAACGCGAAGCCGTGGGTCCGCGCTGTCCTTGATAGCGGGAGCCGAGCCCTTTTGCACCATAGGGCGACTCTGCTGACGAGCTCATCTGGAAGACGCAGAGTTGCCCGATCTTCATTCCAGGCCAGAGCAGTAGAGGCAGAACAGACAGGTTCGCAAGCTCCAGCGTGATGTGGCCGTGGAAGCCGGGGTCGATGAACCCGGCCGTGGAATGCGTCACCAGCCCAAGCCGGCCGAGCGAGCTCTTGCCCTCCAGCCTCGCGGCGAGATCGTCACCCATGCGGACCTCCTCGAACGTGGACGCCAGCACGAACTCCCCCGGATGCAGCACGAACGGCTCCCCGCCGGCGGTCCGCACCCTGCGGGTCAGGTCCTCCTGCTCGAGCGCAGGGTCGATGAAGCCGTAGCGATGATTCTCGAAGACCAGGAACTCGTCGTCGAGGCGGACGTCGATGGATGCGGGTTGGAGCATGGTGTCCGGCTCGTAGGGGCTGATACCGAGACGGCCCGCGGCTATGGCCTCATGGATGTGGCGGTCGGAGAGGAGCACACGCCGACACTACGGCCGCCCGCCCCGACTGTTCCCCCGGCTACTTGACGGTCCGGGCCGCTTCCACCTCGCTGCGGCAGATCACGCACAACGGGTTCCCGCCGGGCCCGTACCGGTGGCACGGGTGCTGGCACCTTGCGCACAGTCCGACCTGCGACGGAGCGCACTCCGGGGCAGGGGGTTTCGGGCGGTCTGCGGCGGTGGGGGTGCTCATACCGCCATCGTACGGGCGTACAGGCCCACCCCCGGCGGGGAGCGGGCCCGCACCCACGGTTCGAACTCCAGTTCAGACAGAAGGCGGCGGCCCCGGCTGATCATGCGGCGCCTCAAGGAGCCCGCCCCGATGCTGCACGGTCACCACCATGTAGACCCGCTGCGCGATCAAAGCCGCAATCACGACCATCAGCGTCGTACGAGCCGTCCGCAAGGCCGACGCCACAACACCGTCAGGCCAAATCGTGATCGCGATCGTGTACGCGCCCAGCGCGCCAATCGCGAGGGTGAACCCCATCAGATGCCGGCCCACCGGCGTCGACCGCCACGGGGCCCGCAGGTGGTAGGTGATCGCGAAAACAATGCTGGTCAGGGCGACCAGTCCCGATGCTGCGAGGTTTGCCATCTGCGCCCAGTTCATCGTCGGTCTCCCTCCATAGCGGCACGGAAGAGGTCGGCGAAATGGTTCTGTTCACGCTCACTCTTGAAGCGCGCCGCACGGTGCTTCACTTCAGGCCAGTAGGACTGGATCTCCCGTTTGGCCTGCCGGGCACGGGACAGTGCATGCTCGGCTTCCCGATGCCCCGGCGTTTCCGGACTGCTCGGGGCGGGGTCAGGACGGCGGCGCAGCAACCGACTGATCCATCGCATCCCCGGGCACCTCCCCTCGCATGGCACGCAGTACGTGGTCGGCGATGCGTGCAAGTTCCACCAACTCACCGACCTGGTTCTGCGCTTCAATCCGCGCAGCTTCGCTCTCTCGGTGCGCAGCCCGCCACAGGTCGCGGTCCTTCGCCAGTTCGGCGATGCGGTCGTCGCGGTCTTTCCGGACGTCCTCAAGGACTGCGCGTGAGACGAGATGGCCTTTGAGGATGAGCAGCACGATGAGGGTGACGATAGCCCCGGCCCCGCCCGGCAGTAGGACGCCGACGGCCGACAGGTCACTCACCGGACCGCTCCTCTTGTGTGTGGGGGGTGTGGTGGCACGCCCTGGCCGCTGCCAGTCGGTGGGGGGCGTGCCGGGTGGTCATCGGTGGGGGTCTAGACCGCGGTCGGGCCGCGCTTGGCGAGCGGGCTGGACTGCTCCAGGGCCGTGATCGGTAGCGGCGGGGTGACGATGAACCGCTCCACCACAGCGAGCCCGGCGGCGATGGACGCCATCCACAGGGCTTGCCGGTCGGCGGACCAGTCCAGTCCGAGGCCGACGAACAGGCTCATGACGGCCTGCGCGGTCTGGAGGATCGCGGCACCCCAGGCGCCGTTCTGGGCGACGAACGCGATGATGATGGCGACGACACCTGCGGCGACGGCGTTGATGGCGGTCTGGACGCCGGCGGACACGTTGGCCTCGTAGCCGATCAGCTTGACGCCGGCGGCGATGAGGCCGAGGAGGAGAGCGGGTTCTCTGGCGAAGATCTTCACGTTCAGGCTCCCTTGGTGACGGCCGCGCGGATCTGCGCGACTTCGGTACGCAGCACGGCAAGCTGCTTGAGGATCTCGTCGGTCGCTTCGGCGGCACGCCGGCTGTGGGCGTAGCCGGAGCCGAGGGCGGTGTTCACGGTGATGCGGCCGTCGGAGAGGCCCTTGTCTTTGGGCCACTGCTTCTTCACCCAGTCGCCCAGGCTGATCTGGTCGGACAGTCTCCCGTCGCCCTCCGGGAGCGTGGGAGTGGTGGGGGCCGGCTTCGACGGTGCGGGCGTGCTGGCGCCGGGAGACCAGGACGCGGAGTGCGTGAGCCGTTCGGCGACGTCCCGGCGGAAGGCGTTCATGTCGAAGCTGCCGCGGTCTTCGACCGGGCCGTGGGGGTCGATCTTTCCGGGCTGCCATTCCTTGTGGCCGATGACGGAGGCGGCACCCCAGCCGTGGGCGCGGCATATCGCTGCCGCCCAGCGGACGGCGGCGTCGTACTGGACGGCCGGATACTCGTCCTTGCCGTTGCCGAGGTTGACGATCTCCAGGCCGTAGAAGCGGGCGTTGCCGTCGGTGTTGGCCTCGTTGTCGGCGGGCAGGGTGGTCTCGTTGATGACGGCGCGCAGGACGTCGGCGTCGCCGGATCCGGCGTGGTTGGCGCGGCCGGCGGAGACCATGTACAGCTTGCCGGACTTGCCGCCGACGGTGTGGCAGAGCGGTCCGGGCAGGTTGGCGTGCCCGTTGTAGCAGAGCGCTACAGAGGAGTCCTCACCGGACGAGACGGTGTGGTGGATCATTACGCCGTTGACGGGCCCCCAGGAGCCCATGTGGTTGCGGTTGTGGGTGCGCCACGACCGGTATTCGACGACGTTGCAGCCCTCGGCTGTGAGTGCCGTGAGCAGCTTGCTGGCAGCCAGCGGTGTGGCCATCTAGTGCTCCTGCGGGGGAAGGGGTGTGACGCGGGGGATCTGGAGCTTGTCCCAGGCGACCTGGTCGGGGATGCCGGTGACGTCGCCGCCCTCCCTGGGACGCAGCGTGCGCTGCCACTTGGCGAAGGCGTCGCGGTGGGCGGTGGTCCAGTCAGGGCCGAGGTGGCGGCCGTCGGTGGCGCCTTCGGCGGCGAGGCGGGCGGCCATCGCGGTGAAGAGGGGGGAGTGCCGGCCGCCGTGGAAGAAGTCGCGGCCGGGGTAGGGCTCGTACCTGCCGGTGTCCGCGGCCGCGGGTTCGGCGACGGGGCCGGGGGTCGCGTCGGGGGTGTCGGCGGTCTGCTTCCGGGCAGCCTTCGGCCCGTCCTGCTGTTCGGTCGGCTCGGGCATTGCCCGGACTCCTAGACTCCCCGCGCCCAGGTTTGTGTGGTGGCGGGCCACTGCGTGTGGCCGTCCCTCGGGGGTGGAGCCGGGGCGGAGGGTCGCCCTGTGATCAGGGTAGGGGCGGCCGGGCCGAGTGTTCCCCCGGCCGCCCAGGCCCGAGGGGTCAGGTCATTTCGGGCTGCGGGTCGAGCTTGGTGTAGTCGAGGATGGGCCGGTCCTTTCCGCACGGGCCGCACACGAGACGCAGGGCGCCGGCGTTGGAGTACACCATCGGCTCCGTTGTGGTCGTGTTGAGGTTGACGCAGGTGCTCGTGGCACACGCGGACGTCACCTCGTACCAGGTGGCCGGCTCGACCTGGACATTCAGCTCGCCCGGCTCCTTCGGGGGCGGCGGCGGGGTGGGGTCCTCCTCCGGGTCGGGCTCGATGATGGGCGGCGGTTCTGCTGGGGGCAGATCGCTTGTGGTGGCCTGATCTGCTTCGGGCGCGGGCTGTGTGGGTTCGGTTTCGCTGCTCATTCCGCGATGACCATCCAATCGATGCCGGTGGACGTGGTGTTGGTGCGGGTCAGCCACACGGTGAATCCGGTGGTGGTGGCGTTGGTGAAGCTCACTCCGGTGACCTGCGTGCCGGGCAGGCTCGTGTTGGGAGAGACCGTGATGCGGGGGGTGCCGGTCAGGTTGAGGCCGGTCACGTTTGCGCTGGTCGGCGTGTTTGCGGCGCTGGGAGTGATGGTGATACGTCCCGAGCTGATGTTCGCAGCGGACAGTTTCCCCGTGATGGTCGTGTTGCCGTCCTTGTCGACCGTGAATCGGTCCAGGTCGCGCCGCAGTCTCAGCAGGTGCCCAGTGTGGGCCGTATCGGCCTGGACGTACACGGCTGAGTTGGCGGAGGCCGGGGGGTACACCTCCAGGCGCCCTCCGTCGAGTTGTGAGCGGTTGGCCAGGAGGAACAGGGTGCAGTTTTCGGTGGAGGCTGTGGTGTTCCGGTATCCGATGGAGGCGCTGGTGGCTCGCAGGTCGAGGCGTCCGCCGATGTTGTAGCCAACGGAGTCGGATTCACGGATGCGCTCAATGACCGCGAAGTCGGCACCCATGAAGGTTCGCCACTTCATGTCGGTATATCCGCTTCCGGTGAACTTTCCGGTGTTCATGCCGAGGTCGGCGGCGCCGGGGGTGGTTTCGACGACGTTGATGACCGCCGCGTTGGTGAGGGCGGAGTTGGTCATCCGCAGGTTCGGGTAGGTGTTGTTGGGGTCCAGGTGGAGCACGGCCCCGGCGGTGCCCTTGACGAGGAGGCCGGCGGCGGACAGTTCACCGATCGCGGTCCCGGCAGCGTTGTAGACGATGATTTTGTTGGCGTTGCCTTCGTTGAGGGTGATGCGCTGCCCGGTCGTCGCGGTCTGGACGACTGCGCCGGTCATCGTGCCGCCCGTGATGGTCTTGCCGGTGATGGCGTCGGAGGCGAGGGACGTCGCGGTCACCGCCCCGGCGAGGATCTTTTCGGCGGTGATCGCATTCGCGGCGATCTTGTCGGCGGTCACGGCGAGCGCGTCCAGCTTCTCCGTGGTCACCGCACCCGACGCGATCTTCGCGGCCTCCACCGACCCCGCCAGGATCTTCGTCGCCGTCACACTGTCCGCGGCCAGAGCGGCCGTCGTCACCGACCCGGCGATCAGATTCGACGAGCCGACCACACCCGTCTTCAACGCTTCGATCGTGAAAGCGTCGACCTGCATCGTGCCCGTATCCCCCGACGACCCGGACGCGAAGTTCAAGAACATCAGCGGCGCGATGAACCGCACGTTGGAGTGGACGGCGCCCGGCGACCGCGGGTCCGGAGACGCCGTCGACCCGGACGCGGCCCGCCCCATCGCATAGCCCGTATACGTCACGAACCCCGCTGTGGTGGGCAGCGAGGCGCCGTTCGCCGCTATCTGATGCTGGGTGGTGTAGGCGGCTGCACCCGTCCGGTTCACATAGGTCACCCCGTCCGCGGCGATACCGAGAACACCCAGGTACAGGGAGTCGGTGCCCGACGATGACGGGGCGGTGGTGCGTACCCGCACGGACACCCGGTACAGGACGTCCGGGTCGTAAGGGATCTGCACCTTCCCGCGGATGACGTGGTAGCCGGTGGCCTGCGCGACCGTGTCCCCGGTCGGCGCGTCAGCCACCCCCGACAGGAAGCTGAGGGTGCCGCCCGGGGACTTCTGGAGGACGGTCCACGCGGTGGGGTCGCCCATGGCGTCCACGTACCGCTGGGAGGCGGTGTCGGCCAATGATTCGGTGAGCGCGTTGATGTTGACGGCGCCCGCAGCGAGTTTGCTGGTGGTGACGATGCCGTCGAGGATGTCGTCCGCGACGACCTGCGCGGGCCCGGCGGGGCCGGCCTGCCCGGACGGGGTGGAGGCGGTCCCGGAGGTGGTGCGGGCCAGCAGCCGCACATAGACGGGCACGCTGGTGACGACGACGACGGTGGAGCCCTGCGGGGTTTCGATCGTGCCGCGGAGCGTGGACGCGTCCGGGGTGAAACCGTCGGTGGGGCTGGCGTGGACTTCGATGCGCTGCCAGTCCAGGGGCAGGGTCGCCCCGCCTTCGAAGGCGCCGTTCCAGGATGCGGCGACCCCTCCGAGGACGGACGTGAGGACGGGCACGGTGGGCTGGGGCGGCGGCGGCCCGTTCACGATGTTCACGGCGGTCGTGCCGTCCTGCTGCAACCCCAGCAGGCCGCGGAGACTACCCGTGCTGTCGCGGACCTCTACCGAGGTGTTGTCGATGGCCGCGTGGGACAGGCGTGCGGAGCCTTCCACCGCGGCAAGGCGCCGCTCGATGTCGGCGAGCTTCCGGCCGATATCCATCGTCACTGGCCTCCGTAGGTGTACATGGCGGACGGTTTGAGGTCGATGACGGCCTGCGGCCCGCCCGGCGCGGTCGGCTTGATGGACCAGCCCGTCACCCGGCACCAGCCCGTGAAGGACGTCCAGGGGTTGTGGATGCGCGTGTAGACGTCGTCACCCACCTGCCAGCTGCCGAACGGTGCGGCAGGCGTGTCGCGGATGATGACCTGCTCGACCCGGCCGAGGGTCTGACGCCAGGCCCGCTCCCACTCCACGCGCTGCTTGAGGACGTCGTTACCGTTGATCTCCGGCCATGCGGCGGTCGCCTCGAGACGCAGCCGCCCGTTGCGGACGGCGGAGATCTGCCTGAGCTTGGCGCTGCCGTCGCCGGCGCCGGTGCCGATGACGACCTGCGCATAGTCGTCCCCGGAAAGGGTCTGCTCCGGCTCCTCCACGATGTTCACGCCGCTCGAGAATTCGATGTCGCGGCGGCGCGCTCCGAGGCGCGGCCAGCCGAGCCGGATCCGCTTGACCACGCCTGTCTTGTCCGCGTTCCAGGTGCTGGTGCAGGTGTACTCGGGGGTGCCCTGGTCGCCTACGAGTTCGTCGACCTGGTCCCCGAGGCTCTTGGTGTCGTACCAGTGGGAGTGGTGGACGTCGGACGGCGTGCCGATCGTGGACGTGGACGTGGTGGAGTCGACGGTCACTCCCAGGTCGCCGTCGGGGATGGACTGCGCGTAGGTCCAGATGTTGCGGATGACCTGGCAGCGGTCGGCATACGTGTACGGGCCGCGGCCGCCGTGCTCCCCGTCCAGATCCCAACGCTTCTGGAGGTAGGAGGACCACGACGCCGCCTCTAGCCGGTACTCGGAGCCCTCCGCGCGGACGTCCCAGACGAGGCCGCCCCACTCCAGCTGCCCGTCCGACTCCACATAGATCTCCGTCGTCCCCGGATCCGCCAGCGTCGGGTTGGAGGCGAGCAGCCGCGGGGACAGGGTGCCGCCCAGCGAGCCGGGCCCGGACAGTTCCGGCCCGTACTCCAGGCCGGTGACCGGCAGCGCGGTCGACAGCCACGCCCCGGTCAGGGCGTGCCGGGTGAGGACCCGCACCGGCGGCGCTACGCTCACCGCGGCGCCTCCTCGAACTGGACGTCCGCGACGAGGGTGGTACCCGAGTCGACATAGATCCGGCCGGCCTGCCCCGCGTTCACGGCGTTCGCGCGGACCCGCAGGAGCTGGGTGGTGCCGCGGTAGGAGGCGGGGATGGTGAGGGTGTCGGCGACGACGGACCCGATACGGCGGATGCCGGTTCCCTGGTTGTCGTCGAGGAAGATCGGCTGGACGGTGAGGGAGGCGCCGAACGTCGCGGACAACTGCCCCCAGAAGTTGTCGAGCGCGTACCGGATCGGGCTGACGTCGATTTTGATGATGGCTTTGGACGCCCAGTCGGGGACGGCGATGGACCAGCCGGCCGCGGTGGAGAAGTAGCTGGGGGTGGTGGAGCCGCCGATGCCGGTGCTCTGGCTCGCCGGGGACTGCGTCATGACGGTCCGCTGACGGCGAGGGTTCGCAACCCTCCGCAGGTCCGTGATCATTGCGTTGGTAATGGTCGACGTGGACGCGGGAATGTCGATCCGGGCGAGAGGGATACCGGTCCGCCCGTCCGGGATCGTCGTCGCGCTGGAGGACACGTTGGAGATGACCTGGAAGTAGGCGACCTGCCCGGTCACCGGGTCGATGCTGCCCTCGTACTCGGGGTCCTCCACGCGCAGGATCACCATGTCGGAGCGTCCCGCCCCGGACCCGGTCGCCGCCAGGTCGACGTTGACGGCGCCGATGTTGCAGGCCGAATAGTGGCCTTGGAAAGTGTTCGCGCGGCCGCGGACCACGGCGGAGCCGTCGCCGACCGTGACACCGCCGCCCGGGGTGGACCGCTGGGTGACCTTGAGGTCGTCGCCCTGGGTGATGCCCTCCGCGCCGTTGGCCAAGTCTCTGACCATCATGCGGAACTGCTGCGCGGAGTGGGTGGCCCCGTTGGTGAGGAGGGGCCGGGGGAACAAGGCCATGATTCGGCTCTCCTTCTAGAGGGCTATGTAGGCGTCGCGCCAGGTGACGCGGAGGCGGGCACTGTTGGTGGAGTCGAAGGCGGTCCACCGCATCTCGCTGGTGCCGGGCGGGATGGAGAACAGGTCGATACGGGACGCCGGGGACAGGTAGGTGGAGGCGTTGCCGCCGTTGTCCCAGGTGACGGTGCGGTAGCCGGGCCGGGTGTCGATCTCGATCCACCGGCCGACCGGGACGGTCAGCGTGGGAAAGGAGAGGCTGCGGCCGGAGGCGACGTGAGTGATGGTGACGGTGGCGCACGGCCCGAACACCCGCAGGATCGGCCAGGCGTCGGCGTCCCCCTGGTTGGTGACCCAGCCGGGCCGGTCCGCGGCGACCGTGCCGTCCTGCACGTAGATCGGCGCGGTCACGGGGGCGGCGAACCCTCCGCCGGTCAGCCAGCCGAGCGGGAGTTCGGTGGTGGACTGCTCGTCGGCGTAGAAGGTCGGGTCGTGGGCGAGGAACTCCATGTCCAGGGGCACATAGCCGTGGATGACCCGCCCGTACTCCGGGTCCAGCTTCCGGGCCCGCACCGTCAGCCGCTTCACCGGACGGCCCGGCCGCTTGATGCGCAAGGCCAGGCCCTGCCCGCCCACCAGCCGCACACTCGCCTGGTCGGTGACCGCCTGCAACGCGGCCACCACGTCATGGCAGGCACCCGGGTTGCCGGGAACCTTGATGGCAGCATCGATCTGGATCTGCCGACCGGCCCAGTAGTCGGGGCCTGCGAACTGCCCGTCCATGCTGGGCTGGTCGACGTCCGACTCCCGTACCGGGGGCCGGCCCAGACCGGTCGTCTCGATCACCTGCACGCTGGTACCGGCGCCGATGACGACACCGCCCACGTCGTACTGCCAGTCCTCAAGCGGCACGGGCGGCCACCCCTCCCCTGCGGGCGCGGCGCACGCTCCGTCCGACCTGCGCGCCGATGTCGGATGCGGACGCCCCCGTGCGGACGGCGGTCACGGTGACGTGGGTGGGGGTGGACTCGCGGACGATGACGACCGGCCGTGTGGCGCGGGCGTCCGTCAGGCCGAGCCCGAACTTCGTGGCGACGTCGGCGAGGACCGGGAGGGCGCTGCGCCGCTTGGAGGGGCTGAGCGGCAGATACGCCTCCCCGTGCGTTTCCGGCTCAGCGAAGCGGATGATCCCTCCGCGGGTCGCGTACAGGCCCGCTCGGATACCGCCGTCCGCGTACGCCTGATGGGCGTTGGCCTTCTTCAGGTCGGACATGAACCGCCCGGCCCGCGAACCGAGCGAACTCATGATCTGGCCCTTGGCCTTGTTGCCGACGGCGATGATCTCGTCCTCACCCAGACCGGTGGCACCGGCAACGTCATGGATGCCGGTCGTCTTCGTTTTGATCGCGGCGATGATCTGCACCAGCGCCTGCACCTGATCGGAGGTGAGTGCATTGTTCGCCCGCTTGGCCTGCGTGTTCGCCTTCGACGCCTTCGACTTGTCACGGACAGCCGCCGCGGCGAGCTGCTGCGCCGCCTCATCGTTCTGCGCGGCCAGCTGCCCGGCCAGATCGCCGTAGCCCTGCGCGGCCAGCTTCGCGAGGTTCTTCGCGAAGATGTCGTTGACGTTCGTGGCGTGCTGCATCTGCACCGTGTAGTCGGTGAGAGTGGCCCGGGCCGTCTTCTGCAAATCCCTCAGGGCGGCGGACATCTGGGCGACGTACTTCTTTGACCCGTTGGCCATCTTCTTTGCGAGGGCCTCACCCTCCTTGCCCATGGAGGCGAGGGCCTGCGCGACGTCACCGCCGGCGATGTCGGCGACCTTCTCGAGGTTGCGGTTCCATGCCGCGGTGGCGCGGGCGTTGGAGACGAGTTTCCGTTCGACCGCCCCGAGGTCGAAGTACTCGACCTGTTTGCCCTTGACCTTCTTCGTTTTCCGGCCGGCCGATCCGGCGTCGGACGGCGAGTACAGGGAGCCGGAGGTGGGGTCGTACCGCCAGTCGGTGATGCTGCCGTCGGCGTTCCAGGCGATGGCGGCGGGGTCGCCCCCGAGGCGGCGCACGGACTCTTCCGCGATGGCCCGGGAGCGGATCCGCTTGGACGGGGCGAAGGGAATGTAGGCCTCACCCATCGTTTCGGGCTCCGCCCACACCCGCCACGATCCGGCCGGGGCAATCTGCGCGACGTGGTTCTCGGCGCCGCCGGCGAAGTGCCGGACGCCGCCGCGCTGGATCCCGCCGTCCGCGTAGTAGTCGACCACTCCACCGTCGGCCATGTGGCCCGGCTTCAGCTTGCTGCGGTTCCTCACCTCGCCGGTGGACGAGATGATGTAGCGCTCGTGGTACGTGGTGGTGATCGTGACGGACTTGTTCCGCAGCGCGGCGATAGCGGAAGCGAGCGCACCCACGTTGGCGCGCTGCGAACCCGTCGGCACGCTGATGACGACGTTCTTGCCCTTGGTGTCACGAATCTTGAAGCCGAGGAGTTCCAGCTGCTGACGCGCCTCCGCGGTGGGCGCCTTCATCGTGATGGTCTTGCCCTTGGTGCCGGCAACCTTCTCCTGCACCGACTGGAGGTCACGGATGGCGTTGGAGGTCGCCGCGTCGATGGTGATCGTCTTGTCGGCCAGGCCGTCCCGGCGGCCCTTCAGCTCCTCCAGGTTGCTCTTCGCCGTCCCGGTCTCGGCAGTGACCTTGAACCGGCCGTCCTTCAGCTCGGTCACCTTGTAACCCAGGCCCTCGAGGAGGTTGACGGCATCCGAGGTGAGGGCGTCCACGGTCACGGACTTCTTCTCCGGCGTCTTCTCGATCGCGGCGATGACCGCATCAAGGCCGGCGATGGCGTCCTCGGTCCGCATCTCCACGCGGGTGGTCTTCTCGTCGGGGATGCCGAGGTAGGAGTCGGCGAGCGCTTCAGCCTGCGCCTTCGACAGGCCCATCGCGTCGGCGGCGTCGATGAATGCCTGCCGGCCGCGTTCCTGGATCCCGGACACGTACTCCCAGCTCTTGCCCTGCTCCCGGGCGGCCGTGGCGGCGGCATCGGTGTTGGCGGCCAGGTCGGAGAGGACCTTTTCGGCGTCGCGGGCCTTCTGCGATCCGAGGTCGAGTTCACCGTCGCGCATCTTCAGTGCGCTGGCGTGGTCCTTGATGGCTTTGGTGGTGTCGTCGATGGACTGCTCAAACGCGGACATCGCACTGCCGGCGGCCCGGTTGACGTCGTTCAGGGCGACGATGGCCTGTCGCAGGCCGTCCGCGGACTGCTTCTGCGCCGCGAGTTTCGCCGTAGTGTCCTGCGCGGCCTTCCCGAACAGGCCCATGCTGGCCGCGGCTAGCTCCTGCTCGAACGCGGCGTCCGCCATCGCCGACTTGTAGTCGTCCAGCTGCTTGGTGAACTGGCCAGTATCACGGCCGCCCTTGCCGTACTCCGCCGTGAGCCGCTTCAGCGCCTCCGCGGCAATGTCGGCCTGGCCGTTCTTGACCAGGCTGGCCAGGGACTTGTCGATGGCGTCGATGTTCTCCTTGGCTTCCTTGACCGGGGTGGAGTCCCAGTTGGCGAGCCCGCCCAGGCTGACGATCCACTGCTGTACGTCGTCCGCGGTGGACGGGTCGGTCAGGGCGCGGACCCTCTCGTGCAGGTCCCCCAGATCCTTACCGAACGCTTTCGCGGCCTCGCCGGTGACCTTGCCGGTCGCCCCCAGCTTGGCCAGGCTGCTGGTGAGCTTGTCGACGTCCGGCGGGGCCTGCCTGCCCATGTCTGACAGCTCCGAGAGCGCGTAGACCAGCAGGCCGATACCGGCGACGATGACGGACGCCTTCGCGGCTGTACCGAGGGCGAGGAACGCGGCCCGTAGACCGGCGAGGCCACCACCGGCGGTGGCGGCGGTGGTGCCGAGCGCGGCAACCGCCGTACGGACCCGGCCCAGACCAGCGGCGAGCGCCACATATCCTGCCCCGGACAGCTGGAGGAGCTTCAGGGCAGTCGCCACCTGGAGGATGATCCCGACCAGTTCGGGCGGCAGCGCGGCCACCAGACGGGCCGCCGCGGTGACGAGGGTGAGCATGGTCGGGCCGGCCTCCGCCGCGGCGCGCATCAACGTCACCACCGCATCCGAGATCGCCGACAGCGCCTCCCGGGCGGCTGGCCCGTTCTGCCGGGCGTAGGCCATGAACTCTGCGAGGGGCCCGCTGGTGATCTGCCCGCCCTCGGACAGGACGCGTAGGAAGTGGATGACGCCATCGGTCATCTCGTCCAGCTGCCGGTCGGTGAAGTCGGCGAACTTGTTCGCCATCGCGTCGAAGCCGGGCGTCTGTACGGCGCCGCCGGCGACGGTGACGAGCCGGTCCAGCTGGGTGGAGGCCGTCTTCACGTGCGGGGTGAGGCGGGGGATGAGCTGGTCGAGGACGGTGATGCCCTTGGTGAGCGGCTGCATGGTGAAGCCGGACATCTGATCCGACCAGTCCCCGAAGTTGCCCTTCAGGGTGGACAGGGCGATGGCGGCCTTCTGCGCTTCGGGGGGCAGGTCGGCGAGCAGCTGCTGGTACTTCAGCTGGGCTTCCATCGCCTCCGCGGAGGCTTTGCCGTGCTCGCGGACGGCTTCCTGGTACTTGGTTTCCGCGTCGGCGACCTCGGAGAGCGGTTCGATCTGCCCGGCCAGGGCGATGCCGAACGCGGCAGCCGGGACGGTAGCCGCGGCGAACACGCCGGGCAGCGGCGCCAGACTCGTGGACAGGCCGGCCAGCAGGGGGACGGCGGCGGTGGCGATGGGCAGCAGCCCGGCCAGTCCCAGGCTGCGGAGCCCTCCCCCACCACTACCGCCTCCGAGTCCGCCCACGCGCCCACGGAGCCCGCTGAGGCTGCCGCCGACGCGGGTGAGGGAGCCGTCCAGGTCATCCAGGTCGGTACGGAACGTGCGAGTGCTGGATGACATGTCGTCCAGGCGGCCCCGTGCCCGGCCTGCGGCGGTGTTGATGCGGCGTATCGCTGCCGCGGTGGTGAGGGCACGCCCCTCGAGTTCCTCCAGCTCGTTCTTCGCTTCACGGGCGGCCCGCTGGAGCGTGTTCAGGGAATGCGCGGCGTCCCGGGCTCCGGCCCGGAGGCGGGTGATGCCGCGGCTGTTGATGTTCAGGTCGACCGTCATGTCCAGGTCGGCGGATGCGGTCCGGACTGCGGCTTGGGCTTCCGCGCGCAGGCGGGCAGCGTCCACCCCCAGCCTCACGGAGAGGCTCTGCCTTGCCCCGGCAGCGGTCAGAGCGGCAGCAACGTCGGCCCGCAGGTGCGCGGCATCCACGTCCAGGCGTACTCCGAGCCGCTGCCCGGATCCTGCGGTGGTTAGCGCCGTGGACACGTCCGCGCGCAGGTGTGCCGCGTCCACGTTCAGGCGGACACCGATGCCCTGCCCGGATCCGGCGGTGGCGAGCGCGGCACGGACGTCGGCCCGCAGGTGCGCGGCATCGACGTCCAGGCGGATGCGGATGGGCTGGCGGGCGTCACGGCGGAGCTGCTGGACGTCGCGGCGGAGGGCTTGGACGTTGCGGGAGGCCGCGTTGGCGTCGGTGGACAGGCGGCGCAGGGTGCGGGAGAGGTCGGAGCCCTGCCCGGTAAGGCGCACACTGAGATTCCACTCGGACACGGGCGGGCTCCTTCCTCTCGGCTAGCGGTGGTGGTGCTGGACTTCGAGTGCGGCGGCGATGCTGGTGGGGATGAGGGCGACTTTCACGCCGTGCCCCTCATCTCCGTCGGGGACTTCCTTCTGCCGGTCGGCGAGGATCTGGCAGCCGATGCAGCGGTGGGTGGTGGCCCGGTAGGCGTCCTCGTCACCCCCGAGTGCCTCGTCCCACTCCTCCGCGCGGGTGCCGCAGGTCGGGCAGACCTGCTTGAGGTAGTGGGCGTATGCGAGGGCTTTACGGCGGTCGAGGTCGGTCCAGGTGCCGTCGCCATGCCCGCGGAACTGCGAGTGGGGGATGCCCCACTTGTGGCAGAGCTCCATCTGGGCGCGGAAGTCGGCATCATCGATCAGCCTTTTCCCAGGTCCGTGCGCCTGCGCTGCTGCACGGACCAGGCGGCCCCCCACAGGGACTTCCAGTCGTCCAGCGCCCACGTCCGCATCGCGTGCTGGGCGTACTCCAGCGGCATCCCGTCCGCGGAGGAAGCAGCGAGCAGGGCAGGGGCGAACGTGTCGAAGTGGAACTCTGCGCTGTCCTTCTCCTCCTCTTCTTCGGTGGGAGGGTGCTCCTTGATGAGGTCCTCGAGCTGGCCGCGCTCGAGCGCCTGGAAGGTCAGGGTGACGGTGTGCGCGTCGTACTCGGACTGAGCTTCCTTGAGGGCGTCCTGCGCTTCCCGGGTCTGCTTCCGGACCAGGGCGATGGCATCCTTGTCGGCGTCCTTGCCCAGTGACTTCAGGTAGTCCTCGGCGCGCGTGGCTGCCTGCTTGGCGTGCTGGTAGCGGTCGCGGATCTCGGGGTCGGAGCACAGGCGGAGTACCTGTGTCGGCTTGGGCATGGCGTCCAGCTGCTTCTGGATGGCGTCCCACGCGGTGGTGCTGGTCATGGCGGGTCCTTAGGGAAGGCCCGGCCGGGCGGTGGCGCCCTTCCCGTGTACGCCACGGGCCCGGCCGGGGGCTGAGGGGGTGGTACGGCCGGCGGTCAGGTGGTGGGAACGGTCTCGTTGAAGACCGGCCGCGCGGTGATCGTGAACTGGACGGTGATCTTCGCGGCCTCGTTGTCCGTCGTGTACGCCTTGGAGTTGCTGACGATCGTCACGGGGTAAACGTCCATGCCCTTGGCGCCCGGCGTGTTCCCCTTCGACATGATCACGATGAAGCCGCTGGTGCCCTTGGCCAGGTCGGTCTCGATGTCGTCGAGCGTGGAGTCCTCGTAGAAGGTGAGGCTGGAGTCGGCCGCGGAGTCGTCGCCGCCGATCTTCGAAACGAACGTGGACGCCATGTCCGGCGTCTCGATCGGCGTGTTCTCCAGGGTGAAGCCGTCGATGGCGTTGATCTGCGCGGTGTAGTCAGTACCGGCAGTGATCTCGGCTGCGGTCGGGATCAGGGTCGTCGCGGCGATCGTCGGGACGAAGAAAACCTTGGTGGTGCCCTTGCGGTTGAACCTCATTGGTGGCCCCTCGCGGATAGGGGCCAAGAAGTGGGGCCCCTGCTACACGTGTCGGTGTGGCGGCCACCTGCGTGGTGGCGTCCGCGTGGGGTCCCGCCGCGGTGCGGTCGTGCGCGCCCTGTGAGGGCCTGTCATCCGGCCGGCTGCTCCTCGAGGAAGAGCCGGTAGCGGATCACACTCGTGATGATGGCATCGTTCTGGTCGGACGTTCCCCCCGCTTCCCGCGCCTCCCGCCGCCAGCAGCTCACGCCGGTCCCGACGTTGAGGGTGTGCGTGTAGCCGAGGGCCCCGCTGGTGGGGCGTTCGACGACTTTCCAGCCCTTGTCGGTGAGCCACTGCGCCTGTTCGTCCCCGCCGCGCGAGTCGGGGACGCCGGGGGTGGGCCCGGACACGAAGGTGGCCTGGTAGTCGACGACGGCAGCGCGCTGGTTGTCGGCGAGGCTGCTGGTGTCGTCGGTCCGGTCGAGGGGGTAGAGGATCGTGTACGGCGGCGGCACTGGCTGCCCGGCAGCGGTGAGGGGGATGCTGCGCAGGCCGACGGGACGCCCGGTGAGCGTGGCCAGGAGCGTTTGGAGGCCGAGGGTGACGGGCCGTCTCTCGATCATCAGGCTCCCTCGAAGATGCGGTCCAGGGCGTCCTTGAACGCGTCCTTGTACTCGTCGGAGAGCTCGTTTACGGCGGGCTCTACGTGGGGGTACGGCGGCTGCCGGAAGAACCGTCCCAGGCTGTCGTACATGTTCATGAAGCCGTACTCGAGGCGCCGCCCCTGCGGCTTAGTGGTGCCGAGTGTCGCTCCCCCGCCGTCCGGTACGGCGAACGGCTGGGCGGGCCCCCACGAGTCGAAGTAGTCCCCGGTGATGATGTTCGGGCCGGGCCTGCCGGACGCGTTGAACCGGATCATCGCGCGCAAAAGGCGTGCCTGCTGCTGCACCGTGCGGTTCACTTCCGGGCCCACCCGGTCCGCTGCCCGCTCCAGACGCGGGCCCAGGTCCTCGAGGTCCATCACCCACCCCCCGACGTCTGCTGGATCTGGTCCAGGCTGGTCACGCGGATCACTCCGAGGGTGCCGCCCTGTGAGGGGTCCATGGCCCGCCACTGCCGGCCGATGAGCGTCTGGTCGCCGCCCTCATGCACGGCGACGACGGTGACGATCGTGTCCCGGCCGGCGATCGGCGCCGACAGCGGGGTGAACGCCTTGTACTTGGACGTGGTCTCGTTCACCCAGGGCTGGGTGGCGACGACCGCGGATGCCGTCTCGGGCAGGCTCCCGGACTGCACTGCGCCCAGCCCCTCGTACAGGACGGCGCCCTCCGGGTAGACGTACTGGCCGGTGTCCGGGTCGAACACGGGCTGCCCTCCGGATGGGCTGGCGAACCGCACGACGTCCAGGAGGATGAGGTCTTCGACGATTCGGGCGATCCCGGACAGGTCGAGGCCGGCCATCAGATGCCGTCCTTTCCGCCGCGGGCCCATTCGGTGAGGGTGGCGAGCATGGCGCGGGCGGTCGCGCCCGGCCCTCCCCCGTAGTCGGCCCGGTTCAGTGCCTGCTGGTCGAGGATCTCCGGATCGACCTCGGCGAGGAACCCGGCAACGATCTCGCCCGGTGTGCGGGTGACGCCGACAGCAACCCGGGCCAGCCCTTCGAAGACGACGCCGTCCGGCTGCCGGGTGTGGAGAACGACGAGGGGCAGCCCGCCGGCGATGTCGTGCTGGAGCGTGTAGCCGGTGACGGTCCCGGCCGGGAGGGGCGTGCCGTCGATGGCGATGGTGGCGTGGCCGGGCTGGGCGTCGATCCGGACGGCGTGCGCCTGCGGCTCTACGGGCTGCTCGGTCACTCGGTCACCCCTTCTTTCCTCCGCCGGTCTTCTTCAG
>Ga0247827_10000350_pt1 | contig 21762 bp, 17 predicted proteins | sample 12C_Control_Day2_FD_194414 | JGI IMG/M metagenome (GOLD analysis project Ga0247827, IMG submission 194414) | Soil microbial communities from agricultural site in Penn Yan, New York, United States - 12C_Control_Day2 | ecosystem: Environmental > Terrestrial > Soil > Agricultural land | place... | reverse complement strand
CCAGCCGACGAGGTGGCCGCCGACGTCCCCGTCGCCTTCAACATGCTGGCCGTCAGCTGGTCGCCCCAGGCCTGCCGCTCGGGCAAGGACTACCCGGACGCGCGCCATCAGTGCGCCAGCAACCAGTTCGGCCTGACCCTGCACGGCCTGTGGCCCAACGGGGCGGACAACCGCCACCCGCGCTACTGCGCCGCCCCCGGCCCGGCCATCCCCGTCGCGACGGTGAGGAAGCATTTCTGCATGACCCCTTCGCCGTCCCTGCAACAGCACGAATGGGCCGCCCACGGGACCTGCGGCTGGGACAGCCCGGAAGCCTATTTCGAACAGGCCGCGCGCATGTGGGACGGCCTGAACAAGCCCGACCTGGAGGCCATTCCGGCCGGGCGCCTGACCGCCGGCGCCATCCGTGACGCCTTCGTCGCCGCCAACCCCGGCCTGCCGCGCGAGGGCGTCTTCATCGCCACGACCGACGGCTGGTTCCGCGAGGCGCGGCTCTGCTACTCCAAGGATTACCGCCCGATGCGCTGCCCGCGCGGCCTGGGCGCCCCCGACCGCGAACGGCTGAAGCTGGCGCCCACTGGTCCGCAAACCGCTCCTTAACCAAAGCGGCGCAGCCTCAGGCCGCAGTCCCTGTGGGCCGTCTTGTGGAGCGCCGCCGATGTCGACCGTGCTGACCCAGAGCTACCGCCGCCAGCGCGACCATTTCGAGCCCCAGGACCTGGACCCGCAGGAGCAGCGCCGCCTGCGCGGCCAGCTGGAGCAGATCGACTACGCCGCCTTCGTCTCGAACCGCGAGGTCATCAGCCAGACCCTGTCGCAGGTGAACACCGGGACTTTCCAGAAGCTGGCCGTCCTGACCGCCAACGCCCGCGCCCGCTGGGCCGCCGAGGCCCTGCGCCTGTCGGAATCCGGCTCGGCCGTGACGGTCGACCAGACCGCCCGCCTGACCGCCGCCCGCACCGCCTACGAGGAACTGGCCGAAGCCTACGAGGCCCTGCGCCGCATGGTTGAACGCGGCTACCTGACCTTGCGCTAGGCGCTGCTGCACCTATCGTCCGGCGCATGATCCTGAAGAATCGCAGCCGCCTCGCAGCCGCCCTATTGGTAGTGCTCGCCTCACCCGCCGCCGCCCAGGATGACGACGGCTGGGACATGACCCGGATCGAAAACGGCCTGATCGCCAGCGTCGAATACGCCAGCGGACAAAGCTTCATGGTGGTTTGCCGCGGACGGCGACTGGATGTCATCATGAACGGCGTGCCCATCGACGCCGAGGGCAAGACGCGCTGGGTCGGCTGGATGACTTCCAGCGGCGAAGCCCGACAAACCTGGATCAATGCTCCGGGACGCCCCCTGATCTCGGCTGCGCGCCCCGCCCACGTCGCACGCCTTTTGAAACAGGGCGGCGCACTGTCCGTCCGCCTTCTGCCGACGGAACAGATCGAGCGGGTTCACCAGTACGACCTGCCGCTGCCGACAAACGCCAGCGGCGTCGATCAGGTCCTGGCCGCCTGTGAGGTAAGCCTTGATGACCCACGCGACGACCTGATCGAGATCGAGCCGCCCTTCGAGCGTCCAGGCGTTGTGGGCAACATCTACCGGAAGATGGCGCGGCCGAACTATCCGCCTAGCGCCATGTCGGCTGGCGCCGGCGAGGTTCTCTTCAGTTGCATCGTCGCCGAGGCGGGCGCCATGAAAGACTGCCGGATCGAACGCGAGACGCCCCCTGGCGTCGGCTTTGGACAGGCCACTCTGGCCGCCCTGCCAGCCGCTCGCCTGCAACTGATGCCCGGCGTCGAGCCGGGCCGCCTCATGGTTTCACGTATGCTCTACCGGCTCGACTAGCTTCGAGCCGGCAGCTCCCTACCCCCGCTCGACGCGGTTCCGGCCCGTGTTCTTGGCGCGATACAGGGCCTCGTCGGCAGCCTTGATCAGGAAGTTCTCGTCCGGGTGGCCGCCGTGTTCGGCCACGCCGATCGAGGCGGTGACGCCAAAAGTCTCGAGACCGCCCGCCTTGATCTCTCGTCCCTGCAGGGCGGCGCGGACGCGCTCGGCGATGGCCGTGGCCTGATCCAGCCGCGTCTCGACCAGCACCACCAGGAACTCCTCGCCGCCATAACGGAAGACGAAGTCGCTGGGCCGGACGTTCTCGGTGATGGCCTCGGCCACCTGACGCAGGACCTCGTCGCCGGCCTGGTGACCGCGCGTGTCATTGACGCTCTTGAAGTGGTCCACGTCGATCAGCATGACCGACAGGGCGCTCTTGTTAGCGTTGGCGAAGCCGATCTCGCGGCTCAGGATCGAGGGCAGGAAGCGCCGGTTCAGCGCCCGCGTCAGGGGATCGCGGCCGCCCTCCATGTCGCCCAGGACCTGGAACATCTCGTTCAGCAGATAGGCGACCTCCTCGACCGCCGCCTGCAGGGCCTTCAGGGCCTCGGCGCGATCGCCGCCGCTGTCGGGCTCCAGCCGAGGCAGCAGTTCGCCGTCGATCCGCGCCATGACCTGGTTCAACGCCGCCAGATGCGGCGAGGTCTCGAACAGGAAGCCCGCGCGGTGACGGATCCACAGGCCGAAGGCCGAGTTGGCCATGGCCTCGCGCCCGTCGACGGCGCCGTTGCCCAGGATGCGAAACAGGGTCTTCTGGCCCCATTCCATCAGGCTGGCCCGCTGGCTCTCGCGCTCCAGATTGACGTCCTGATCCAGCGAGAACAGGCGATAGGCCTCGTCCAGCCGGGCCCGGTTCATGGTGCCCTTCACATAGGACTGGCTCATCAGGCGGATGGCCGCATCGATGCGCTCGTCGATCAGGCGGAACTGGCGGAAGCCGTCGGCTTCGTTCTCGAGCAGGTCGGCGAGCCGGGCCTTCAGGACCGAGGCCCCGGCCATGACCAGGTGCATCGGAATCTTGATGCGGGCGTGAACCTCGCCGATCTTGACCTGGCGGGCCACGAAGGCGGCGTCGTTCGCCGCCTCGTCGGTGTTCAGCAGGTCCAGCAGCCAGTCATGCAGCGATCGGCTCAGCCGCTCCTGCACGATGGAGTGATGCAGGAAGGCCTTGGCCTCCGGGTCTTTCAGCAGGGTGTCGTAGAAGGCCTGAACCAGGTTGTCGGCGTGATCGTGCAACAGGGCCTGCACCGACGCCGCCGCCGCATCCTCGTCGCCCTTTCCCCCGCTACGGATGGCGAACACCGCCGGACTCGAGATCTGCATTCTGGGCCTCACGCTACAAACAACCGGGGCGCCGACCCGCCGCAAACCAGCGGGGGTCTCGCCCAGGCCGGGCCATAGCCGGGCGGATCGGGCCCGACAAGCGCCCGGCCCGCGAGGCGATCCTAGTCCAGGGGTTGGGGCTTGGTGACGACCGGGGCGTCGGGATCGCTCTGCGCCGGACGCGCGGCGGTCGGCGGCGGAGCGGCAGGCGGGCTCGTTTCGGGCGCCGGCGCCACCACCACCACGGGCGGAGGCGAGGCGGGGGGCACAACAGACGGAGCAGCGACGGCCGTGGTCGGAGCGGAAGAGCTCCTGTCCGTGGTCCGCCCCTGTGTCGATGCGGCGGCCGGCGCGCGACGCACGACGGCGGGACGCGGAGCGACGGGCGAGGGCGCCGGCGGCGGCGCGGCGGCCACGGGCGTCTCCGCCGCGACCGTCCCAGCATTCTCGACGACCGGCGGGACCGAGACGGCGGTGCCCGAAGCCTCCAGGACCGGCGACGGCGCTGCAGGCGCCGGCTCGCTGTTCGAGCGCGTGATCAGCCAGGTGACGACGGGAGCGCCGACCACCACCACGGCTGCGGCGGCGATATAGAGGGGCAGGCGATTGGCGGTTTTCCGCGGCGGGACAGGGGCGGACGCCGGCGCGGCGGCGGCGCGGACGACCGGATCAGGTCGTGACGCGACCGGCCGGGGCGCATCCTCATGAGAGACGGCTCGCGGCGTTTTCGCGACGACCGGCTCCACGGGGGCCTGGACCGGAGGCAAGGGGCGCGGCGTGGCGTCGACCGGCGCGGACTTCGCCGTCTCGACCGCAGCCGAGGTCAAGGTCGGGGCGACAGGGGCCAGGCTCGGCGCAGGCCGCGGCGGCGTGGCCAACCCCGGCATCGGGGCCGTCAGAAAGGTCGGCGCGGCGGCCGGCGGCGTCGCGCGCCGTTGCGGCACCAGAGACCCTCCGAACGCATGGCCCGGCCCGGCGGCCGGCGCGCGAGGCGCCGGTCTGGCCGTTTCGCCTCCGAGCGCCTGGGTCCTGGACGCCTCGGTCTTGGGCGCGGACGCCACGGGCGGCATCAGCCCCGTGCCGCGCGGCAAGGGACCTGCAATGAAGGTCGTCTGGGGCGGTCGTCCCCACTGCGCCTGACGGCGAGCAAAGGGAACGGATTTGTCGTCGGCGTCGGACATTCGGGCTCCGGCGCCGGGCGGCGCGCATCACGGAAAGGGTCGGCGAACGTTCAAACTGCTGAGCGAGTTCGGCGGTTTCGTGACAGCCGCTTTCGCCCTCAGTTCTTCAGACGATACCCCGTGCGGAAGATCCAGCCCACCACCGCCAGACAGGCGAAGAAGAAGCCCAGCGTCGCCGTCAGGCTGACCCCCACGCTGACGTCCCCCACCCCGTAGAAGGCCCAGCGGAAGCCCGAGATCAGATAGACCACCGGGTTGAACAGGGCGACGGTGCGCCAGCCCTCGGGCAGCATCTCGATGGAATAGAAGGCGCCGCCCAGGAAGGTCAGGGGCGTGACGATCAGCATGGGCACGAACTGCAACTGTTCGAAATTCTGCGCCCAGACCCCGATGATGAAGCCGAACAGGGCGAAGGTGGTCGAGATCAGGATCAGGAAGGCCAGCATCCAGAAGGGGTGCAGGATCTCCAGCGGCACGAAGAAGGCCGCCGTGGCCAGGATGATGAGGCCGAGGATCGCCGACTTGGTCGCCGCCGCCCCGACATAGGCCAGGACGATCTCCAGCGGCGAGACGGGGGCGGACAGGATCTCGTAGATCGTGCCGGTGAACTTGGGGAAGTAGATGCCGAAGGAGGCGTTGAAGATCGACTGGGTGAACAGGCTGAGCATGATCAACCCCGGCACGATGAAGGCGCCGTAGGGGACGCCGTCCACCTCGGTCATGCGGCTGCCGATGGCGCCGCCGAAGACGACGAAATAGAGCGACGTCGTGATGACCGGCGTCACCAGCGACTGCCACAGGGTGCGAAGGGCGCGCGCCATCTCGAAGCGGTAGATGGCCCAGACGCCGTATCCGTTGAAGCTCATCACGCGGCCTCCCGATCCTGATGGACCAGGCCGACGAAGATGTCCTCGAGCGAGCTCTGGCGGGTGCTGAGATCCTTGAACCCGATCCCGAGGTCCGACAGGCGGCGCAGCAGGGACGGCACGCCGGTCTTGTCGGCGTTGGAATCGAAGACGTACTCCAGTTCGGCCCCGTCGCCTTGCAGCGTCAGGTTCCATTCGGCCAGTTCCGGCGGCACGGCCGCCAGCGGCTCCTGAAGCTGAAGGGTCAGGGTCTTCTTGCCCAGCTTCTGCATCAGGTCGGCGGTCTTCTCGACCAGGATCAGCTCGCCCTTGAGGATGACCCCGACCCGGTCGGCCATCTCCTCGGCCTCCTCGATGTAGTGAGTGGTCAGGATGATGGTCACGCCGCGCTCGCGCAGGCGACGCACCAGGGACCACATGTCCCGGCGCAGCTCGACGTCGACGCCCGCCGTGGGTTCGTCCAGGAACAGGATGTCCGGCTCGTGGCTCAGGGCCTTGGCGATCATGACGCGGCGCTTCATCCCGCCGGACAGGGTCATGATCTTGGCGTCCTTCTTGTCCCACAGGCTGAGGTCGCGAAGGATCTGTTCGACATGGGCCGGGTTCGGCGCCTTGCCGAACAGGCCCCGGCTGAAGGTGACGGTGGCCCAGACGGTCTCGAAGGCGTCGGTCGTCAGCTCCTGCGGCACCAGGCCGATGCGGGTGCGCGCGGCGCGGTAGTCTTTCTGGATATCACAGCCGTCCGCCATAATAGTCCCGGTCGAGGGCGTGACGATGCCGCAGACGATGGAGATCATCGTCGTCTTGCCCGCCCCGTTCGGACCCAGCAGGGCGAAGATCTCGCCCTTCTCGATCTCTAGATCGACGCGTTTCAGGGCCTGATGCCCCGCCTTGTAGGTCTTGGTCAGACCTTGAATGGAGATGACTGGCGGCATGAACCCTCCCCGGCGCAGGTTGCGCAGATAGGCAGCCCTCGCCTTCTGCTCAAGGCCCCGCCCCTCTCCCAATGGGAGAGGGTTTCTGTTCTGGTTCGCGCTATAGTGCCGCCGAACATCAAGGATCGCCTCATGTCCGCACGCCGCATCCTGCCCGCTCTCGCCCTGCTGGCCCTTTGCGGCTGCGAGACCGAGAACGCCCTGCCCGAAAGCGTCGGCTTCGGCGCCAATCCACAGTTGCCCGAAGCCCGCGTCCAGCGCATCCCGACGGTCAGGATCGCCCCCGCCGTCGGCTGGCCCCAGGGCCGCACGCCGGTCCCCGCCCCTGGCCTGTCCGTCAACGCCTTCGCCACCGGCCTGGACCATCCGCGCTGGCTCTACGAACTGCCCAACGGCGACGTCCTGGTCGCCGAGACCAACGCCCCGCCCAAGCCGGAGGGGAACGGAGGCGGCATACGCGGCTGGTTCGAGCGCCGCGTCATGGGCAGGGCGGGCGCGGGCGTCCCCAGCCCTGACCGCATCACCCTGCTGCGTGACGCCGACGGCGACGGCGTGGCTGAGGTGAAGACCGTCTTCCTGTCCGGCCTGACCTCGCCCTTCGGCATGGCCCTGATCGGCGATCGCCTGTTCGTCGCCAACGCCGACGCCGTGGTCGCCGTCCCCTATCAGACCGGCCAGACGCAGATCACGGCGACGCCGGTCAAGGTCGCGGACCTGCCCGCCGGTCGCAACCACCACTGGACCAAGAGCCTGGTCGCCTCGGCGGACGGTTCCAGGCTCTATGTCGGGGTCGGCTCCAACTCCAATGTCGGCGAGAACGGGCTGGATGAAGAGATCGACCGCGCCGCCGTGCTGGAGATCGATCCGGCGACCGGCGCCCGGCGCGTCTTCGCCTCGGGCCTGCGCAATCCGGTCGGCATGGCCTGGAACCCCGAGGACGGCCGCCTGTGGGTCTCGGTCAACGAGCGCGACGAGATCGGCGACGACCTTGTCCCCGACTACATGACCTCGGTCACGCCCGGCGGCTTCTATGGCTGGCCGTGGAGCTATTACGGCCAGACCGTCGATGCGCGGGTCCAGCCGCCCCGCCCCGACATGGTCGCCAGGGCCATCAGGCCCGACTACGCCCTGGGCGCGCACACGGCCTCCCTGGGCCTGACCTTCTATACCGGCGCCCTCATGCCCCAGCGGCGCAACGGGGCCATCGTCGGCCAGCACGGCTCGTGGAACCGCAACCCGCCCGCGGGCTACAAGGTCATCTTCGTTCCCTTCAGCGGCGGCAAGCCCGCAGGTCCGCCGCAGGACGTCCTGACCGGCTTCCGCAACGACAAGGGCGAGGCCATGGGGCGTCCGGTCGGGGTTCTGGGCGTCCGCTCCGGCGCCCTGCTGGTCGCCGACGACGTGGGTGACGTCATCTGGCGCGTGACCCCTTCCGCCCCCTGAGGCCCCAATGAAAAGGCCCGGCGTCAGCCGGGCCTCTCCGTTTGCGCCGTGGCCTTGATCAGTTCAGCGGCGTGATCACGATGGGCGCGGGCGGGGCCGTCGGCGTGACCGGCGCCGCCGGGGTCAAGGCTGTCGGGGCGGTCGCCTGCGGGGCGACCGACAGATAGGGCTGCGGCCCCGTGGGGACGGGCGCCTCCACCACCGGCGTCGGCGCCGGGACTGGGGCGGGCCTGGACGCGGCCGGAGCGGTTCGGGCCGGCGTCGCCCGGCGCTCGACCGGCGCCGCCTCGGACGGGGGAATGGACGGGGCCGTCGCCAGCTCCGCCGGCGTCTCCATCGGAATGGTCGGCGCCGTCAAAGGCGTTGCGGCAGGCGCAACCGGCGCGGCCTCCATCGTCGCCGGCGCCGGCGCCGCGGCTTCCTGCGGCTGCATCAGCATGGCCGCCGCCGCGCCGCCGACCACCAGCACGCCCAGGGGCGCCAGGATCATCCAGGTCTTCACCGGCTTGCTCGACTTGCGGACGTCGCTGCGGGCGTAGACGGGCACATAGGCGTCGCCGTCGACGCGGGCGGCGGCAGGGCGAACCTGATCAGTATAGGTCACGGACATGATGTCTTCTCCTTTGATCGAGGCCCCTCAACCCCGACCAAAAGAGCAAGGTTCCGCGAAAAGCCGCGCCGCCGCGAAGAAACACCACCCCCGCCACAGTTCAGGCGAAAGCGTGATCAAGTCATCAAACTGTCGTTTCTTGCGACCTTCTGTCCTGCAAACCCGGCGGAGGTTGACGTAACGTCGCGCAGCAACCTTACGCGACGTCATCGAAAACGAGGTTCAAGCATCGTATTGACGAAACATTGTGGCGATGCGCGCTTGCGACCTGTTGACCCGCCGCCGTCGCCCGTTCATCACCCTTGAAAGTCATAATTCGGGAAGAGGCGGCGCATCCATGGGTCTGGCAGCGAACATCCGGCGCGATATGAAGTTCGCGGGCGGGCTGTACCGCCTCCTGAAGCGCATCAAGCCCATCACCCTCGACAGCGACGTCCTGGTCTGTGACGACATCGAGGAAGCCGTCGACAAATTCCCCGACAATGTCGCGCTCGAGGACGAGACGCGTCGCCTGACCTATCGCGAACTGGACGCCCTGGCCAACCGCTACGCCCACTGGGCCAAGGCGCGGAACCTGAAGCGCTCGGACGTCATCGCCCTGGTCATGCACAACCGGGTCGAATACCTGGCCGCCTGGTTCGGCTTCTCCAAGGTCGGGGTGGCCACGGCCCTGATCAACACCAACCTGACGGGCCAGGCCCTGGCCCACTGCCTGACCATCTCCAACGCCTTCAACGTGGTGACGGACCAGGACTGCTGGCGCGCGGTGGAGGAAGCCCGCCCCTTCGTCGATCGCAACCTGATGAGCTGGGTCCACGGCCTGGCCGACGAGGACGAGAGCAACGACCGTCGCGACATCGACAACGCCGTGCGCAGCGCCTCCTCGGTGCGCCCCGACAAGAGCCTGCGCAGCGGCCTGACCAACCGCGACACAGCCCTGTTCATCTTCACCTCGGGCACGACCGGCCTGCCCAAGGCCGCGCGCATCCCCCATTCGCGCGCCCGCACCTATATGCGCGCCTTCGCCGGGGCCACGGCCTCGACGACCAAGGACGCCCTCTACAACTGCCTGCCGCTCTATCACTCGACCGGGGGCCTGGTCGGGGTCGGCTCGATCCTGCTGAACGGCGGGCGGATGATCATTCGCCGCCGCTTCTCCTCGACCCATTTCTGGCCCGATGTGAAGACGTCCGGCGCCACCATGTTCGTCTATATCGGCGAGCTGTGCCGCTATCTGGTCAACTGCCCGCCCAATGAGGACGAGCGCGCCCACAAGCTGCGCCTGGCCTTTGGCAACGGCCTGCGCCCCGACGTCTGGACCGAGTTCCAGTCGCGCTTCGGCATCAAGGACATCATGGAGTTCTACGGCTCCACCGAGGGCAACGTCTCCCTGTTCAACTTCGACGGCAAGGCCGGCGCCATCGGCCGCGTGCCCAGCTATCTGAAGTCGCAGATCAACATCCGCCTGATCGCCCTGGATCCGGAAACGGGCGAGCCGCTGCGCCGTTCGGACGGCCTGTGCCAGCTGGTCTCCATCGGCGAGACCGGCGAGGCCATCGGCCAGATCGCCTCGGACATCCGTCACGACTTCTCGGGCTACGCCGACAAGAAGGCCTCGGAGAAAAAGATCCTCACCGACGTCTTCAAGAAGGGCGACCGCTGGTTCCGCACCGGCGACCTGATGCGTCAGGACCGCGAGGGCTATTTCTACTTCATGGACCGCCTGGGCGACACCTACCGCTGGAAGGGCGAGAACGTCTCGACCGCCGAGGTCGAGCAGCGCCTGCATGACGCCCCGGGCGTGCAGGAAGTCATCGCCTATGGCGTCGCCGTCCCCGGTCAGGAAGGCAAGGCCGGCATGGCCGCCCTGGTGCTGGAGGGCAAGTTCGATCCCGCCGCCTTCGCCGCCTACGCCGACGAGCAGCTGCCGCCCTACGCCCGCCCGGTCTTCCTGCGCCTGATGAAGTCGGCCGAGACCACCGGCACCTTCAAATACCGCAAGGTCGATCTGGTCGCCGACGGCTTCGACGCGGCCAAGGTCGACGGCGCCGTCTATGTGCGCGGCGGCAAGGCCGGCTATCAGAAGCTGACCGCCAAGGCCTATGAGGCCATCCTCGACGGCACGACGCGGCTGTGAGTTTGCGTCCCGAACCGGGATTCGTGAAACTCGCCCTTAAGCATTAACGCCGATAACGGGCGTCCTGAGTTTTCTCCCGCAGGACGTCCGACCGCCCCATGTTCCAGATTATCGGCATTGTCCTGCTGTTCGCCATGGTGTTCGGCAGCTACGTTCTGGCGGGCGGCAAGTTCGGCGTCATCATGCACGCCCTGCCGCACGAGTTCATGGCCATCGGCGGCGCGGGCGTCGCCGCCTTCCTGATCTCCAACAGCCTGCCGGTCATCAAGAGTTCGCTGGGCGGCCTGGGCAAGACCTTCGCCGGGCCCAAGTGGAAGAAGCAGGACTACAAGGACCTGCTCAGCCTGCTGTTCCAGCTGACCAAGACGATGAAGTCCAAGGGCGTGATCGCCCTGGAGAGCCACATCGAGAAGCCGGCCGAAAGCACCATCTTCCAGAAGTACCCCAAGGTGCTGAAGGATCACTTCGCCACCGACTTCATCTGCGACACCCTGCGGATGATGACCATGAACCTCGAGGATCCGCATCAGATCGAGGACGCCATGGAAAAGCAGCTGGAGAAGCACCACCACGAAGCCCTGGCCCCGGCCCACGCCCTGCAGAACCTGGCCGACGGCCTGCCCGCTCTGGGCATCGTCGCCGCCGTTCTGGGCATCGTGAAGACCATGGGTTCGATCACCGAGCCGCCGGAAGTCCTGGGCGGCATGATCGGCGGCGCCCTGGTCGGCACCTTCCTGGGCGTCTTCCTGGCCTATGGCCTGGTCGGCCCCTTCGCCGCGCGCCTCAACGCGATCATCGAAGAGGAAGGCGCCTACTACAAGATCATCCAGTCGGTCCTGGTCGCCCACCTGCACGGCAACGCCGCCCAGATCTCGGTCGAGATCGGCCGTGGCGACATCCCCTCGACGGCCCAGCCCTCCTTCACCGAGATGGAAGAAGCCCTGGCCGCCGCCCCGACGGACGCCTGATCCGTCGCACGGATCCGTCCGCCGACGGGAACACGGGTCGCTCACGACGGTTCTCCCGGGGTCACGTTCGCGTGCGCCCATTCAGGAGACCCGCATGAAAGCCCTGCCCTCCCTGTTGTTCGGCGCCGGCGTCGCGCTCGCGCTGGCGGCCTGCAACGACTCCCCCGCGCCCGACTCGCCGCCTCCGACGACGGCCGCCGCCCCGTCTTCGGCGTCCGACGACTCCATGCCGCCGGCGCCTGACTCCGCCGCGCCCCCGCCGGGCGAAGGCGTCGCGCCGCCTGCATCACCTCCGGCGCAGACGCCGCCGACCCTGCCCGAGGACCGGCCGCCGACCGATCCGATGGATCCGACCGCCCGCCCGATCCCCCCGGCCTGACATCGGACTTGTCGAACCCCGTAATCTCGCGTTACGCCTAGAGATGGCGGGATGGTCCCGCCGAAATTCTGAAATCCAAGGGGCTTTAGTCATGACCATCCGTCGCCTGATGATCGTCGCAGCCGGGCTCTCCGCCCTGTCGCTGGCCGCCTGCCAGCAACCGGCCGAGAAGACCGAAGAAGCCGCCGTCGCTGCGGACGCCGCCGCCGCCACGGCCTCCGACGCCGCCGCCACGGCCGCTGACGCCGCGTCGTCCGCTGCGGGCGCCGCCACCGACGCCGCCGCCTCGGCCGGCGCCGCCACGGAAAAGGCCGCTGACGCCGCGGCCGCCGCCGCAGCCCCCGCACCGGCCGCCCCGGCGCCCGCCGCTCACTAAAAAAATCGGCCTTCCAAAGACCGGTTCAAGGCCGCCCCGACTGGCGTTGGGGCGGCCTTCGCATGCCGCAGATAACGAGACTTCACGAACCCGTGAGAATTTCGCTTGCGGATTCGCTCACGATCCCGTTATCTCCATCCCAGCGAGGGTTCATGATCTCGCTTTTACCTTCTGAAGGACAACAACTATGCGCATCACCGCTCTGATCGCCGCTTCGGCCGCCGCTCTGGCCCTGGCTGCTTGCCAACCGGCCGCCACCGACAAGGCTGAAGACGCCGCCGCCGACGCCACCGACGCCGCCGCCACCGCCACGGACGCCGCCGCCACCGCCGACGCCGCCGCCACCGACGCCGCCGCCGCTGCTGGCGAAGCCGCCACGGCTGCTGCCGCCGCTCCGGCTGCTGACGCCGCTGCTGCTCCGGCCGCTGACGCCGCCGCTGCTCCGGCCGCTCCGGCTGCCGCTCACTAAGACTTACGTCTTGGATCGCGGTCTTCGGGTCGCGATGCGGAAAGGGGTCGTCTTCGGACGGCCCCTTTTTTCGTGCCCGCTATCCAGCCCGGGGCCGGACCGCTAAAGCCCCCGCATGGCCGACGAACTGCCCGACCCTGATCTTGACGACGCCTCGCCCCGACTGGTCTGGGCCGACGACGGCTCGCCCCGCTCCGGTCGATTCGGCGACGTCTACTTCTCGAAAGACGACGGCCTGGCCGAGACCCGCGCCGTCTTCCTCGAAGGCTGCGGCCTCCCCGAAGCCTGGGCCGGACGCGCCGACTTCACCGTCGCCGAACTGGGCTTCGGCACCGGCCTGAACATCGTGGCCCTGCTGGACCTGTGGCGACGCGCCCGTCCCGCGCACGGCCGCCTGCATGTCTTCTCCGTCGAAGGCTTTCCCCTGACTCGCGACGAAGCCGCCCGCGCTCTCGCCGCCTGGCCCGAATTGGCCGAGACCGCCGAGGCCCTGCTGGCCGTCTGGCCCGTCGGGACGCCGGGCTTCCATCGTCTCGATCTGCCGCAATGGGGCGCCGTGATCGACCTGGCCGTCGGCGACGCCGAATGGGCGCTCGGTCAGTGGTCCGGCCCTGCCGACGCCTGGTTCCTCGACGGCTTCTCCCCCGCGCTCAACCCCGGCATGTGGTCGCCCGAGATCATGGCCCTGATCGCCGCCCGTTCCGCCCCCGGCGCGCGGATCGCCACCTTCACCGTCGCGGGCGCCGTGCGGCGCGGCCTGGCCGAACACGGCTTCGTCGTCGAAAAGAGGCCGGGGCACGGCCGCAAGCGCGAGCGGCTGGAAGCCCGCCTGCCCTCCCCGCCGTCAGAAGCCCGACCTCAACCCCATGTCGCCGTCGTCGGCGCCGGTATCGCCGGGGCCTCGGTCGCCCGCGCCCTGATCGCCGGGGGCGCCCGCGTCACCATCGTCGAGGCCGAACACCCCGGCGCCGGCGGTTCCGGCTTTCCCGCCGCCCTGGTCACGCCGCGTCTCGACGCCGGCGACGCCCTGATCGCCGGTTTCCACGCCCAGGCCCTGGAGCGGGCCCGCATCCTCTACAGCGCCCTGCCCGAGGCCGTGATCGCTGAAGGCGTGCTGCAGCTGGAACAGGCGCCGCGCGACGCCGTCCGCTTCGACAAGGTCGCCGCCCAGGATCTGTGGCCGGCCGGCGCCATGAGCCGTCTCGACGCCGCCGCCGCAGCCGGGCGCCTCGGCGAACCCGTCCAGGCCGGCGGCCTGCTGATGTCCGGCGCGATGGCCCTGCGCCCCTCGGCGGCGCTCACGCCCTGGCTGGCCGGCGCCGCGCACGTCGCCGCCCGGATCGCGCGCCTTCTGCCCGATGAAGGCGGGTGGCGGCTCATCGACGCGGACGACCGCCAGATCCTTCAGGCGGACGCCGTGGTCCTGTGCGCCGGATGGGGCGTCGCGGCTCTCGCTCCCGACCTGCCACTCGCCCCGGTCGCCGGCCAGGCGGGCTGGGTCGAAGGCCCGTCCGCGTCCCCCGTCGCCTGGGGCGGCTACGCCGTGCCGACCGGCGCCGGCCTGCTGTTCGGCGCCACCCATGACCGTGGCCGGACCGACCGGACGCCGGACGCCGAAGCCTCCGCGCGAAACCTGGCGGCCCTCGCCGCCGCCTTGCCTGACCTGGCCGCGCGCGTGGGCCTGGCCGGCCGGCCCCGCAGCCGCAAGGCCGTGCGCGCCACGACGCCGGATCGCCTGCCCGTCGCCGGGCCGCTGTCGGCGCCCGGGCTCTATGTCCTGGGCGGCCTGGGTTCGCGCGGATTCTGCGTCGCCCCGCTGCTGGCCGAGCACCTGGCCGCCGTGATTCTGGACCAGCCCTCGCCCCTGCCCAGAGACTTCGCCCGCAGACTGGCGCCGACGCGTTTCCCGCCGCAACCAAAGGCCGACGATCCGGCTTATACAGCCTAGGTTCATCTGGGCGCGCTAGGCACGGCTCAGGCTCCCTGGAGGTCACCATGTCCCGCCCCGTCCTGTTCCTGCTCGCCGCCGTCGGCGCCCTGTCCGCCTGCGCCCCCGTGGCCGCCCCGACCGCGGACACCCCCGCCTCGCCGTCCGGAAGCAGCCGCCAGTGCTTCTACGCTGACCAGGTCGACAACTTCCGCGGCGACAACCAGACCCTCTACATTCGCGGTCGGAACAAGGACGTGTTCGAGCTCAAGACGCTCGGTTACTGCTCCGATATCGACTTCGCCCTGGGCATCGCCTTCGTGCCGGACGCGGGCATGAACCGTCTCTGCACAGGCGACATGACCCGTATCGGCATCGCCGGCGGCGGCTCGCCGCGAACCCCCTGCCGGGTTCAGGTGGTCAAGAAGCTGAGCGAGGCCGAGATCGAGGCCCTGCCGGCGCGAAACCGTCCCTGAGGCTCTGGATTACTTCGCGGTAATCCTGGCGTGCGAGGTTTGAGAAGGCTTCGCTGAAACGCTAAGACGTCAGCCGAGCATAACTGCGTTCCGGCGCCGGACAGAAGGTTCGCGCCGCCCTGCCCCGACCCTTTCAAAGGATCCTCGCACGTGGCGAAAACCCTTCGTACCCCGGCCCTCCTTCTGGCGGCCGCCGTCGCCCTGACCCTGTCGGCTTGCGGCAGCCACGGCGACGACAAGTCCAAGGCCGGTGAAAAGCCCGGCGCCTCGCGCCAGACCGTCAGCGTCGCCACCGCCGTCGAGCAGGCCCTGCCCCGCGTCATCGTGGCCTCGGGCACCGTCTCCGCCTGGGAAGAAGTGCCGGTCGGCGCCGAGACCGGCGGCCTGACCGCCGTCGGCGTCTATGTCGATGAAGGCTCCTATGTTCGTCAGGGTCAGACCCTAGTGAAGCTGAACGACGCCCTGCTCCAGGCCCAGTTGCGCCAGCAACAGGCGGGCGTTCAGACCGCCGAGGCCAACGCCGCCCGCGACGACGCGGCGCTGGGCCGCGCCCAGGAGCTGAAAGAGCGTGGCTTCCTCAGCCAGGCCTCGCTGGATACGGCCCTGGCCAACCAGCGCGCCTCCCAGGCCAACCTGGCCTCGGCCCGCGCCTCGCTGTCGGAAACCCGCACCCGCCTGGCCCAGAGCGAGATCAAGGCCCCCGTCTCGGGCCTGATCATCAGCCGCAGCGTCACCAAGGGCCAGATCGTCTCGGCCGGAACCGAGCTGTTCCGCATGGTCCGCGACGGCCGTCTGGAGCTGGACGCCCAGGTGCCCGAGACCGACCTGCCCGCCCTGCGCGCCGGCCAGACCGCCAACATCACCTCGAACGAGGGCGTGCCCACCAGCGGCACCATCCGCATCGTCACGCCCGAGGTCGACGCCCAGACCCGCCTGGGCCTGGCCCGCATCACCCTGTCGCCCGGCAGCGGCCTGAAGCCGGGCATGTTCGCCCGCGCCTCGATCAACGCCGGGGCCCAGCCGACGACCGTGGTGCCCACGGGCGCCGTCCTCTATCGCAACAACAAGTCGGGCGTCTTCGTCCTGGACGCCCAGGCGGCGGCCCACTTCCGCCCGGTGACGGTCCTGTCGCGCCGCGACGAGCAGACCTCGGTCAGCGGCATCGAACCCGGCGTCCGCGTCGTCGTCCAGGGCGCAGGCTTCCTCAACGAGGGCGATCGCGTGACCATCGCCGCCGCTCCGGCCGCCGCCCCCGCCGCCGCTGCTCCGGCCGCGAAGTAAGGCCCGGCCATGAACAACATCTCCTCCTGGGCCATCAAGAACCCCATCCCGATCATCCTGCTGTTCGTCCTGCTGACGCTCAGCGGCGTGACCGGCTTCCTGGGGATGCGGATCAACAACAACCCCGACATCGACTTCCCCCTGGTCGCCGTCACCGCCGCCCGCCCCGGCGCGGCCCCGGCCGAGATGGAGGTTCAGGTCACCCGGGTGATCGAGGATTCGATCGCCGGCCTGTCGGGCGTGCGCCACATCTATTCCAACGTCACCGACGGGGTGTCCTCGACCACCATCGAGTTCGAACTGGGCACCGACACCGAGCGCGCCACCAACGACGTGCGCAACGCCATGAGCGGCGTGCGCGGCTCCCTGCCCCAGGACATGCAGGAGCCGACGGTCCAGCGCATCGACATCACCGGCGACGCCCTGATCACCTATGTGGTCCGCTCCCCGACCATGACGCCGGAACAGATCAGCTGGTTCATCGACAACGAGATGAGCCGCGCCCTGCTGGCGCTCGGCGGCGTCGGCGAGGTCAACCGCTCGGGCGGCGTGGACCGCGAGATTCGCGTCGAACTGGACCCTCAGCGTCTCTCGGCCTACGGCGTCACCGCCGCCCAGGTCAGCCAAGCCCTGACCAACGTCAACAACAACCTGCCCGGCGGCCGCGTCACCGTGGCCGGATCCGAGCGCGCGGTCCGCACCCTGGGCGCCGCCGGCTCGGTCGCGCAGCTGCGTGAGACCCTGGTCCCTGTCGGCGACGGCAAGAGCGTCCGTCTGGGCGACCTCGGCGCCGTCGTGGACAAGTGGGGCGAACCCCGTCGTCTGGCCCGCTACAACGGTCAGGAGGCCGTGACCTTCAACTTCCTGCGCTCGCGCGAGGCCAGCGAGGTCAAGGTCGCCGAAAAGGTTCGCGCCGAGGTCGAGAAGATCGACGAGGCCCACCCCGAGCTGACCATCGAACAGGTCACCTCCAGCGTGAAATACATCGAGGAGAGCTACCTCGCCTCGCTGGAAGCCCTGCTTCTGGGCGCCGTTCTGGCCGTCATCGTCGTCTTCATCTTCCTGCGCGACTGGCGCGCGACCCTGATCGCGGCCACGGCCATGCCGATGTCGCTGATCCCGACCTTCGCCCTGCTGGGGCCGATGGATCAGTCGCTGAACGTCGTGACCCTGCTGGCCCTGTCGCTGACCATCGGCATCCTGGTCGATGACGCCATCGTCGAGATCGAGAACATCGTCCGCCACATGCGCGACGGCAAACCGCCCTATGACGCCGCCTTCGAGGCCGCCGACGAGATCGGTCTGGCCGTCGTGGCCACGACCGGCACCATCATCGCCGTCTTCGCGCCCGTCGGCTTCATGCCCGGCATCATTGGCCAGTTCTTCAAGGCCTTCGCCCTGGCCGCCTGCATCAGCGTCTTCTTCTCCCTGGTGGTGGCGCGGACCCTGACGCCCCTGATGGCCGCCTACCTGCTCAAGCACACCAAGCATGAGGACAAGGATCCCTTCTGGATGGGCGGCTATCTGAAGGCCCTGCACTGGTGCCTCGGCAACCGCTGGAAGGTCTTCGTCCTCGGCGCCGTCTTCCTGTTCGGCTCGATCGGCCTGTCGATCGTGGCCAGGATGTCGTTCGAGTTCATGTCGCCCGGCGACGAAGGCCGCGCCGCCTTCCAGATCGAACTGCCCCCCGGCTCGACCCTGCGCCAGACCGACACGGTCGTGCAGCAGGTCACGCAGAAGCTCAACGCCCGGCCCGAGGTCACCTCGGTCTACGCCGCCATCGGCGGCCAGGACGTGGGTCAGGCCAATGTCTACGCCGACCTGACGCCCAAGGGCGAGCGGGCGCTCAGCCAGCAGGCCTTCCAGCGCGTCCTGGTCGACGAGTTGAAGCAGATCCCCGGCGCCCGCATCCGCGCCGGCATCGCCCAGCAAGGCGGCGGTCCCGGCGACGGCACCAGCTATACCTTCTCCATCCTCGGCGACGACCCCGTCACCCTGGAAGCCGCGGCCCGCAAGGTCGAGGAAGAGATGCGCGGCGTGAAGGGCCTGGCCAATATCGTCAATACGGCCGCCATCGCCCGCCCGGAAATCCTGGTCACCCCGCGTCCTGACGAGGCCGCCCTCCTGGGCGTTTCGGCCGGCTCCATCTCCCAGGCCGTGCGGGTCGCCACGATCGGCGACATCGAGCAGAACCTGCCCAAGTACAACCTGGGCGACCGTCAGATTCCGATCCGGCTGCAACTGACCGAAGCCGCCCGCGAGGACCTGAACGTCCTGGAAAGCCTGCGCGTCCCGACCGCCTCCGGCGCCTCGGTCCCGCTCAGCGCCGTCGCCGACATCGAGTTCGGCGCCGGTCCCGCCACCGTCAGCCGCCAGGACCGTTCGCGCATCGCCTCGATCACGGCCGAACTGGACGGCATCACCACGGGCGCCGCCGGTCAGGCGGTCAACCGTCTGCCCTCGGTCAAGAACCTGCCGGCCGGCGTGCGTCAGGTGCCGGCGGGCGACGCCGAGTTCATCCAGGAAATGCTGGTCGGCTTCGGCATCGCCTTCATCTCCGGCATCCTGCTGATGTATGCGGTCCTGACCCTGCTGTTCAAAAGCTTCGCCTATCCGGTCACCATCATGGCGGCCCTGCCCCTGGCCATCGGCGGCGCCTTCATCGGCCTGGTGATCGGCGGCAAGAGCTTCTCCATGTCGGCCCTGATCGGGGTGCTGATGCTGATGGGGATCGCGGCCAAGAACTCCATCCTTCTGGTGGACTACATCATCATCGCCGAGAAGGAGGGCGGCCTGAGCCGCCGCGAAGCCATCATGGACGCCGCCCACAAGCGGGCCCGCCCCATCCTGATGACCACCTTCGCCATGGGGGCGGGCATGGTGCCCATCGCCATGGGCATCGGCGCCGACGTCGAGTTCCGCTCGCCCATGGCCATCGCCGTCCTGGGCGGCCTGATCTCCTCGACCTTCCTGTCCCTGCTCTACATCCCGGCCATCTTCACCATCGTCGACGACATCGCCGGCTTCGGTCGCCGGATGCTGGGCCGGATGTTCGCCGGCCAGCGCCGACTGGCGGACGGCACCCGTCCCGGCGAGGTCGCGCCCCTTCAGGACTGATCGGGCCGCACGCAGAAATGACCAAACCCCGGAGCCCGTGCTCCGGGGTTTTTCCTGGTCGCGACCGCAGCAGAAGCTGCGCCCCCTCCCGCCGATGAAGGCGAGCGGGAAGCGGTCGTCCACGACATGACCGACCCCGCGCGTGGGGAGACGCCCGTGCCTGAGGCGCTGCGCCGCACACGGCGACCTCCCCCCGCGCTCCTCCCGTGAGCGGCCTGCTGAACTGCTGCTGAAAGGCCGGCGGAAGAGGTCTGCCCGGCCCTTCCCACCCCGGCGTCACGACTTCCCCCGCCCCTCTTCAGGGCCGGACGCACGCCAGACGCAGAAAGGGCGGCGGACCGAAGTCCGCCGCCCTTCCCTCAACCTGAAATCAGGTCGGACCTTAGAAGGCCTTCGACAGGTTCACGAAGGCCGTGCGGCCCAGGTAGTCGTAGCCCGAGTACAGCGGGGCGTTGCCGACCCGGTTGTTGTAGCCCGACGAGATGGTCGGCGGCTCTTCGTTCCACAGGTTGCGAACGCCGGCCGTGACCGTCCAGCCCTCACCCGTGTACTGCACCGAAGCGTTGTGCAGGTAGTAGTCGCCGACCTCGAGGTCGAACTGGCTCGTGGCCGGGTCCTGACGACGATAGGCGTAGTCCGACGTGCCCTGGATCCACTCGACACCGTAGCGCACGCGCCACTGGTCCCAGGCGTAGGAGACGTCAGCCGTACCGGTGAACTCGGGGTTGTTCAGACGGCCCTTGTATTCAACCAGCGGGTCTTCAGCGAACAGCTTGTTCGAGATTTCCGTGTACTGGGTGATGGCCAGGTTGAACAGCGCCGTGCCCGGACCAACGTCCTTGCGGTAGCGAGCGGTGTAGTCCAGGCCCTTGACGATGTCCGTGGCCAGGTTGACGTAGCCGTTCTGCACCGTGAGGGTCTTGTCGTTGGCGTCACGCGTCACCAGCGAGCAGAAGCCGACGTCGGCGGCGAAGTCAGCCGTGTTCGAGTCGTAGCAACGTTCCAGGATGTTGGCGGCGCCGTACTGGGCAACGCCGTTCTTCACTTCGATTTCGTAGTAATCGACAGCGAAGGCGAAGTCGCCCCAGCCTTCAGGCAGGGTCGGCTTCAGCACCAGGCCAACCGTCATGTTGGTCGAGGTTTCAGCAGCCAGGCCGGCGTCAGCGCCACCCTGGGTGATGACCGCGACGCTCGACTTCTGCTGGAAGTCGGGGGACACGCCGTCAACCGCGCAGTTAGCGATCAGGGTCGGCGTGGCCGTAGCCGGGTCGACTTCGCTGCAGGGGTCGAAGCTGGCCGACTGGAAGCCCGAGGTTGCACCGACGAACTGCTCGAACAGGGCCGGAGCGCGGTACGAGGTACCGTAGGTGGCCCGGAAGGTCAGCATGTCGATCGGCTGATAGACCAGACCCACCTTGTAGGTCGTGTCGTCGCCGTACGAGTCATAGTCCGTGTAGCGGAACGAAGCGTTGACCGTCAGCTCGCGAGCGAACGGAGCGTCGCGCAGCAGCGGAGCTTCGATTTCGCCGAACACTTCCCACACGGAGTCCGAACCGCGGGTGATCGCCGAGGTCGAGTAGTTGTAGGTGTTGCTGTTCTGCGAATCGAGACCCGGGGTGTCGTCGATTTCCGCATCACGCCATTCGGCGCCGAAGAAGCCCATCACCTTGCCGGCCGGCAGGTCGAACAGGGGACCGTCGATGCCGAGGCTGACGATCTTTTCTTCATACTCGGTGACGCCCTTGACCGGACGGAAGACGTAATCGACCCAGGCCTGCGGCAGGACGCCGCCGATGACTTGCGTGCTCAGCTTCGGTGCGGCGACGCAGCCGGGATTCGAAGCCAGCTCACGGCACTGGAACTGGCCCGGTGCGATTTCAACAACGTCCAGGCTTTCGGCCAGGCGGTCCGTCAGGAATTGCTGGCTGGTGTATTCCGAACGCGACTTGGAATAGCTGGCCGACATGTCATAGCGCCATTCCGGGATGAAGAAGTCACCCTTGATGCCGACGACGTTGCGATTGAACCGTTGTTCTTGACGCGAGTGGTCGTTGCCGAAGCCGATGAAGGCGCGGACGCCGACGTCCTGACCCTTGTTCAGGCCCTGGTCGCCCGAGAAGGTGCTGAACGCGAGGTCCGTCGGGATCAGCGGGCTGCCCTTGGCGTAGTCCAGAGCCAGCTGACGGTAACCCGTCTGCGACGACTTGCGGCTGTTGAGCAGGAATTCGCCGTAGACTTCGGCGTTGCCCAGGACGTTCAACTGATAGCCGGCTTCACCGTAGATGGTGGCGATCTCGACCGGCGAGATCAGCGAACGGTTCAGCATGCGGTCGTCGAAGGTGTCGCGCACGTTGACGTTCACGCCCGTGCCGCCAACGCCTTCATAG
>Ga0247827_10000348_pt1 | contig 21813 bp, 16 predicted proteins | sample 12C_Control_Day2_FD_194414 | JGI IMG/M metagenome (GOLD analysis project Ga0247827, IMG submission 194414) | Soil microbial communities from agricultural site in Penn Yan, New York, United States - 12C_Control_Day2 | ecosystem: Environmental > Terrestrial > Soil > Agricultural land | place... | reverse complement strand
GCCCGCGCGGCCACGCCCCGCGGGCTGCGGACAGATGGGCGCTGACGAGGGACCGCAGTCCGAATCCCGATTCCGCCGCCCGTTCCCCCAGGGTCCGCCGGGAGGCGATCTCGTCCCGGGTGAGGCGCCGGCCCGTGGCCGCGACCTCTTTCAGGATGGAGGCATACCCGTCCAGATACTGCTCTGGAATGTCCCGCTCCGTCACGTCGTCCCCCCTGTTCTTGACGCGACCCTAACGCATGGGCTGCGTCACACCGGCACCAAGACCCATAAGAACATTGCCGGTTTCCGGCAATGCGTGAGCGTACTCCCTGAGGGCAGCATGGTCCGCGGGGAGCACCGCGGATGGTATCGGTGCCGGACACCGGCAGGTGCCCGGCACCGGAGCCCGGAGGGGAGCGGTGCCGCCCCGGCATGAGCGGTGAGCGGTGAGCGGAAGAGGGGGGCGGAGATGCGGACGGACGTGAGGCCCGCGACGGAGCTGCCCGCCCGCTCGCTCCCGAGGCCGCCGCGCAGTCCCTTCCCGGACGAACCCGGGTCCTCGCGGTTGCCGCGTCCGCGGCGAAACCGCAGCGCCGGCTGAGCCGTCTCCTCCTGCACCGAGATGCAGCCGCCTCGTCAACGAGGCACCTCTTCACCAGACTTCTGCCCGTTTTCAGCCCAGAAGGACGTGTCCCATGGATGCCGCCACCGTGGGCATCGCCGTACTCGTCGGCGTCGCCCTGCTGTTCCTGCTCGTCGGCCTGCTGCTGGTCACCAAACTGTTCCGCAAGGTCGAACAGGGCAAGGCGCTGATCGTCTCCAAGACCCGCAAGGTCGACGTGACGTTCACCGGGTCGGTCGTGCTCCCCGTGCTGCACAAGGCCGAGGTGATGGACATCTCGGTGAAGACCATCGAGATCACCCGGGCGGGCAAGGAAGGCCTGATCTGCCGGGACAACATCCGCGCCGACATCCGCATCACGTTCTTCGTCAAGGTCAGCAAGACGGTGGACGACGTCATCAAGGTCGCCCAGGCCGTCGGCACCGCACGGGCCAGCGACCGGAACACGCTGCAGGAGCTGTTCCACGCCAAGTTCTCCGAGGCGCTGAAGACCGTCGGCAAGCAGATGGACTTCACCGACCTCTACACCAAGCGCGAGGAGCTGCGGTACCGGATCATCGAGGTCATCGGGGTCGACCTGAACGGCTACCACCTCGAGGACGCCGCGATCGACTACCTGGAGCAGACGCCGCTCACCCAGCTCGACCCGGGCAACGTGCTCGACGCGCAGGGCATCCGCAAGATCACCGAGCTGACGGCCATCGAGCACGTCCGCACCAACGAGGCGCAGCGCGGCGAGGAGAAGGAGATCACCCGGCAGAACGTCGACGCGCGGGAGGCCATCCTGGAGCTGGAGCGCCGCCAGGCCGACGCCGAGATCAAGCAGCGCCGGGAGATAGAGACCGTGCGCGCCCGCGAGGAGGCCGAGACCGCGCGGGTGGTGGAGGAGGAGCGGCTGCGCGCGCAGAGCGCGTTCCTGCGCACCGAGGAGCAGCTCGGCGTGCAGCGCGAGAACCAGGCCCGCGAGGTCGCCGTCGCCGCCAAGAACCGCGAGCGGGTCATCGCCGTCGAGAGCGAGCGCATCGAGAAGGACCGGATGCTGGAGGTCATCGCCCGCGAGCGGGAGACCGTACTCACCCGGATCGCCGCCGACAAGGAGGTCGAGGCGGAGAAGCGGGAGATCGCCGAGGTCGTCCGGGAGCGGGTCGCGGTGGACCGCACGGTCGCCGAGCAGGAAGAGTCGATTCTGAAGCTGCGGGCGGTCGAGGAGGCGGAGCGGCAGCGGCAGGCCGTGATCATCGCCGCGGAGGCCGAGGCGCAGCAGAAGCTGGTCAAGGACATCAAGGCCGCCGAGGCCGCCGAGCAGGCCGCCACCCACCGCGCCGCCGAGGAACTCACCCTCGCCGAGGCCCGGTTGAAGACGGCCGACCTCGACGCGCGGGCCAAGCTGCGGCTGGCCGAGGGCGTCCAGGCGGAGGCCGCGGCCGAGGGCCTCGCCGCCGTGCAGGTCCGCGACAAGGAGGCCGAGGTCATCGAGAAGGCGGGCCGCGCCGAGGCCGAGGCGGCCGGGGCGCGGATGCGCGCGGAGGCCGAGGGAGCGCGGGCCAGGGCTCTCGCCGACGCGGAGGCGATCAGCGGGAAGCTGCGGGCGGAGGCGGCCGGCCTCACCGAGAAGGCGGCGGCGATGGCCGCGCTCGACGAGGCGTCCCGCGGCCACGAGGAGTACCGGCTGCGGCTGGAGGCCGAGAAGGACGTCCGGCTCGCCGGCCTCGAGGTCCAGCGGCAGGTCGCCGAGGCGCAGGCCACGGTCCTCGCGACCGGTCTGGAGAACGCGGACATCAACATCGTCGGCGGCGAGTCGGTCTTCCTCGACCGGCTGGTGTCGTCCATCGCGCTCGGCAAGGGCGTGGACGGCTTCGTCCAGAACTCCGAGACCGCGCAGGCCCTCGCCGGCCCCTGGCTGGACGGCTCCGCGAGCTTCCCCGACGACCTGAGCCGGATCCTGGGCTCCGTCTCCACGGCCGACGTGCAGAACCTCACCGTGTCCGCGCTGCTGATGCGGCTGATGCAGCAGGGCGGCGAGAACACCGGCCGCTTCCAGCAACTGATCGAGAAGGCAGGCGAGCTGGGGCTCTCGGACACACCGGTGGCCGCGCTGAACGGCCACCCCAGGGCCTGACCACCCTTCGGCCGGGAGCCGCCGCACAGGGGACGGCGGCTCCCGCTCGCTCTTCGAGAGGCAGCCATGACCACCGGCACCCACGAGCCCACGCACACGGCCCCGCGCGAGACGCCGGGCCCGGGCCCCTCCGCAACCGCCGCCGCGCCCGGCACCGGGACGACGGCCGACGACGGCGCCTACCAGCTGCTGCGTGACCGCCTCTCCGCACAGGCCGCCGAACTCGCCCGCCGCGCGGAGACGCTGAACCACCGCCGCGCCGAGGAGTTCGGCGCCCCCGAACTGCGGCTCACCGGCACCGAGCGGCTGCGCACCGACCGCACCGCCGTGCCCCGTGACATCGTCGCCCTGGGCGAGGTGCTGCTCTTCGGCTACGACACCCGGCCCCGGCCCGAGGCCGACGTCACGGTCGGCGACGTCCTCGCCCCGCACGACCGCGACCTGAACCGGCTCCCCGACGACGCCGTGCCAGGACTCCTCGACGACCCGGACTTCGTCCGCGAGTTCGCCGCCCTGCACCGCTACTACCGCCAGGCACGCCTGCTGCGGCTCCGCCGCGTCGACGGCAAGCTGCTCGCCGTCTTCCAGACCGGCGAGAAGGCCGGCGACATCCGCGTCCTGCGCTGGACGGTCTCCGAGGACGGCCGGGCCGCCTTCCTCGACGCGCGCGGCGACCGCGACCACGCCCTCGCCCCGGCCGCCGACATCGACTGGACGCCCACCACCCGCGAGGACCACGTCCTCGGCCGGCACCCGCATGTCTCCGTCCAGGGCGAGGTCTTCGTCGACACCCTCGGCGGCACCCTCACCGTCAAGACCGAGAACGACACCGGCACCCCCGACGGCATCCACGACGAACCCGTCGACGAGCCCCTGCAGTCCCTCGCGGACGCCGAGATCGCCCACGCCCGCGTCGGCCCCCTGATCCTGCTGCGGATCCTGCCGTACAAGGAGACCGCGCACCGCTACCTGGTGTTCCACACCCTCACCCGGTCCGTCGTCCGCCTCGACGGCATCGGGCAGGGCTGCCGCCGGCTCCCCGAGGACCAGGGCATCGTGTTCCCCGGCGGCTACTGCCTGGCCGCCGGCCCGCACAAGACGTACGAACTCGACACCACCGGCATGGAGTTCGAGCGCGAGGTGCGCTCACCGCACGGGGAGGACGTGCTGTACGTCTTCCACGCGCCCGAACGCGGACGCGGGCTGCTGCTGTCGTACAACCTCATCCACGAGGCGGTCGCCACCCCGATGGCCGGCCACGGCTGGGCGCTGTTCGACGACGGACTGCTCGCCCTGCTGCGCCCCGACGGCGACGAACCCGCCCGTGTCCACCCCGTCCAGCTGTGGCGGTCGCCCTACGACTCCGACACCCACGCCGCCGGCCGGCCCGCCGGCGAGGGCCCGCTGGCCCGGATCGGCAACGCCGACCTCGTGCGCGGCATCTCCGACTGCCTGTCCCTGGCCCGCTCCGTGGCCGAGACCACCCCCACCACCGAGGTGTACACGGCCCTGGCGGCGGCCTGCGTCCGCGTCCTGGACACCCACCACTGGCTCGGTGACACCGAACTCGGCGACCTCAGAGACCCGTTGGCCCGGATGCGGGCCACCGCCGAGCAAGTGCTCGCCGAGTTCGAGACCGTACGCGACCTCACGCACCGGGCCGCCGCCGCGCTGGACGAGGCGGCCGACCGGATCGCCTCGGTGGTGCGCAGACTGCGCGGGGAGCAGCCCCGCGAGGCCGCCGCCTGGGTCCTCGGACTGACCGAACTCCGCCATGCCCAGGGCCATCTGCTGACCCTGAAGGACATGCGGTACGCGGACCGCGCCCGCATCGACGAACTCGCCGCCGGGGCCGAGGGCGACCTCGCCTCCTTCGGACAGCGCGCGATCGCCTTCCTGGCCCGCGAGGACGCCTTCGCCGCCCATCACGCGGACGTCGAACGGCTCGTCGCCGACGCCGAGTCGATCGGCACCACCGCCGAGGCGGCCCCGCTCACCGCCCGCCTGGACGAACTCGCCGACGGACTGCGCACGGTGACCGAGGTGGTCGGCGGTCTCGACATCGCCGACGCCACCGTCCGCACGGCCGTGCTGGAACGGGTCGCCGAGGCGATGGGCGGCGTCAACCGCGCCCGCGCCACCCTCGACGCCCGCCGCCGGGCCCTCCTCGACCACGAGGCACGCGCCGGCTTCGCCGCCGAACTCTCGCTCCTCGGCCAGACGGTCACCGGCGCCCTCGCGGCGGCGGACACCCCGGACGCCTGCGACGAGCAACTGACCCGCGTGCTCACCCAGCTCGAATCGCTGGAGTCCCGGTTCGCCGAGTTCGACGACGTCCTCGGCCAACTCGCCGACCGGCGCACCGAGATCTACGAGGCGTTCTCCGCGCGCAAGCAGAGCCTCTCCGACGCCCGCGCGCGCCGCGCCGAACAGCTCGCGTCCGCCGCCGGCCGGGTCCTGGAGACGATCGCCCGCCGCTGTGCCGCGCTCACCGACACCGACGCGGTGAGCACGTACTTCGCCTCCGACCCGCTCGTCACCAAGGTCCGCCGCACCGCCGGCGAACTGCGCGAACTCGGCGACCGCGTCCGCGCGGAGGAACTCGACGGCCGGCTGCGCTCCGCCCGGCAGGAGGCCGCCCGCGCCCTGCGCGACCGCACCGACCTCTACGCCGACGGCGGCCGCGCCATCCGCCTCGGCGACCACCGGTTCGCCGTCAGCACCCAGCCCCTGGACCTCACCGTCGTCCCGCACGGCGACGGCCTCGCGCTCGCCCTCACCGGCACCGACTTCCGCACCCCCGTCACCGACCCCGCGCTCCTCGCCGACCGCCCCCTGTGGAACCGGCACCTGCCGTCCGAGTCGCCCGGGGTCTACCGCGCCGAACACCTCGCCGCCCGTCTGCTGCACCAGCCCGGCCCGGCCGCCCTGACCGCCGGCGACGACCTCGCCGGCCTGGTCCGGCGGGCCGCCGAGGAGGCGTACGACGAAGGGTACGAACGAGGCGTCCACGACCACGACGCCACCGCGATCCTCACCGCCCTGCTGCCCCTGTACGAGGGTGCCGGACTGCTGCGCCACGCACCCGGCGCCCGCGCCCACGCCCTGCTGTACTGGGCGCACGGCACCACGGCGGAGGAGCGCGCCGACCTGACCCGCCGAGCCCGCTCCCTCGCACGGGTCCGCGACGCCTTCGGACCGCCGCCCGCCCTCGACGCGCTGCGCTCCGAGCTCTCCCGCGCGGTACGGGACTGGGACGAGGACACAGCCGTCCGCCCGGAGGCCTGCGCCGCCTACCTCCTCGACGAACTGACCGGCGGCCCCGAGGGCTTCGTCATCAGCGCCCGCACCCGCACCCTGCTCGACACCTTCCGCCGTACGGTCGCCGGCGAGGCCTACGACGACGACCTCCCCGCCCTCGCCGGCCTCGGCGCCCGACGCCAGCTGGTCGAGGCCTGGCTGACCGCGTACGCCGCCGCCACCGGCGACCGGGTGACCGCCGGCGACCTCGCGGAGGCCGTGGCCGCCGAACTCTGCCCGGACGTGCCCCGCCACACCTGTGACGCCCCGCTGACCGTCACGGTGGGGGACCTGCTCGGCACCCACCCCCGGATCACCGACCGCGGCCTCACCCTGCGCCTGGACGAGTTCCTGGCCCGCACCGAGGAGTTCCGGGAGCGGGACGTGCCCGCCTTCCGCGCCTTCCAGCGCCGCCGCACCACCCTGGTGTCCGCGGAGCGCGCCCGGCTGCGGCTGGACGACCACCGGCCGCGCGTGATGTCGTCGTTCGTCCGCAACCGGCTGGTCGACGAGGTCTATCTGCCGCTGGTCGGCGACAGCCTCGCCAAACAGCTCGGCACCACCGGTGAGTCCGGCCGCACCGGCACCGGCGGCCTGCTGCTGCTCGTCTCCCCGCCCGGCTACGGCAAGACGACCCTCATGGAGTACGTCGCCGACCGTCTCGGTCTGGTCCTGGTGAAGGTCAGCGGTCCCGCCCTGGGCCACACGGTCACCTCGCTCGACCCGGCCGAGGCGCCGAACGCCACCGCCCGCCAGGAGATCGAGAAGATCAACTTCGCGCTGGCGGCCGGCAACAACGTCCTCCTCCACCTCGACGACATCCAGCACACCTCGCCCGAACTGCTGCAGAAGTTCATCCCCTTGTGCGACGCCACGCGCCGGGTGGAGGGCGTGTGGGAGGGCGAGCCGCGCACCTACGACCTGCGCGGCAAGCGGTTCGCGGTCTGCATGGCCGGCAACCCGTACACCGAGTCCGGCGAGGTCTTCCAGGTGCCCGACATGCTCGCCAACCGCGCGGACGTGTGGAACCTCGGCGACGTCCTCACCGGCAAGGAGGACGTGTTCGCGCTCAGCTTCCTGGAGAACGCGCTCACCGCCAACCCGGTGCTCGCCCCGCTCGCCGGACGCGACCGCGCCGACCTGGACCTCCTGATCCGTCTGGCCGGCGACGACCCCACCGCCCGCGCGGACCGGCTCGTCCACCCCTACGCCCCCACCGAACTCGACCGTGTCCTGGCCGTGCTGCGCCATCTGCTCACCGCCCGCCGCACGGTCCTCGCCGTCAACGCGGCCTACATCGTCTCCGCCGCCCAGTCCGAGGACACCCGTACCGAGCCGCCGTTCCGGCTCCAGGGCTCCTACCGCAACATGAACAAGATCGCCCAGCGGATCCAGCCCGTCATGAACGCCGCCGAGCTGACCGCCGTCGTCGACGACCACTACACGGCGGAGGCCCAGACCCTCACCACGGGCGCCGAGGCGAACCTGCTGAAACTCGCCGAACTGCGCGGCACCCTCACCCCCGCCCAGGCGGCCCGCTGGGCGGAGGTGAAGTCCGCCCACGTCCGCACCGCCCAGGACGACCCGCTGCCCCGAGCGGTGGCGGCCCTGACCCTCCTGGCCGACCGCATCGCGGCGGTGGAGGCGGCCCTCACCCGCGCCACCGGTCCCCGCCGCCTCCCGGCCCGGCCCGACGACCGGTGAACGAGCACCCCCGCGTGCGGCGCGCGGGGGTGCCACAGCCCGGAAATTGCCTGTTCCGGCGGTGGCCGGAGGTTTATTGACGCGCGTAGCGGATGCGCCCGAATCAGTATTCAGGTCATTACGGAAGACTTCCCGCGCGGGTGTTACTGAGCGGTATCGAGGCCTGCTACAACCCTTCTTGCATCCTCAACCACCGCTGCGACTCTCGCGTGCGAAGGGCGGACACACGTGTCAGCACGTTCCCTCAGGGCATCCCTCGTCACCCTCATCCTGGGTGCCGCGACCGTTCTCGGCCTGGCGCAACCCGCCTCGGCCGCGGGCGACAACTACGTGGCCCTCGGCGACTCCTACTCCTCCGGAGTGGGCGCCGGGAGCTACACCTCCGAAAGCGGCGCCTGCCAGCGCAGCACCAAGGCGTATCCGCAACTCTGGGCGAGCGCCAACGCCCCGTCGTCGTTCAAGTTCGTCGCCTGCTCCGGCGCGACGACGTCGAGCGTGTCGTCGGGTCAGCTGGGCTCCCTGAGCTCGGCGACCACCCTGGTCAGCGTCACCGCGGGCGGCAACGACGTCGGCTTCGCGGACGTCATGCAGACCTGTGTGCTGCAGAGCGAGGCCACCTGCGTCTCCCGGGTCAACACCGCGGTCTCGCAGATCCAGAACTCCCTGCCGGGCAAGCTCGACTCGCTGTACTCCGGCATCCGCTCCCGGTCGCCGCAGGCGCACGTGGTGGTGCTGGGCTACCCGCGCTTCTACAAGCTGTCGGGCACGTGCATCGCGGGCCTCACGGAGACCGAGCGCGGCGCGATCAACGACGCCTCGAACGTGCTCAACGGGGTGCTCGCCAAGCGGGCGGCCAACGCCGGGTTCACCTTCTCGTCGGTGGTGGACGAGTTCACCGGGCACGAACTCTGCTCGGGCGACGCCTGGCTGCACAGCGTGACGATCCCGGTCAGCAACTCCTACCACCCGAAGGCCGTCGGCCAGTCGAGCGGCTATCTGCCGGCCTTCCGCTCCGTGGCCTAGCGCACCGCACCGGTCGCGGGGACACCCTCCCGGGGTGTTCCCGCGACCGGCGCACGCGTGAAGGGGTCTCAGCCGTCCGCCAGTGCGGCCGCCAGCTCCTCCGGGGTGCGCGGACCGGGGTCGCCGTCCGCGAGCAGCCCGTGGGAACGCAGCAGCCGGGCGACCGTGAGGCCCCACGGCAGCCGCAGCCCCGCCGCCGCGAGCAGCTCCGTGCGGGCGAGCATCCCCGCGACGGGACCGGTGCTCACCCCCGAAGGGGTGAGCAGCGCCGCGTCGTCGGCCCAGCGCAGGGCGAGGTCCACGTCGTGGGTGGCCATGACGACCGTGGTGCCGTTCCGGCGCAGCCCGTCGAGCGTGGCGAGCAGGCGTTCCTGGCCGTCGGGGTCGAGGCCGGCCGTCGGCTCGTCCAGGATCAGGACCCGGGGCCGCATGGCGACCGCGCCCGCGATCGCCGTCCGCTTGCGCTGCCCGTAGGAGAGCAGGTGCGTGGGACGGTCGGCGAGCGCGGTGATGTCCAGCGCGGCGAGCGACTCCGCGACCCGGACGCGTACCTCCGGGTCGGGCAGGCCGAGGTTCAGCGGGCCGAACGACACGTCCTGGCCCACCGACGCGGCGAACAACTGGTCGTCGGGATCCTGCACCACCAGCTGCACGGTGGTGCGCAACGCCGTCAGCCCCTTGCGGTCGTACCGCACCGCCCGGCCCTCGACCGTCAACTCCCCTTTCCCTGGGCGCAGTCCGCCGCTGAGCAGCCGCATCAGCGTCGTCTTGCCACTGCCGTTGCGCCCCAGCAGCGCCAGCGCGCGTCCCTCGCGCACCTCGAAGTCGAGCCCGCTGAACACGGGCGGACCGTCCTCGTACGCGAACGACGCGCCCCGCAGGGCGACCAGTACGGACCCGCTCACGACAGTGGCCTTTCCAGTACGAGGGTGAGGGCGGCCAGCGCCGCCAGGAGCAGCACGCTCGCGGCCGTGAACGGGACCGAGACGCGGGCCTCGGGCACCAGGACGCGCAGGGTGCCGTCGTAGCCGCGTCCGGCGAGCCCGGTCTGCAGCCGCGCCGCCCGGTCGAAGGACCGGACGAACGCGGTCGCGCCGAGCCCGCCGAGGGACCGCCAGGCCGCCGCCCGGGTGGTGTGCCCGAGCCGGGCCGCCTGCGCCTCACGGACCCGGCGGACCGAGTCCAGCAGCAGGAAGCTCATCCGGTACGTCACCAGCGCCACGTCCACCAGCGGCGCGGGCACCCCGGCGCGCACCAGACGCGGCAGCAGGTCCGACATCGGCGTGGTGAAGGCGAACAGCAGCACGCCCAGCGAGGCCGCCGACGTGCGCAGCAGCAACTCCCCGGCGCGCAGCGGCCCGCCCTCGGCCGGTGACACGAACCCGTCCGGCCCGCCCACCTGCACCAGCAGCGTCAGCGCCCCGGTGACGCAGAAGCCCAGCGGCACCCGGTAGGCCCGCCACAGCCGCAGGGCCGGCACGCCCGCCGGGCCGAGCAGCACCGCGAGCGCCGTCACCAGGACCAGCGCCGCGCCCGGCCAGGGCGGCAGCGAGATCGCGAGCACGGTGAGGCCCAGCCCCAGAACGGCCTTGTCCACGGGATGACGGCGGCGCCAGCGACTGCTGTGCGCCGCCGCGTCGATCGGCAGCACGGGCCGTCAGATCCGTGGCCGCGGGGAGCCGGCCCCGTCGCCGAGGTCCCCTTCGGCCCGCAGCCGCTCCAGGGCCCGCGTCTCGCCCTGCCGCCGTCCGCGCCGCAGCCCGAAGTAGTAGGCGATCACGCCCGCGCCGAGCGCCGCCTGCAGGGCGAACAGCGCCGACTCGATCTCACCGGACGGTGGTTCGTACAGGGGCGAGAACCAGGGCTCGTAGTCCGGGTCGATCTCGGTGATCGCCGTCTCCGCCTCGGCGTCCGCGCCCGCGAACGGCTCCTCCTTGTGGTCGCCGAGCCCGAACACCAGCGGGATCACCGCGAGCGCGGCCACCAGCGCCAGCAGCAGCGTGTTGATCTTCGCGTTGCGGCTCATCGCGTCACCGCCTCCGCCGGGTCGGCCGTCTTCCGCCCGGCCACCGAGGTCACCAGCACCCCGAGCCGCGTCAGCTCACCCCTGCTCGACTGCACCAGCATGCGCATCACCAGCACGGTCAGCAGCCCCTCGCTCACCGCCAGCGGGATCTGCGTCACGGCGAAGATGGAGCCGAACTTGCCCAGCGCGCCCAGGAATCCGCCGGCCGGGTCGGGGAACGCGAGCGCGAGCTGCACGCTCGTCACGCAGTACGTCGACAGGTCGGCGGCGAACGCGCCGAAGAACACCGCGACCATCAGCGGCACTCCGTACCGGCGCAGCAGCCGGTAGACGCCGTAGCCGGCCCACGGCCCGACGACCGCCATCGAGAAGACGTTGGCGCCCAGCGTGGTCAGCCCGCCGTGGGCGAGCAGCAGCGCCTGGAACAGCAGTGTGATGGTGCCCAGCACCGCCATCACCGGCGGCCGGAACAGGATCGCGCCCAGCCCCGTGCCGGTGGGGTGGGAGCAACTCCCCGTCACCGACGGGAGTTTCAGCGCGGACAGGACGAAGGTGAACGCTCCCGAAGCGCCGAGCAGCAGCGTGCTCTCGGGATGTTCCCTGACTTCACGGATGAGCGACCGGGCTCCGTGGACGACGAACGGCGCCGACGCGACGCCCCAGGCGACCGCGTGCACCGGTGGCAGAAAACCCTCGGCTATGTGCATGGCTCAGCAGACCCTCTCCAGCACCTCGTGGATGGTTGACGCGCCTTGGCCGGTCTCCTGGCTGACGGGTACCACCGCCCGTGCTCCGCCTTCCCGGGTTCTAGAACCCAGTGGCTGCCCCTTGAGGGCTGGAGCCGGACTTCCCGATCACAGTGGCGAGGGCCGCACCGGTATCGCACCGATTTCCCGTCACCAAGGCGTGGCGACAGTAGTGCCCGTTCCGGTCCGGTGACAAGCGGCCACGGGGGGCGCGCGGACGGCGCTCGCGGGCTCGGGTCCCGGCGCACACCTGCGCACTTGACACGAGGGGCGCCGGCCGCAGGGGCGGGGGAGTGAGGGGCCGGTGTCCTGGGCAGTGTCTTGCTGCAATTAATATGCAACAACTGTTTTCAGGCAACAGGTCATTCTCAGGCAACAGGGGTGTGAGGTCCGATGACGACCCGACGAATACGGGGTGCCGCCGCCGCGGCCGCGATGGCCGGCGCGGTGGCCGCCTGCTCGGCGCCGGGCAGCGGCGGCGCGGACGGCGCGGCGTCCGCCGACTCCGTGGTGATCGGAGTCCCGACCGAACCGGACACCCTCAGCCCGCTCCTCGGCTACGGCAAGGACGGCAACTCCAAGATCTTCGACGGACTCCTCGCCCGCGACGCCGGCATGGAACTGAAGCCCGCCCTGGCGAAGGCGCTCCCCGAGATCACCGACGGCGGCCGCACCTACACGTACACCCTGCGCGACGGCGTGAGGTTCAGCGACGGCGAGCCGCTGACCGCCGACGACGTGGTCTTCACGTACCGCACGGTGCTGGACGACAAGACCAACAACACCGCCAAGAGCGAACTGGCCGCCGTCGAGGAGGTGCGGGCGGACGGCGACGACAAGGTCGTCTTCACCCTCGCCCACCCCTACGCGGCCTTCGCCGCCCGCACGGTGCTGCCCGTCGTCCCCGAACACGTCGCCGGCGGACAGGACCCCAACACCGGCTCCTTCAACACCAGACCGGTCGGCACCGGACCGTACGTCCTCACCGGCTGGAGCAAGGGCGAGAAGCTCACCTTCAAGGCCAATCCGGACTACTGGGGCGGCGAGCCCAAGGTGAAAAAGCTCACCATGGCGATCATCGCCGACGACGACGTCCGCGCCACCCGGCTGCGCTCCGGCGACCTCGACGGCGCGACCCTCCCGCCGAACCTCGCCGCCACCTTCAAGGGCGACGACGACAAGAAGACGTACCGGGCGACCTCGTACGACTTCCGCGCCGTCACCCTGCCCACCGGCAACCCGGTCGCCGGCGACACCGCGATCCGCCGCGCCCTCGACCTCGCCGTGGACCGCCGGGCCATGGTCGACAAGATCCTCGACGGCGCGGGCCGCCCCGCCTACGGCCCCCTGCCGGTCGACGACCCCTGGTTCGCCAAGGACGTCGAGCGGCCCCGTGACCTCACCGAAGCCGGCCGCATCCTGGACGAGGCCGGCTGGAAGCCCGGCAAGGACGGCATCCGCGCCAAGGACGGACGCCCCGCCCGGTTCACCCTCTACTACCCCTCCGGCGACAAGGTCCGCCAGGACCACGCCCTCGCCTACGCCTCCGACGCCAAGAAGGCCGGCATCGACGTCCGGGTGGAGAGCGCCACCTGGGAGGTCATCGAACCCCGGATGAAGCACGACGCCGTGCTCGCCGGCTTCGGCAGCACCGGCGACCCCGACTTCGGCCTCTACACCCTGCTGCACTCCTCCCTCGCCGGGGACGGCTTCAACAACATGGCCCGCTACGACAACCCGGCCGTCGACGAGGCCCTCGACACCGGCCGCCGCAGCCAGGACACCCAGGCACGCGAGGCCGCCTACGACGACATCCAGCGCGAACTCGTCAAGAACCCCGGCTACACCTTCCTCACCCACATCGACCACATGTACGTCCTCGCCGACCGCTGGAAGGACCTCACCACCCAGACCGAACCGCACGAGCACGGCTTCGCCAGCGGCCCCTGGTGGAACGTCGAGGACTGGCGGCCCCGCACGTGACCGCCCTTCCCTGGGGCGAGATGGCCCGGCTCACGGCACGGCGGGCCCTGTTCGCCGTGCCCGTGCTGCTCGTCGTCACCTTCGGCGTCTTCGCCGTCGCCGCCGCCTCCCCCTTCGACCCCGTCAAGGCGTACGCCGGGACCGCCGCGCTCGGCGCCGACCAGGAGACCCTGGACCGGCTGCGGGAGAACCTCGGCGTGGACCGCCCGTTCACCGCCCGCTGGTGGGACTGGCTGACCTCCGCGCTCGGCGGCGACCTCGGCCAGTCCGCCGTCATGCGGCAGCCCGTCGCCGAGGTGATCGGCGAACGACTGGTCTGGTCGGCCCTGCTGTGCGCCGCCGCGTTCGCCGCGGCCGTCCTGCTCGGCACCGTGCTCGGCGTCCTCGCGGCCCGCCGCCCCGGCTCCCTCCTCGACCGCGCGGTCACCTCCCTCGCGTACACCCTGGAGGCGGCGCCGGTCTTCTGGACCGCACTGCTCGCCGTCTGGCTGTTCGCCCTCCAGCTGGACGTCCTCCCGGCCGGCGGACTCACCGACACCGGCAGCGACCAGGTCACCTTCGGCCAGGTCACGAGCCACCTGATCCTGCCCGCGGGCGTCCTCGCCGTCTCCCAGCTGCCCTGGTTCACCCTCTACGTCCGCCAGGGCGTCGGCGACGCACTCGCGGAGGACCCGGTGCGCGGGGCCAGGGCCCGCGGCCTGAGCGAACGCACCGTGCTGCTCGGCCACGCCCTGCGCTCCGGACTGCTGCCCGTGCTCACCCTGATCGGCTCCCGCGTCCCCGAACTCATCACCGGGGCCCTGCTGGTGGAGACCGTTTTCAGCTGGCCGGGCATCGCGGCCGCCACCGTCGAGGCGGCCACCTCCGTCGACTTCCCGCTGCTGGCCGCGCTGGCCACCCTCGCCACCGCCGCCGTCCTCGCCGGAAACCTCCTCGCCGACCTGCTCTACGGACTGGCCGACCCGAGGGTGAAGCTGAATGAGATGTGACCCCATGGCTGACCCCACCGCGGTGACGAAGACGGTGTGGCGCACGCACGGCACCGCCCGCCGCTCCACCCACACCCTCCGGCTGCGCGTCTCGGCCGCCCTGGTCGCCGTGACCGTCCTCGCGGTGCTCCTCGTGCCGCCGCTGGTCAGGCTCGACCAGCAGGCCGTGGACCTGGCCGCCAAACTCCTGCCGCCGAGCTGGTCGCACCCCTTCGGCACCGACGACGTGGGCCGGGACCTGCTGCTGCGCTGCGTCTACGGGCTCCGGGTGTCGCTGCTGGTGGGCGTCGTGGCCGCCTTCACCGCCACGGTGATCGGCACCGCCGTCGGCGCCACCGCCGGCGCGCTCGGCGGCTGGGTGGACCGCGCGGTGATGCGCCTCGTCGACACCTTCTCCTCTGTCCCGCACCTGCTGCTGGGCATCTTCGTCGTCGCCATGTTCCGGCCGGGCGTCTGGCCGGTGGTGATCTCCGTCGGCGTCACCCACTGGCTCTCCACCGCCCGCATCGTGCGCGCCGAGGTCCTCTCGCTGCGCTCCCGCCCGTACATCGACGCGGCCGTCTCCGGCGGCGCCTCCCGGTGGCGGGTGGCGGTGCGCCACCTGCTGCCCGGCGTGCTGCCCCAGGCCGGCCTCGCCGCCGTCCTGATGGTCCCGCACGCCATGTGGCACGAGTCGGCGCTGTCCTTCCTCGGCCTCGGCCTGCCCACCCACACCGCCAGCCTCGGCACCCTCATCCAGGGCGCCCGCGGCTCCCTCCTCGCCGGACAGTGGTGGCCGACCCTCTTCCCCGGCCTGTTCCTCATCGTCCCCACCCTCGCCGTCGCCGGCCTCGCCGGTGTCTGGCGGGAGCGGATCAACCCGCGCCGCCGATCGGAGCTGACGCTGTGACCGAGCGAACCCCCGTGCTGTCGGTGCGCGGCCTGTCCGTACGGTTCCTGCTGCCGGGCGGGCGGCGCGTCGCCGCCGTGACCGACGCCCACTTCGACGTGGCGCCCGGCGAGTGCCTGGCGCTGATCGGGGAGAGCGGCTGCGGCAAGTCCGTCCTCGCCTCCGCCCTCCTCGGCCTGCTCCCCGCCAACGCGCAGACCGCCGGCGGAGCGCTGCTCGGCGAGCTGGATCTGCTCACCGCCGGGGAGCACACCCTCGCCCGCACCGTGCGGGGCCGGCGGATCGGCCTCATCCCGCAGAGCCCGGCAGCGCACCTCACCCCCGTACGCACCATCCGCTCCCAGACGGAGGAGACGGTCGCCCGGCTCACCGGCGTCCGGGGCCGCGCCGCCCTGCGCGCCGCGGCCGAACGGGCGGCGGGACGCGCCGAGTTCCCGGCCGACCACCTGGACCGCTACCCGCACGAACTCTCCGGCGGCCTCGCCCAGCGCGCCGCCACCGCCCTCGCCCTGATCGGCGACGCGCCCCTCCTCCTCGCCGACGAACCCACCACCGGCCTGGACCGCGACCTGGTCGACCGCACCGTCGACGAACTGCGCCGCCACGTCGACGCCGACGGCGGCCGCGCCCTGCTGATGATCACCCACGACCTGGCGGCGGCGGAACGCGTCGCCGACCGCGTGGCGGTCATGTACGCGGGCCGCATCGTCGAACTCACCGACGCCAAGGCCTTCTTCGGCACCCCCGGCCCCCGCCACCCCTACAGCCGGGGCCTCCTCGACGCCCTTCCCGACCGTGCCTTCACGCCGATCCCCGGAATGCCCCCCGAACTGGGCGCCCTGCCCGCGGGCTGCGCCTTCGCCGCCCGCTGCGACCGGGCCACCGGCGACTGCGCGGTCCTCCCGCCCCTCACCGACTCGGTCGCCTGCCACCACCCGGTCCCCGCGGCCGCCCCGGAGGACATCCGTGCTTGAACTGCGCGCCATCACCGCCGGATACGACCGCCGCGCCCCCGCCGTACGGGACGCGACGCTCACCGTTTCCCCCGGTGAGGCCGTCGGCCTGCTCGGCCCCAGCGGCTGCGGCAAGTCCACCCTGGCGAGGGTCGCCGCCCTGCTCCACCGCCCGGACTCCGGGGAGGTCGTCGTCGACGGCACCCCCGTGCGCCGCTGGCGCCACCGCGCGCCCCGCGAGCTGCGCACCGCGTTCGGCGTCGTCTTCCAGCAGCCCCGCCTCTCCGCCGACCCCCGTCTGCGCCTCACCGACCTGATCGCCGAACCGCTGCGCGCCACCGGCCGCCGTGCGTCCGTCCCCGGCCGGGTGGCCGACCTCGCCGGAACCGTCGGCCTCACCCCCGACCTGCTCACCCGCCGCCCCCACGAGGTCAGCGACGGCCAGCTCCAGCGCGCCTGTCTGGCCCGCGCCCTGGTGCTGCGCCCCCGCTGGCTGATCTGCGACGAGATGACCGCGATGCTGGACGCGTCGACCACGGCGGCACTGGTCGGGGTGGTCGAGGACTACCGCGCGTCGACGGGCGCGGGCCTGCTGGCCGTGGGACACGACCGGACCCTCCTGGACCGCTGGTGCGACCGCACGGCCGGCTGGCACACGGTGACGCCCCCGGCCCTCGTGTGCGGCACCTGATTACGGGTATCTGCCAGAAAAGGCCGATTTGCGAGGTGAGAGCAATGCTTTTGTTGCCGCTCCTGCTGGTGCTGGCCACCGCCGCCTTCACGGCCATCGTCGTCGTGGAGAACTTCTCCGGGGGACCCGAGTACAAGGTGGAAATCTTCGGTAATCAGATCGCCACTCTCAGTGCTCCGGGCCTCTTCCTCTCCGGTGTGGCCCTGGCGCTGATCTTCTGTCTGGGCCTCGCCGCGCTCGCCGGCGGAATGAAGCGGCGGCGGCGGCACCACAGGCACCGGGTCAGGATGTCCGAGCCCGAGCCCATGGCGGCCACGAGGGAGGAGCAGGAGGGCCGGCGTTCCCAGCCCACCCAGGGCCACCGGCGCATCTTCGGGCACTGACGGACGGCGAGGCGTCCCGGCAGCCGCTCCCGGCGGGGAGCGGCCGTCGGTCGTGCCCACGGCGTTGCCGCGTCAGCCCTGGGCGTCCTCCATGAACGCCTCGTCGTCGAGCTCCGCCTCGGCGATGCCGCCGAAGAAGCCCTCCATGATCTCGTCCATCCGCACCTCGGTGGCGTCCGCGGGAGCGGTGGGCCGCTCGCCCTTGCCCATGCGCAGCACCAGCGCGAACTTCTTGACCTTCGCCTTCTCCGCCAGCTTGGCCAGGTCCACGGACACCTCGGTCAGCTCGCCGTTCTTCAGCGTGAAGTCGGCCGTGACCTTCTCGTTCGGCGCGTCCTTGAAGTCCTTGGCCGTCGGCAGCTCACCGCCCGGCGGCAGTTCCTTCGCCAGCGGGCCGAGCGCGTCGAACAGCTCGGTCATCAGCGTGCGGAAGGGCGCGGTGGCCTTGATGTGCTCGGTGCCGTCCGAATCGCCGGAGGTCTTGAACTCGACCTCCTTGGCGATCACCTTCCGCAGCGCCCCGGTCAGCTTCTTCTGCGTCTTGGCGTCGAGCGTGGGCTCCGCGGAGGGCTCCCCGCCCTCGGCCCCCGACAGCGGCCCGCCGGCCTCCTCCAGCTCCTTCGTCGAGACCTTGAGCCACTCACCGGCGAGCAGCTTCTTGAACGCGCCCGCGCTGTCCGGCAGTTCGTCGGCCGGCGGCATGGGGCTGCCGGACATCCTCCCGAGCGCCTCCGCGTCGACGCGCGCGTAGGTGTAGTCGCCGACCAGCCGGTACTCGAACAGGTCCCCGTCCGGGCCGCTGAACTTCAGCGCCATGCCGGTGAAGTCCTTCTCGCCGGACTTCTCCAGCGGCTTCTTCGACTGCACGGAGACGGAGATCCGCGCGTCGCTGAGCAGTTCGGCCATCTCGTCCGGCATCTCCTCGCCGGGCTGCGCGTCGTCGTCGAGCGCCTTCAGCGTCGCGGCGTCGGTGTCCAGGTCCAGCTCGAAGGAGAGCGAACGCTGCTCGCCGAGCTTGTCGAAGGCCTTGTCCAGCTTCTGGCCGGCGGACAGGTTCTCCACGGTGCCACAGGCGGCGGATCCGGCCAGGACCACGGTGGCGACGGCGGTGGCGGTCAGGGTCTTGCGTATGGCGGGAATGACAATCTCCTCGTGAATGCGGCCAGGGCGGCCGCTGAGGAGAGAGACCGTTCAACACCCCGAACGGTTGTACGCATCCGGGACTTTCGTCCTTCCGCCGGGCCCCGGACGGTCACCGCGTACTGCACACCGTGCGGGGAGCCGCTCTGCTGCCCGCGCCCCGGGCGGACTGCGCGTCCTGCACCTTCTGCACATCCCCGAGAATGCCGGCGATGCCGGGGCTCCGGCCGGCGGCGGTCCGCGCCATGGTCAGCAGCACGGCCTCGTAGAAGGCGTCCCGCACGGCGGGCGCCATGACGTCCGAGGCGTCCAGGCAGCGGGGCCCCGCACCGAGCCGCCGGGCGATCCCGGCCTCCACCGCGTCGCCCTCCCGCGTCACCTGACGGTTCGCCGAGAAGACGTCCGCCCCGTCGGCCCACTTCTGCTGGCCCTTCTTCGAAGCGAGCCGTTCGATCAGCTCACGGGCCTCCGGCCGGTCGCTGAACAGCGCCGCGAAGTCACCGGTCACCTCGTGCCCCCGGACCCGGCCGTCCCCTCCGGGCAGCAGCGGCGCGGAGTCCGTCAGCCGCGCGTGCTCCGCGTCGTCCCGGTAGAAGGAGCGCGCGAAGGAGCCCTGGTGCTCCAGGGCACACCCCTCCGGGCCGTCGAACAGCAGCCCGTTGCCGTCCGGCTCGCCGCGGTGGTCGGTGAGCAGAGCCCGCTCGGCCGCGCGCTCGTCCTGCCCGAGCAGATCGGCCCAGGCCTTCCAGGCGTCGCGCACCGGCGCGCTGCGCCACCACTTCTCCCCGCCCTTGCCCAGCGCCCACTTCTCGTAGAGTTCCGGGCCCTCCCGCTGCAGTACGAGGTCCTCGATCCAGTCGGTGCCGGGCCACCCGGAGGCGCCGTCGTCCCCCATGCCGATGCACCAGCTCTTCAGCGGGGCCGGTGACGTGCCGGGGGCCTCACCCTCGCGGTACCAGACGAGGCTCTTCAGATCCGCCTTGACCGGTACCCAGTACGCGTGTCCGGAGGGCGATCCCGCCGACATCCAGGGGGCGCCGTACTGCCGCGGGTCGTAGAGGCCGTCCAGTGGTTCCAGGAGGTCCCGGTCGGCGTACTCGGCGAGTTCGCCGAGGCCCGGCATGATCACGATGTCGGGGGGCTCACCCGACTGCACCTTGGAGAGCAGCACCTCCCGCTGGGCCGCGGTGCCCTGGTAGCGGAAGGGGATGCCGAAGTCCCGCAGCACCGCCTCGAACTGCTCCGCCTGCTTGGCCGTCCACGTCCCGAGGATGGTCACCGGCTCCTCGTCGTCGTGCTGCGCCCAGACCACCACCAGGCCGCCGGCGGCGATCAGCAGCATGACCACGCCGAACACCAGCATCCTGAACCGCCGGGTCACCGTCGCCTCCAGTAGTCGTGGTCGAGCCGGAGACCGAGCCCCAGCGCGGGCAGGACGACGGCCAGCAGGCTGCCCACGAGGGCGCCCCGGTACACCGGCTCGGTCCAGGTGCCGCCGGCCAGCTCCCGCCGGACCTCCTCCGACAGCTTCGTGACGTCCTGCTGGGCCTTCTCCGTCCCCGCGGCGCTCTGCCAGGACGTCTCGGTGAGGTGCCGCAGATCGCCGAGCGCCCCGTCGAGACCGTCCTGGACGGAGTACGCCGTCATCAGCGGGACCACCGCGAGCAGCGCGACGAGGAGCAGGGCCGCCAGCAGATACGGATTCCAGTCGCGGCCGCAGCGGTCGCGCAGCACGAACAGCGCCGAGAGCAGGGTCAATGCCGCCGCGAGCAGCACGAGTTCGGTGACCCACCACCCGGCGCGCTGCCACCGTCCCATGGCGGTCGTGGTCTCGGCGTGCTCCAGCTGCGCCCGCTGCAGATCCTGCAGACGGGGCGCGATGCCCACCTTCTCGCGCGTGAGCAGCGAATGGGCCTCCCCGAGCTTCTGCTCGCCCATCAGGGGCTGGTCGCGGTGGAGGGAGGTGCCGAGGGCGAGCGAGTCGCTGTAGGTGGCGAGCAGACCCTTGACCGTGCCGAGGTCCTGGTCCGTGCGGTCGGCGATCCGGGACAGGCCCTGGTCGGCGGCCGACAGCTGGGACCGGTAGGCCTCACCCGAGCCCGCGACGCCGACCAGCTTCCGCTCCACCAGCTCGTCGACCTCCTCGTCGGCGCGCAGCGCCGCGAGCCGGCTGGCGGCGAGCCCCTGCACGGCCGGCGCCTCGCGGGACGCCAGCGCCTCGGCGCCGCTCTGGACCTGCCTGCTGGAGAGGAACAGGGCGGCCGACGCCACGGCGGTGAGCAGGAGCAGCACCAGCAGATGCGCCTCGAGGAGCCGGCGGGTCCGCCAGGAGCTCAGCCGCCGGCGCCACAGGGCGGCGGGGGAGTACCGGCGCCAGGAGGCGGCGCGTGAGGCCGTCACAGCAGCTTCTCCCCGCAGGTGATGCAGTACCGGGCCTCGCTCCCGGCCGGTGTGCCGCAGCCGCCGCAGCGCGGCCCCGGACGCGCGCCCGCGGCGTCGATCAGGGGCCCGCCGGGGCGGGATCCGGCGCGCAGGATCATCGGGCCGAGGGTGCCGGGGTCGACGGCGCGCAGCCGGACCCGCCCCGCGGCGGCGTCCTCGATGTGGGCGACCGCGCGGATCTCGTCCAGCACCCAGTCCGTGCCGAGCTGCACCGCCAGCCGCGCGGCCTGCCCCAGGCGGTCCTCCGCGGTGTCGCGCCCGTGTTCGCGCAGCGCGACGAGACCCTGGCGCAGCGCACCGCGCATCCGGGCGGCGGCGTTGAGGGTGCGCACGCTGTCGGCGCCGGCCGGCGCCTGCGCCGGGGACTGCCCGGGGAGGTGCCAGCGGGCGGTGACGGGCGCGTGGACGTCACCGATGGAGACCATGGCGAACTGCAGCTCGGTCTCCAGCGGGTCACCGTCGGAGTCGGCGACCAGGGTGAGCAGATAGTCGCGGCTGCCCTGCTCCCACTGGTAGGTGGGGAAGCTCCAGCAGTGCGGCCGGCCGGGGGCGCGCAGGCCGCCGAGGCGGTGCGGCCGGGGCGCCTTCTCGCTGAGCGAGACCTGGCGCACGGAGGGCCGTACGGTCACCTCGACCGGCAGCTGGGGAGTGTGCACCCGGCGCAGCCGCTGGAGGGCGGCGGTGATCGCGCGGCCGAGCCCGTCGTCCACGAACTCGGCGGTTCCGTGCAGCCGTTCGGCGAGGACGAGCAGCGGGTCGGGAGTCCAGTCCGCGCCGACGGCGAACACGTCGCAGGTGAACTGCCCCGCGCCGAGCTCCAG
>Ga0247827_10000340_pt1 | contig 22148 bp, 24 predicted proteins | sample 12C_Control_Day2_FD_194414 | JGI IMG/M metagenome (GOLD analysis project Ga0247827, IMG submission 194414) | Soil microbial communities from agricultural site in Penn Yan, New York, United States - 12C_Control_Day2 | ecosystem: Environmental > Terrestrial > Soil > Agricultural land | place... | reverse complement strand
ATATTATTATACGTTGTTATATAGGAAAGATGCGGGGCTAGCTGAGAGGTAACTCTATGTTTTTCGAGTGAATTATTTTTTTAGCAATTGGGAAAAAAATTGTTTCTGATGGGGTCGTATCCGCCTGCTGATGGCGAGATTTCGTGTCAAAGGAGGTGGACGCAGCTTTGGTGATGCGTGAGAATTTTCGCAAAGTTCCTTACCTTGGTTTATTCTAATTATCATCAGCCGTAATCGCTGTTCGGACTAGCGCTACCGAATATTCTGGCTCTAGCATGGGTACGGCAGTTTGGGCGCGAATCACTCGACAGTAGAAGGGAGCATCGCGATGAAGAAGCCGCGACAAAAGTCAGGTGTCCCATTGCTTCGCGCTAAAAATCGAGAGCAATTATTAGACCATGCAAGGACTCTGCTCATGCGAACTAACAGAACGGATCGCATGTTGTTACAGCTCTTATTGAGCCCCAAGGAGAGCCTGGAGCCGTTAGGCCCGTTGGCTGGACCTATAGCAAAACCTGAAGCTATCGATGAGTCCTCGTCATGAGGACCTCGTTATATAAATTGGTCTTTCCAACTGGACTCTGTATGCGGTGGGCGGTGGGTGGCTCAAAGTGCTTCTTAAAGTCTAAGGGACAAAGCAAACATTTTTGTATCCATATCCCTTTCTTAATTGTGCTGCCACTGGTAGCACTATAATAAATGTCTGCAAGCGCTAAGATTCTCCATTAACCGTTCTTATGAGCCCCCCACATGCCCATCTCTCTCGCCATTTTTGATGCGTTCGGCACATTACTGAAGATTGGCGAGGGTACACACCCTTACCGGAAAATCCTTAAACTGGGGATCGAGCAAGGTCGTCGGCCCAACGACAGGGATGCGGAGACGCTGCTGACTATGTCTATGGATCTACGGCAAGCGGCTAGCTATTTCGGCATCAAGGTTGAAGCTAGTTTGATGAGGCAATTCGAATCAGATTTGGAAAAGGAGTTAGCGGGCATTGAGGCATATAGCGATGGGGTTGCTGCGGTCGAAGTACTCCAGGGGGCAGGCGTTAAAGTCGCGGTTTGCTCTAATCTCGCTCGGCCGTATGCTTCGGCAATTGAGCGGCTATACCCACGCTTGGATAGTTATGTGTATAGCTTTGTCGTCGGCGCTATCAAACCTTCTGCTGATATTTATCGAGAAGCACTTAAATCAGTGGCTGCGGCGCCAGGAGATGCTTGGATGATTGGTGACTCAAAGCGCTGCGATTGTGATGGACCTACCACTTTTGGTATTCAGGGTTTCTATTTGGACCGAAATGGAGAGAGTGGTTTTACATCACTGGAAGCATTTGCAGAGGCGTTGTTGTTTGCCCGGACGGAACGCGTTTACCAGTGATCAATCGTTTTCTTCCCATAGTTCCATGCGCCAGCCATCCAGAATGCTCGCCAGCTGTCCAAAGGGTACTTGCTCAGACGCCGTAGAGAACGCGCAGGTAGCTTCATGCTGTTCCAAAAAGGGTTTGCCGGAATCTGAGAGCTTTTGCTTGCCCTTGCAGTGGCGACAACGAACGTAAACGCCATCAAGGGCCCATCGTTTGGACCAGTCGTTCAGCGCTATTTCGACGAATTGATTCAAGCCCTTGACCCTGTCGGGTCGTCCCTCTCGAGCGAAATCGTCTTGAAGTCCCATTGTCGTCCTCATTCATTTGCGCAGGCGCACCGGGGGCCAAACCTGCCATTCTGCGCACTATAGGCTGTCACCCTATAGGATTCAACGAGGCGCGATGAGTACCGCGAATCCTTGGGGTGGTCCGAGGGGGACTCTTTTTTCGGTCTGCTGACCTAATCAACGTCTAAGTACTAGGGAAAATGCAAATTTCCTGCGTTCTTGCCTCTATTTGTGGGGCGTGAGAGCAACATTTTCACGGGCATTGCGTTAGAACAATTACCCAAATAATTTGTATTGTTGCGGTGGAGCTGCCTCTGCAACGCGTCGCAAGGTTTCGCTAGGAAGCTTCGTCGGCAGAGTTTTAAATGAGAGGGGGGCTCGGCGCGACTCCGCTATTTGTGCGTAAACAACTATGCCAGAGGCGCTATTCGCCTTATTCTTTACCGTCGGCCTTTGGCAACAGCTCAGTGGCTCGGCTGCTCAGCAGGGATCCAGTTTGGAAGTAACCCATCACTGTGGCGACGCTACGGTGTTCGGTCATGGCCATGACTTCGCCTAACGGCACGCCCTGGCGCCCAGCCTCGGTGACAAAACCCGAGCGTAAACTGTGCGCTGCCCAATCACCCTCCAGTCCGGCCAGTTGAGCGCGGCGTTGGACGATGCGTGCCACTTGATCAGCCGATAAGCCTGCAGTCCCGACCTTGCCGCCTTTATACAGGCGCCGAAACAGCGGACCCGACTCCGCCGGTGCTGTGTCCAACCAGGCAGCAAGCGCCTGCGCCGCCGGGCCGCGCAGCGGCTTTTCGCGCCGTGTTCCTCCGGTGTCGGTCTTGGTCGCGCCTAAGGCATACAGCCACGTGTCGTCATCTAGCTTACGCACGTCGCCGACTTGCAGGTTCACCACTTCCGAACGTCGTCGGCCACCGCCACTCCAGGCCAGCAGGAGCAGGGCGCGGTCACGAATGCCGCGCACGCCGTCTTCGCAGGTGGCAAGCAGCGCCTGCAACGGCTCGAGCACGATCGCGGTTTTTTTGCGCACGCTCACGCCCTGGCGAGACTGGGCCTTGCGCGCCTCGCGCAACAGGGTCTTCAGCGCCGCGGCCTCGCATGGGCTGTCCCACTCATTGATTCGGTGCCATTTCCCCAGGACGGCTAGGCGGTGACTGACGGTGTTGAACGCCAGCGGCCCCGGCTTGGCTTTTATCCGCGCGACGACGAGTGCATCGTCGATGTCGGGTGGCAACAGATGCGCCCAGGTGCCGTCGGCCAATGGGCGGGCCAGATGATCGAGGACGAACTGAATCGCCACCGCTGCCGGTAGCGGGGCATCGCCCAACGCCTGGCCATAACGCAGTTGCAGCCACGCCGACCAGTAGGCGAGGGCGCTGCGGTAACTGCGCACCGTGTTGGCCGCCGTGCCGGCGGCGATAAAGGCCGCCGCGGCTTCTTGGGCATTGAGCGCCAAGGCCTGCGGGTCCAGCGGGGTTTCGTCGACCAAGGGTAACTGATCTGTAATCTCTATTACGTTCAACGTATGATAATTCCAGTACTCAAAATTTAACGTCGGATAACATTCCCTTATCAGACCCAATATAGCCGGAGGCGGGCCATGGCAGTAGGGGGGCCGGAAAGCGACGTGTTTGCCGCCGCGGATGCGGTGCTGGCCCGTGGGGAGCGGCCAACGGTGGAACGTGTGCGCTTGGAACTGGGGGGCGGCAGTCCGACGTGCGTCGGCGGGTTGCTCGTTCAATCTTGGGTGAGGCTGGCCGAACGGCTGAGCGGCGAGACTCGCCTGCTGACGTTGCCGGCGGAGGTCTCGCAGGCCTTTGTCGCCCTGTGGCAACAGGCGATTCATCTGTCCCATGGCGTTGCTGAGCAGGCGTTGTCCGAAGAACGTCAGGTCTTGGCTGCCGAACGCGAGCGAGTCGCCGCGGTGGAGGGCCAGGCGCGTCAAGTCGCCGCACTAGCGCGGCAACATGCGACGACTGCGCAGGCGGCCCAGCAAGTGAGCGAGACTCGCTTGGCGGACCTGGAGTTGCTGCTGGAACAGCGTGCGACGCAGATTCAAGACCTGAGCAGCGCGACAGCCTGCTGCGGGAACGCGGTGACGCGCAGCAGTAAAGCCAGACCTTGCAGCAGGAATTGCAGGAGTTGCGACTTAAGGCCGAGTAGGAACGCGTCGCGCAGGAGATCTACGTGCGCGGGGTCGAGGATCGTGCGCATCGTGAAGTCGATCGTGCCAGAGAAGAGAGCAAGCCATGCCCCCCAAGTGAAGGAAGCAGGCAACCAACTTGAGCAGTTGCAGCAAAAGATTGAAGGTGCGCAGGCCGCGCTGGGTCAAGCACTGCAAAACGCCGCAGCACAGCAAGCGCGTGGCGACACGCTGGAGCAGAAGTTAGTGCATCTCGCTCATCGCCGGTCAGCGAACGCAAGACACGCGCGAGGAAAAAGCCCGAACCCAAGTCAGCGAAGTAAGCACCCCAGGCTACATCTTCAGCATACGGCGCCTACGCTTCAACGGCTGGACATGACACGACACAGGGAATGAGCGATGGATGAATTGGGTTTCGCGAATGACCGACCGATCAAAGCTGCCGAGCAGGATCTACTAGGGCGATCCACATTTGCTAAAAACCTAGCGGCGGCGATTGTCGGCTGGAAAAACCAAAGAGCCTGGTCGTTGCCCTGACGGGGCTATGGGGCAGCGGCAAGAGTTCGATCAAGAATCTGGCCATTCAGGAGTTAACCGCAACGCCTCAGCTTGACGTCATTGAGTACAACCCTAGGGAGTGGACTGGCCAGGAAAAACTGAGCGCGTCGTTTTCCGATGAGGTCTCGCGTGCCATTCGGCGAAAGGACAAAAGCAAGGACGGCAAGAAACTGGCCAAGGTCCTGCGCCAGTATGGGCAACGGATCAATGCCAGCGCAGAGTTGGTGGACGGAATGACCCGCTACCTACCGGTCTGGTAAAAACCGGCTCCGCGAGGGCATACTACTTGCGGGAAAATCTGTTCAGGACACGTAGAATTTCTTTTTAAGAGCAGGCCATCCAACGCGCTCCCCGAAGTGATCAAAGTCCGAGCGCAAGATGTTGGATCCGTCTCTCCTGAGAGGTCGTAGGGGGCCGGACTACAAAAATTCTTTGATGACTCTGCGGTTGGGCGATGCTCTCGTGGGAATTAATAGCTCTTGTCACAATTGTGGGACTGGTGCCGACGCCACACATAGGAGAGGTTCACCGGCCACACCAAGCGGCGCAGCTAGGCCAGAAGTTGACTCCTGTTAGAATAGAATCAAACTCTGACCCCGCTGTCACGGTTCGCGACAGTTCCACAAACTACTTCTGACGACGTAGTTTTCCCGGCGCTTCCCCGTAAAACTCTTTAAATTTTTTGCTGAACGCCGACTGCGACTGATACCCGACCTGTACGGCAATATCGCTCAAACCCAGATGGGAGTGGCTCAGCAAGTTGAACGCCAATTCCATGCGAACCTGAGTCAACAGCACCCAGGGTGATGCGCCCGCCAAGCGTGCAAATGCGCGCAGAAAAGTTGCGCGGGACATGCTCGCCATTTCCGCCAGCCCTTCAACGGTCCACTCGAATGCAGGGTCGGCCAGCATCGCCTGCCAGGCGCGTCCGAGGCGTTTATCGCTGAGCAAGGCCAATGAGCCGGCGGTCTGGCCATCGCTTGCCAAGTGCGCTCGCAGGATTAGGGTGAACAGCGCCTGGGATAGCGCGTCGAGCATGAATCTGGAGCAGACCTGGTGGCCGTCCGCTTCGCCACGCAGCATCTCCACCAGCGCAGGCAGCTGCCCACTGGCGGTGGGCGGGACGACCAGATACTCGGGCAGCGCGGCGAAGAGTAGTGACGTGCGATTGAAGTGAAACCCGCCACAGAGCATGTCAAAATCGCGACTGGCCCCGCCAATACGATGCATCGGCACGACACCACCTTCGCTAACGTACGGCACGGTCGGCGCTACGGTTTTGCCTGTGCTGTGCATGACATGCGGCGCGCCTCGTGGAAGCAACAAAATGTCCCCGGTCTTCATGGGAACACGCTGGCCATCGGGAAAATAAACCTGGCACTCTCCGGCCAACACGATGTGATAGGGCGCCTTGCCCAAGGCTTCCTGCTCATGCTCGCGCGCCCAATCCCCCTCGAACTGGCAGCGTAAATCCAGGCTGCCGCGTACGTTGGCCAAGCTGATGAGTTTATCGATTGAATTCATTTTGAGTCTTTCGCAATAAAAGCTGAGCCGATTGAACAAACCTGAATCGCGCCACTGGAGAAAACTGAGTCTGTCGAAACAGTACACTCAACCTGTTCAGGAATTAACGCTATGTTCAATAATTGGTCTGAATTATTGCCCACTATCCAGAAAGCCTTCGGCGCACTGGGCAAGAGCAACCCTAAGATGGTCAAAGCCTACATGGCACTCGGTGAAGCCGCTGCCGAAAACGATGTGCTGGATGTCAGGACACGCGAGTTGATCTCGATCGCCGTCGCTGTCACTACTCGTTGCGATGGTTGTATCGCCGCACATACGAACGCAGCGATCAAGGCAGGCGCGAGCCGCGAAGAGGTGGCGGCGACCCTGGCCACGGCTATCTCGATGAACGCGGGTGCTGCGTACATCTATTCGCTACGCACGCTCGAAGCGTTTGATACGCTGAAAAACTAGTCTGACATCGCGTCCACCGCAGCCTCGGCACTACAAAGAGCCGAGGCTTTTTTACGTCATTGAAACGTTAAGGTCACGTTGAGACGATCAAGCAACAACTTGAGCATGACGAACAAAAGCACCGGTCTCCAAACCAGCAGACTAGCTCCACATTCAATGTTCTGGAGAAGTCCCATGCTCACCTCATTTACAACCTGGTTACGGTTCCTCAGCAAAGTGGATACCTTTGGCGCTTCGCTCATGCGACTGGCCATCGGCATCGTTTTCCTGTGGATTGGCGCACTAAAATTCGTCCCATACGAGGCCGATAGCATCACGCCGTTTGTCGCCAACAGCCCCTTCATGTCGTTCTTCTACGAACACCCGCAAGAGTACAACGCTCACCTGACACATGAAGGTGAACTGAACGTCGAGAAGCGCGCCTGGCAGACAGGTAACAACACCTACGGATTCTCGACCGGTCTGGGCATTGTCGAACTTCTGATTGGGCTGTTGGTTCTATCCAACCCGATCTCACGACGCACCGGCTTGCTCGGTGGTGCGTTGGCCTTCGGTACGCCGCTGGTGACTTTGAGCTTTCTGATCACCACGCCCGAAGCCTGGGTGGGTGCCCTAGGCGACGCTCAGCACGGTTTTCCCTACCTGTCCGGTGGCGGTCGTCTGGTGCTTAAAGACGTATTGATGCTGGCAGGCTCTCTCACTGTGATGGCCGACTCCGCTCGTCATCTGCTGCGAGAAAGTCGCGCATGAATCGCTTATCGGAAAACATATTGAAACCCGCGGTTGCTCTGGCGTTTGCCATCGTATCCAGCAGCATCCTGGCAGAACCGACCGAGGAGGTCGCACGTCCCGGGGTTCCCTTGGATATTGCCAAAACCATTAGCATTACCGATGTCAGTAATGCATGCGGAATCGTCCCCGTGGAGCTGACGTATGACGATTCACATGGACAGCGTCACACCGTAACGTATCAAGTCTGGGGAACGGCGTGCAGCGGTGGCTAAGCGTCCCTGGCAACACACGATAGGCCTCCGTTTCCTTCCAGCGACCTCATAGTGGATGGTCGCTGGAAGCGACGGTCTCAGCTTTTGACGCCCAGATCGACCTGGGTCATGTGGCTGCGAATGGTGAACAGGTCATCACCCGAGAGAATCGTACTGCGCGCAAGCAAATGTCCGCTCTTCCAGTTCGACAAACCCAGTTCCGGCTTGTTGAGCGCGTTTTAACCATCAACCCGACGGGTGATGCCGTTGCCAACAAAAGGCGCGTTTACGGCGTTGTAGAAGCGCGCTCCTTCGTCGCGGCATCGTCGCTGATCAGCGATACGGCGAACTGCGGGCTGTAGCGATTGAACCGACCAAGCGCCACCAATGCCGTGCAGGCTGACGGCGGTGCCGGCCTGTTGCGCGATGCTGCCCAACTGACTGGCGGCGCGATGCGTTCAGAAAGCGTTTTGCAGGCTTGGACTTTTTTGAATATCAATGACCTCGCATAAGACGCTGATGTTCGGGCCTTATGACAACGCCTCGCTAGATTATTTCACCCAGCACAATTAAGTCATGACATCCCTGCTGGTTCTCTAATTGTCCATAGATGGGGAGACTTAATTCAGAAGCAATTGACTCATTTCGGGTTAATGCAGTGTCCATCCAGGGAGTTTTCACATGATTGATGTCGCTCATTCCTGCGACGGTAACCGCTGGTTGGACGCCCCAGCCATGGCCGATACCGAATACGAAGGTGGCTTTCTGCTGCCCCAATTGATGGGAGCGCTGGCTAGCGAGTCCAGAGCGGCCCCTGTTACGCACCGATCCAGTAAGTATCAGAACGATACTTCGCTCTTGACACCACGCGCGACGTTTTTGCGTGCATTGAAACTTCGTTTTCCTCCCCTTTAACGACAATCAACAGTTCATGTGTTGTGTGCCTTGCAGAGAATTGAGATGACCTACGATTTTGATTTATTTGTAGTTGGTGCAGGTTCCGGCGGTGTGCGGGCAGCGCGTTTTGCCGCCGCGTTCGGCGCGAAAGTAGCGGTAGCCGAGAGTCGCTACCTCGGTGGCACATGCGTCAACGTCGGTTGTGTGCCAAAGAAACTGCTGGTCTACGGCTCGCATTTCGCTGACGACTTCGAACAGGCCGAGGGCTTTGGTTGGACGGCCGGCAAGGCGCAATTCAACTGGGAAAAATTGATCTCTAATAAGAATCGCGAGATCGAACGACTCAACGGGATTTACCGCAATTTGCTGATCAACAGCAGCGTGACCTTGCTCGAAGGCCATGCACGGCTGGCCGATGCCCATCACGTTGAAATCAACGGCCAACGTTATAGCGCTGAGCACATTCTGATTGCCACCGGCGGATGGCCACAGATCCCGGATATTCCAGGTCATGAGCACGCAATCACTTCGAATGAAGCATTCTTTCTGAAACAACTGCCCAAGCGAGTATTGGTGGTTGGCGGTGGTTACATCGCCGTCGAATTTGCCGGCATCTTCAATGGACTGGGTGCCGACACCAGCCTACTGTATCGCGGTGAGCTATTCCTGCGCGGATTTGACAAATCGGTTCGTATGCACCTGGTGCAAGAGCTGACTAAACGGGGTCTGCAATTGCAGTTCAACACCGATATCGTGCAGATCGACAAACAAGCAGACGGCAGTTTACTGGCGACGCTTAACGACGGTCGTCAACTGGAGACCGACAGCATTTTCTACGCCACTGGCCGCCGCGCCATGCTCGACAATCTGGGCCTGGAAAACACCCGCGTCGTACTCAATGACAAGGGTTTCATCGACGTCAACGACAACTTTGAAACCCGCGAACCATCGATTCTGGCATTGGGCGATGTGATTGGCCGGGTGCAATTGACCCCGGTCGCCACGGCGGAAGGCATGGCGGTCGCGCGTCGCCTGTTCAAACCCGAAGACTATCGCCCGGTGAATTACCGCCACATTCCCACCGCGGTGTTCAGCCAGCCCAACATCGGCACCGTTGGGCTGACGGAGGAACAGGCGCTGGAGCATGGCCACAAAGTGCTGATTTTCGAGAGCCGGTTCAAGCCGATGAAGCTGACGCTCACAGAATCGTCCGAGCAGACGCTAATGAAACTGGTGGTGGACGCCCAGACGGATCGTGTGCTGGGCGCCCACATGGTCGGCCCCGACGCCGGCGACATCATCCAGGGGCTGGCCATCGCGCTTAAGGCCGGTGCTACCAAGCGCCTGTTCGATGAAACCATCGGCATCCACCCGACCTCGGCAGAAGAGTTCGTGACCCTACGTACGCCTGTATCCGGCAGATGATGGCAGGCAACCAACTCACGACTTTTACTAACAGTCTTGCTATGAAGTCCACTTATCTCGTCACGAAGGACCTGAGCTCGTCGACCTGCATCTGGCACCAGCTTGCGCTCACCTGTCGATGACCCGGAGGTCGAGCAAGTATTGGCCCTGTAGGAGCTGCCGCAGGCGGCGATCTTTTGATTTTGTTTTTAAAACAAGATCAAAGGATCGCCGCCTCGTTTCACTCGATAGCTCCTACAGGGGCCAACCTGTCTGCAGTTAATCAATAACAGTCCACTCCGCTATACAATGCAGCGCATAAGCAGTGCCTATAGAGGAGAGTTCTTATGCTGCTGCGCCATTTGCGCTATTTGTTGGCCGTCGCCGATAACGGCGGCTTCACCCGCGCTGCAGAGGCGCTGCATGTTTCCCAGCCGACCCTGTCGCAACAGATCCGGCAACTGGAAGAAACCCTGGGTGTCGTGCTGTTCGACCGAACCTCGCGTACCGTCAAACCGACCGATGCGGGGCAGGCTTACATCGAATGCGCGCGTCGCGTGCTGGTGGAACTTGCGGCCGGCAAGCGGGCGCTGCACGATGTAAAGGACCTGTCGCGCGGCACCCTGCGCCTGGCCATGACACCGACGTTCATGGCGTATCTGGTCGGGCCTTTGATGCGCGACTACATGGCCCTCTATCCCAACATCCATCTGGAAATCTTCGAGTTGTCGATGGACGATATCGAAACCGGCCTGGCGGATGATTCGCTGGATATCGCCATTGCGTTCGATGATGTGAGAAACGCCGACATCGAAACGATCCCGGCCTATACCGAAACCCTGGGTTTGATGGTGGGACGCGATCACCCGTTGTACGACTGCAGGACGCCGTTGACCGCCGAGCAGGTGGCGCAACTGCAATTCGCACTGCTGACGCCGGACTTCGCCACCCGCGTATGCATCGATGAGTATTTCGTCAAGACGCAGATCACTCCCCAAGTGGTGATCGAGGTCAACTCGGTCAATACCTTGCTGGAAGTGATTCGGCACACGGCGGTCGCCACCATTCTTCCGGAACCCATCGCTACCCAGGACCGCGCCCTGCGCAAGATCGCGTTGCTGGATAAGGGACCGCAACGGGGCGCCTCGTTGCTGCGACGCAAGAACAACTACCACAGCGCGGCGTCAGTGGCCTTCATGGACTTGATGGTAGGCGTGTCAGTGGGTCAGTAGACTCGATGCAAGAGTGCTGATTATTACTTCCCGTGAAATGCTGGATTGTAATTGCTGGTCATTCCTCAGTTTGGGAGGGCAGGGGAAGATAGCTCCATCGACGCGATGACCGGGTCGAACTCAAAAACAATCGGAGTACGTCATGTCCCAAGCGATCAAACTTTATCGTCACCCATTGTCCGGCCACTCTCATCGGGTTGAATTGATGCTGTCCCTGCTCGGCCTGCCGACAGAACTGGTCTTTGTGGACTTGATGAAGGGCGCACACAAAACCCCCGAGTTCCTGGCGATCAACAGTTTTGGACAAGTACCGGTGATCGATGACAACGGCACCGTACTGGCCGACTCCAACGGCATCGTGGTTTACCTGGCCGCCAAATATGGCAACGGCCAATGGCTGCCGACCGATCCGGTAGCGCTGGGCAAGGTTCAACGCTGGTTGTCAGTAGCCGCCGGTCAAATCAGTTCGGGCCCTGCCACCGCGCGATTGATTACCGTCTTTGGTGCCGGTTATGACCCAGAAGAAGCGATCAAACGTTCTCACGCCCTGCTTAAAGTCATGGAAGATGGGCTGGGTCAAAGCAAATTCCTGGCCGGTGACAAGCCGACCGTGGCCGATGTTGCCGCCTACACGTACGTGGCTCACGCTCCCGAAGGTAACGTGGCGCTGACTGACTACCCGAATGTCCGTGCCTGGCTGAGCAGCATCGAAGCATTGCCAAACTTCGTTGGCATGCAACGTACCGCGGTAGGCCTGCAGACGGCTTGATTCGATCCTCAAAGCGCTTGCCGGGAGAATACTTCCGGCAAGCTGCTTTTCACGGGTTGCGCATATCCCTCAGGATTACTTTGCGTACATGCAGCCAGCCCGACGGCGCGTGCGAAAGTTGCTTTGGCCGACGATACTGGCAACCAGGTCTTACCGCTTAAGCGGCCAGACTCCTTGCGGTTCTCTCATAAAGACAAGGTCGTCTATGGATCGTTTTCAAGAAATGCAGATATTCATGGCAGTAGCCGAGGAAGAAGGTTTTGCCGCGGCCGCTCGCCGGTTTAACATTTCTCCCCCCAGCGTGACCCGTGCCATCGCCGCGATGGAAGAGCGCATCGGCACACAGCTCCTTTCTCGAACCACTCGCAGCCTGCACCTCACCGAAGCGGGTCAACGCTATCTTGAGGATTGTCGGCGTATCCTCAGTGATATCGACGAGGCGGAGGAAGCAGCCGCCGGCAGTTACTCGATACCGTGCGGGCATTTGACCGTGACCGCGTCGGTGCTATTTGGCGAGTTGTTCATCGCTCCGCTGCTGGCCGACTACGTGGATCAGTTTCCTTCGGTGCACATCAATGCCTTGCTGGTGGATCGCGTCGTGAATATGGCTGATGAGGGTATCGATGTGGCCATACGCATTGGCCATTTGCATGAGTCAAATCAGCACGCAATCAAAGTCGGCGAGGTACGCCAGGTGATCTGCGGTACGCCCGATTATTTCGAGCGCAACGGCAGGCCGCGTCATCCCGGTGAACTCAGTACCGCCAACATCGTCATGTCTTCGGCCAGTCATTTGCTGAGTGACTGGCAATTCGTCAACGACGGCAACGCACTGAGCTTTCGATTCGAACCGCGATTGGTGGTTACTGCCAATCAGGCTGCGATCAATATCGCCAGCCTGGGCTGGGGCGTCACACGGGTGTTGTCCTACCAGGTGGCCAATCAGGTGGCAGCTGGTGAACTGGAGTTGGTGCTGGAGGATTTCGAACCGCCTGCGTTGCCCATTCAAGTGGTCTACCTCAAGAGCGCCAGAATTGCGGCGAAGGTTCATACCTTCGTGGATTTTCTCGCGGATAGACTCGCAAAGGATTCGGCGCTCAAGGCTGTGGTGAGGGGTTCCAACTGATGGATCGCTACCATGAAATGCTGATGTTCGAAGCATTATCGGAGCGACCCAGCCTGGCTGCTGCGGCCCGTCGTTTGAACGTGTCAGGACCTACGGTCGTGCGCGCCATTGCACGGCTGGAGGAACGTCTTGGCGTGCAGCTGTTACTTCGAAGTACCCGCGGGGTATCGCTGACTGAGGCCGGTGCCGGCTTCATGGCCGATTGTTCACGCATTATCGAGGCCATCGAAGACGCGGAGGCTTCGGCCAAGGGCTTGCACGTTCAGGCCAAAGGCAATCTCAAGGTGCTGATGCCTTTGCTGTTCAGCCGTTACGTCATGACCTCGATTCTCTCGGACTACATGAATCTGTACCCCGAGGTAAAGGTTTTTGCGCAATACCATGATCGTTTTCCGAACATGAACGAAGAGGGCATCGATGTGGCTGTGCTGGTCGGGCATCTGCCCAGTTCGTCATTGATCGCACGACAGGTAGGCCATGTGCGCGCGATGGTCTGCAGCAGCCCTGCTTATTTGGCTACTCACGGTGAGCCCGGCGTACCGGAGGATCTGCGAGATCATCGCCTGGTCGCCACCCATGCTTATCGAGACAGGGTCCAGTGGGGCTTTCACCACAACGGTGAGGTCAATCACTTGAAAGCCCGGACACGGATCAGTTGCGCGACAGTGCAGGCGGCCATCGATGCGGCCGCACATGGCGCCGGTATTACCCGCTGCCTGAGCTATCCGTTGTACGAGTATTTGAATACTGGGCGATTACGCCGTGTATTACAGCCCTTTGAATTACCGGCGCTGCCGGTGCATGTGGTGTACCGCGAGGGGCGCAAGGCCTCGATGCGGGTACGCAGCTTCGTTGACCACATCGTCGAAGGCCTGCGCGAACATCCGGCGATGCAGCCGGATGCTGATTAAGCGTGTGCAGCGCACGCAACTTGCACTGATACAGATGCCCATCGGGTATTTCAGTGAGCGAAATAGTGGATTGTATTTTGTGGTCGTTCTTTGTACGGCAGTTAAGGCGGAGCATAAGCACACGCTCTTCCATGCTGCACAGCAGAGGTTCATGACCGATGAAACGCGTGCTTATGTTACTGGCCAACGGTGTAGAGCCCCTGGAAATGGCCGCTTTTACCGATGTGCTTGGCTGGGCCAACCTGCTGGGTGATCACCCTGTGGAACTGGTCAACGCCGGCCTTCGCAGAAAGATCGTGACCACCTTCGGTCTCATGCTCAATCCGAGTTTTTTATTGAGCGATCTGGACGTGAGCAGCTTCGATGCCCTGGCACTGCCGGGTGGTTTTGAACCGTCGGGTTTTTACGAGGAAGCCTTGAGCGAACCCTTCCTGGCGACCATCCGGCATTTCGTCGAAGCCGGTAAACCCGTTGCCAGCGTTTGCGTGTCTTCCGTGTGCCTGGGCGTGGCCGGCGTGCTGCGTGACAGGAACGCCACGACCTACCACCAAGAGGGCGGCAAGCGGAAAAACCAACTGTTGGAAACCGGTGCACGCTTTGTCGATCGCCCGGTGGTTGTCGATGACCAGATCATCACTTCAAGCGGGCCGGGGACTGCCACCGAAGTTGCATTCGTACTGCTGGAAAAAATAACCAGCGTCGAAAACGCCGCTTTTATCCGCAAGAAAATGCGCTTCGCCACCCCCGACCGTGATTGGTATGACACGCCGCAAGTGCCCTGAAATGATCAACCCACTCCTGATCGACTTTTTACCAAGGTAACCGTATGACTAACACAGCACTCATCGTCGTTGATATTCAGAACGACTATTTTTCCGGCGGCAAATGGGAACTCAATGCTACTGACGCGGCTGCTGACAATGCGGCTCGTGTGATTGGAGCAGCACGTGAGCGGGGTGACTTGGTCATCCATATCCGTCACGAGACTTTAGCCCCTAATGCACCGTTTTTTGTTCCAGGCTCCGACGGCGCGCAATTGCACGAGAATGTGCGCAATCTTGGGGACGAGTTGGTCATCGTCAAACACTTCATGAACCCGTACCGCGAAACTCAATTGCTCGAAGTGCTTGAGCACAACGAGATTGAACGGGTCACCGTGGTCGGCAACATGAGCCACATGTGCATCGATGCAGTCACCCGCGCGTCTGACGATTTCGGGTTTGAGACGACCGTTATTCACGATGCCTGTACGACCCACGATCTGGAATTCAACAACGTCAAGGTTCCTGCGCTTCTGGTGCATGCGGCGTTCATGGCCGCCTTAAAGTTCGGGTACGCCGAAGTGCTGAGCACTGACGAGTATGTGGCCTAGGGTTTCGATTCTGCTGGCGAAAAGGGTGACCCAATGTTCAGTCTTTCCAATGCTGTCGATTACTACTGGCCAACACCCAACGGGCAGAAAGTCGCCATTTTTCTGGAAGAATCGGAACGCTTCATGAGGCTGTAAAGCACAGAGTTGATGATTCCCGGCAACTGCGAATTAGCCCCCGGTACCGGGATTCAACCATTCCTCGCCGGGCGGCGGGTGAAGGGCACCTGTTCACGAATGCGTAGAGGTGATCATGAATCAGTCGGACGCGCCAGGAGCATCCTCTTGGCATGCGGGTGAGCGTGAGTTGCAGGAAAGCGTCGGTGTCGCCGATCAAATGGAGATATTCGGGCGCAAGGTCGTACGTGACTTCATGCCTGATCAGCATCGATTGTTTTACAACCAGTTGCCTTACCTGGTGGTGGGCGCGGTCGATGAACAAGGGATGCCTTGGGCCACGTTGGTCGAAGGCCCCCCTGGCTTCATCCATTCACCCGATCCGCGAATGCTGCAACTCGACCGCCTGCCTGCCGAGGGTGATCCGGTCAGGGCAGCCCTTAAGCAGGGCGCTGCGGTGGGACTGCTGGGTATTGACCTGAAGAGCCGAAGGCGCAATCGCATGAACGGTAACATCAGCACCGCCTCGTCAGGCGGTTTTGCCGTTTCTGTGGTGCACGCTTTCGGCAACTGCCCGCAATACATTCAGTTGCGAGGCGTTGAGCCGGTCAGCCTTGGCCAAGCCTCAGCAAATGTTGCGGCCGAATGTCTCAGCGAACTGGATGAAGCCGCGAAGGCGGCCATCACCAAGGCCGATACCTTTTTCATCGCCAGCTATGTCGACCTGGATGACGATGCATCCCGGCGCTCGGTGGACGTTTCTCACCGGGGTGGCAATTCAGGTTTCGTCAGGATCGAAGGCAACGTGCTGACGATTCCCGATTTCGCCGGCAACCTGCACTTCAACACCTTGGGTAATTTCCTGCTCAACCCGCGCGCGGGGCTGGTGTTCATCGATTTTGAAACAGGCGACATGCTGCAAGTCAGCGGGCGTACCGAGATCATTCTCGAGGGACCGGAGATTGCCGCCTTTCAGGGGGCTGAGCGGCTCTGGACGCTGACCGTGGAGCAGGTGGTTCGACGTCAGGCTGTGTTGGCTCTCCGTTGGCGGTTTGATGGTTTTTCGCCTAACAGCCTGATGACTGGCAGTTGGGAGCAAGCTGAGGGCCGATTGCAAGCCGATAACCTGCGCGATCAATGGCGACCGCTGAGGGTGACGCGGATCGTTGACGAGAGCAGCTCCATTCGCTCCTTCTATTTTGAACCGGCCGATGGCGCGGGCGTACCGCGGTTCGAGGCGGGCCAACATCTGCCGGTGCGCTTTTGCCTTGCTGAAGGACAGGCGCCTCTGGTCAGAACCTACAGCCTGTCGAGTGCGCCGTCGGACAGTTTTTTCCGCATCAGCGTCAAGCGTGACGGACTCATCTCGTCGCATCTGCACGACCGCGTTCAGGTAGGGGATCTGGTTGAAGCCCGTGCCCCTCAAGGGCGTTTCACGGTGCAAGCCGATGAATATCGACCGTTGGTTTTGCTGGCCGCGGGCGTGGGCGTGACCCCACTGCTGTCGATGCTGCGTGAAGTGATTTATGAAGGCGAACGTATCCGTCGCACTCGACCGACCTGGTTCATCCAAAGTGCGCGCAGCCTGGGTGAACTCGGGTTTCGCGATGAGCTGTACGAACTGGCGACCCGTGCCAAGAATAAAATTCATGCGCTGCGTCTGCTCAGTCAGCCGGAAACTCACGCTCGCGTTGGTGAGGATTTTGAGGTGGCGGGGCGGGTGGATGTCGAGCTGCTCAAGGCATTGCTGCCCCTGGACGATTACGATTTTTACCTGTGTGGCCCTGGTGCTTTTACCCAGGCGCTGTACGACGGCCTGCGTCAGTTGCGTATTGGCGATGATCGTATTCACGCGGAGACTTTCGGCCCTTCGACTCTGGTTCGCCAACGGGATCATCTAACCCCGGCGGTCGAGCAGGTACCCGCGGCAAGCAGCCCGGTCAAAGTGCTGTTTTCGGCGTCGGCGAAGGAAGCTCGTTGGGAGCCGGGTGGCGGGAGTTTACTGGAACTGGCCGAGAGCCGTGGCCTGAACCCGGACTTCAGTTGCCGGGGCGGATCCTGCGGTACATGCCGGACCCGATTGGTCAGTGGTCAAGTGCATTATCTGAACCTGCCGGCTGAGATGCCGGCCGAAGGGGAGGTACTGATTTGCTGTGCGGTGCCAGCGCAAGCCAAGGAGGGCGAGGCCCCCCTGGTGCTGGATTTGTGATTTGGCGTCATCCGTACTCATCCCGCCATGCGCGGGCTGAGTACCACGTCGATGCCGCCTTCGCTTTCAAGTTGAGCCAGGTCATCGAAGCCACCAACGAGCCTATTGCCGAAGAAAATCTGCGGGACCGTACGGCGACCGCTTCGGCTGACCATTTCGTTCTTCACGCCGAGCGGGCGCACATCGATTTCTTTGTACGCAATCCCTTTGCCGTCTAGCAAGCGCTTGGCCTTGCGGCAGTAGGGGCATGTCGTGGTGGTGTACATAGTGACTTCCAGCATGTTCAGTACTCCTGAAAATGACAGGCTGATTCAGGCAACAGCTTTGGCTGGACGGGCATGAACGGCAACGGTGTTCGGATGCTTGACCAGAGACTTGAACGTCTTGTTGTCGGCGTCCAGGGCGTCGATTGAACCGGTCCCGATGTCGTAGACCCAGCCATGCAGATTCACCTGACCTTTTTCCTGAGCCAGGCGCACGCTTGGATGAGTCTGAATGTTGGCCAGTTGGGCGATGACGTTTTCACGCACCATGGAACTGACTTTGGCGGCTTCACTGGTGTGAGGACGCGATTCGTTGATGACTTTCGCCGACTCGGCATGTTGCAACCAGCCGGCGACCGCAGGCAGGTGATCCATGCATTTGCACTTGGCGACAGCGGTCATGGCACCGCAATCGGAATGGCCGCAGATCACGATATCGGTCACGCCCAGTACGGCGACAGCGTATTCGACAGTGGCAGACACACCACCGGGATGCGGGCTGTAGGACGGCACGATGTTGCCAGCGTTACGGATCACGAACAGCTCGCCTGGCTCTTGCTGCGTCAGCAGTTCCGGAACAACCCGGCTGTCGGAACAGGTAATGAATAACGTGCCTGGATGTTGTGTGGTGGCCAGGTGTTTGAACAGGTCAGTGCGTTGTGGGAATGCTTCTTTCTGGAACTTCAAGAATCCTTCGATGAGCGCTTTCATGGTGTGTGCCTTCAATAAGTGGTGTGTGGGGAACGATCAGTTGGTGCAACCGCTGCCGATCACGCTGTATTCCAGAACATGGGTTTCACCATGGGAATCGCGGTAGGTCATTTGCACCGGTGTCGGGCCGCAGACATCCGCCGCCGACGTGATATTGACGACCTTGGCGATATCCAGATGCATGCCGTACGCAAATGGAACGGCCTCGGGTGCGACCACGGCTGGCTGGGCGTAGGCCGACAGCGAAGCGGTCAGAGACAGGGCCAGCGACAGAATTTTTCTCATGATGAATCCTCCATTCAAATGTGGTGATTGATCGAAAGGGCTTAGTCGTTTTTTGAAGCAGGCCCGCAAGGCTGCGGGCCGATTTACAGCTGTGGTTGCATCCTTAGAAAGGACGCAGTGGCAGGAACTTGCCGTCGAGAGTGATCACTGCGCGGTGGCCGCCTTCAGGGTCTTCGACTTTCTTCATGTCGAGCTTGAAGTTGATTGCGCTGATAATGCCGTCGCCGAACTGTTCGTGAACCAGGGCTTTCAACGTGGTGCCGTAGATCTGGATCATTTCGTAAAAACGGTAGATGGTCGGGTCGGTCGGGACACCATTGAGGCTGCCACGCAGCGGGATGATTTGCAGGCGGGCCACCGAATCGGCATCCAGCTCCAGTTTTTCACCGATCACTTTGGCAGCGGCTTCAGGCAGCGGGTGCTGGCCGAGGAGGGCGGCGGTGACGTAAGCGAGGCCGAGGCCGGTGCCTTCAGTCACTTGTTCGAAGGACAGATTCTTGCGCGCCTTGGCGTCGAGTATTTTCGCGGTCAGTTCGAGGCTGGTGTCGTTGTAAGCGTGGGACTGTTGCATGGTGTTTCTCCTGTCCGGTTGGCTCGGTTGCTGTTGCTTGGGTGTGAAGCAATCTTCTGCCATTCGATCAATAGCGTCCAAGACCGATAAACAATCCATCGCATAAGTCCTACCTATAGGTGCATCCCGGAGTGCTCACAAACGTTGAAGACTCAGAAACGCTACCGTTGACCTTCAACGGCTACCCGGTTCGGATTGACGTGGCTGAGGAAAGCGTCACCACGCACTCATCGGACCCGAAACGACCACCAGCAATCATTCCTGCGAATCGACACAAGTTCGACGCAAGCCTCAAATATGAAAGTGAATGACTCGACAGCGCAATGACACTCGGCTGTTCCCAGGAGCAAGCGACGCAGGAGGCGGGTTTATATGGGGTATTACAGTTATGTTCGACGATACAAGGGGGCATAAAAATCAACCCACCGTGGGCCGCAACTTCTGCGCCAGTTCAATCAGTGCGCGCAATCGCGCTGGTACGAAACGATGGCCCGAGTAGTAGAGCCTCAACCCGCCAAATGAAGGGCACCACGGCATCAACACCGGCACCAGTGCGCCGCTTGCCAGTTCATCGACGATGAACCACTCGGAAATAAATCCAATGCCAAGGCCCAACAACACGGCCTGTTTGATGGCCAGCAACTCGTTGGAGGCGAAGCGCACCGGCAGATCCATCTGCAGCTTTTGGCCATCGCGCTCCAATTCCCACTGGTAGAGGCCACCATGGGCCATGCGCATGCCGATGCTCCGGTGGGTGAGCAGGTCTCGCGGATGCTCGGGCACGCCGTGGCGTTCGAGGTACTCGGGCGTTGCGACCACGAGCATCCGGATGTCACCTGACAGTGCCACGGCGATCATGTCTTGCGGCACAGACTCTGCCAGGCGAATCCCGGCGTCGAAGCCACCGGCGACGATGTCGACCATGCTTGATTCGCTGACGATGTCGATGCGCACTTCGGGATAGCGCTCAGCGTACTGCTTCAATAGCGGCTCCAGCAGCAGATAGGCCGCCCCATGCGGTGCATTGATGCGCAATGTGCCGCTGGGTTCATCGAGGCCGACGCTGGCTTCTTCGTCGGCACTTTTGATCTGGGCCAACGCAGGTGCGATGCGTGCCACATAGCGTTGCCCGATGTCGGTGAGGGCAACGCTGCGCGTGGAGCGATTGAACAGGCGAACTTTCAGGCGTGCTTCCAGGCCGGCCACCGCGCTGCTCACGGCGGTAGTGGACATTCCCAACTCCTGTGCTGCGCCGCGAAAACTGCTGCGGCGCGCAACGGCCAGAACCACTTCCAGCTCGGTCATTCCTGTTCTGTGCATGGATTGTCCTGAATATAAGGATTCTTCATAAGCCAAAGGATGGCTTATCGGAATAATGAACCCTTCTTAGACTTGATCACAGAGGCTCGATTCAGGCGAGTCATTTTGAGCGAGGAGTCGCCATGCAACGCATTGAACATATCTACATCAACGGCGAGTTCGTCATTCCACACGGTCAGGAATGGTTCGACCTTCATAACCCGAGCACCGAGAAAGTCATTGGTCAGGTTCGATTGGGCGATGCACTGGACGCTCAGCGTGCCATCGCAGCCGCCAAGGCTGCGTTCCCGGCGTGAGCTCGTACAAGCAGGGAAGAACGAATTTCGGCATTGCAACGCATGCACCAGGCCGTGGCGGCAAAGGAGGAAGAGCTGCTGGAAGCCATCCTCGTGGAATACGGCGCACCTGCGGTTCGCGGGCGTTGGATGGCGACTTATCCGGCTGACGTGATCGCGCAAGCAATCGATGCACTGGAGGCGTTCGATTTCGAGGAGCAGGTCGGCATGGCCAGGGTCATTCTGACGCCCGTGGGCGTGACCGGTCTGATCACACCCTGGAACAGCAATGCGGGCTTCATTTGCAACAAGCTGGCCACCGCGCTGGCGGCAGGCTGCACCGCGGTCATCAAGCCCAGCGAGATGAGCGCGTTGCAGACGCAGGTGGTGGTCAGGGCGTTGCACGAAGCGGGGCTGCCGCCGGGTGTATTCAACATCGTCAACGGACGAGGCGATGTGGTAGGCGAGGAAATCGTCCGTCATCCCGACGTTGCCAAGATCTCGTTCACGGGGTCGTCCGCTGTCGGCCAACATCTGGTAAAAACCGGTGCTGACACCATGAAGCGCGTGACGCTTGAACTCGGCGGCAAGTCGCCCACCGTGGTGCTTGACGATGCGGATTTCCAGGCAGTCATGCCGCTGGTGCTGCAAGCCGGATTTCTCAACAGCGGCCAGGCTTGCATCGCGGGCACTCGCATCCTCGTTCCGCGCAGCCGGCTGGCAGAGTTCGAGCGGATTGCGAAGGAGGGTGTCTCACAAATTCAATCGGGCGATCCAGGCAACGCCGACACCGAGATCGGTCCAATGGTGAGCCAGAAACAGTGGGAACGGGTGCAGCGCTACATCCGTATCGGCCAGGAAGAAGGCGCGAGGTTGCTGGCGGGTGGCGAAGGTCGCCCGGAAGGCTTGCACGCCGGATGGTTCGTGAAGCCCACGATCTTCACTGATGCCAACAACCGGATGCGCATCGCGCGTGAGGAAATCTTCGGCCCCGTGCTGACGATCATCCCCTACGAGGATGATGCTGATGCGATCAGCATTGCCAACGATACGGACTATGGACTGAGCGCCCTGGTGCTGGGAAAAAGCTCCCAACGTTGTATGAACGTCGCCCGGCAGATCGATTCGGGGCGCGTGCTCATCAACACGCTGGCCCACGAACCACGTGCCCCCTTCGGTGGATTCAAGCATTCAGGCCTTGGGCGCGAAATGGGCAGGTGGGGGATGAGCGCGTATTTGGAGCCGAAGACGTTGATCAGGTATGACCCGTTGAAATGACTGGGTCAGGTCCCTGTCTGGGAGCACTGGATGGGGATGGGCAGTTAGCGTCCGCTAATGGCCGATTCTGTTGAAAAAGTCGGATTTT
>Ga0247827_10000320_pt1 | contig 22872 bp, 25 predicted proteins | sample 12C_Control_Day2_FD_194414 | JGI IMG/M metagenome (GOLD analysis project Ga0247827, IMG submission 194414) | Soil microbial communities from agricultural site in Penn Yan, New York, United States - 12C_Control_Day2 | ecosystem: Environmental > Terrestrial > Soil > Agricultural land | place... | reverse complement strand
GACCAGGCCGCACCGGACGTGCCGGCGCCTCGTCCTGCGGAGCGCCCTCGCCCAGCGTGGTGTGGCGGGGATCGCCGTCGTGGTTCTCGTTGCCGCCGTGGGCCGGGCCACGGCCGATGCTGGTGCTGCTGCTCATGCGGGACTCCTTGCGTTGCGCTTTGCATCCACTCTAGGAGGCCCCACGCACCCGGGCTGTAGGCACGGACCGATACCATCCGTCCATGCCCGAGCCGCACGAAATCGAGAGCGCCGCCGAAGTCGTCCGCTACTGGAACGAGGCCGGTCCCGACCGCTGGTTCCGCAAGGACGAGGCGTTCGATGCGCAGTTCCGCGAGCGCTTCCTGCCGACCCACGAAGCGGCCGCGCGGGGCGAGCTCGAAAGCTGGCGGCGCACCGCCGAAGGCTCGCTGGCGTTGCTGATCCTGCTGGACCAGTTCCCTCGCAATGCCTTCCGCGGCACCGGCCGCGTGTACGCCACCGACGCCCTGGCCCGCCTGGTGGCCCAGCAGGCGCTCGCGGACGGCCATCGCGAGCGCGTGCCGCAGCCGCTGCGCGGCTTCTTCCACCTGCCTTACTCGCATTCGGAGTGGCTGCCGGACCAGCAGCGCGCGGTGGAGCTGTGCCAACCGCTGGGCGATGAAGCGCTGCGCTGGGGAAGGCACCACCACGACGTGGTGAAGCGGTTCGGCCGCTTCCCGCATCGCAACGCGCTGCTGGGCCGCAACAGCACGCACGAGGAGCGCGAGTTCCTCGCGCAGGGCGGGTTCGCCGGCTAGAACAGGCCGAGGCCGGCGAAGGTGCTGGCGTCGTGGCCGCCGCGCGCGGGCGTCGCGGTGATGGAGGCCAGCGGCTGGTGGTGCGTGTCCAGTTCCTCGGCCAGCAGGCAGTCGTGGCTGTGCGCGTGCACCGCGTCGCGCACCAGGGTGTAGGTCGAGGGCGAGATCAGGATGCTGCCGCTGCCCGCGCCCGCCGCGACGCGCGCGGCCAGGTCGCTCTCGGCGCCCAGCAGCGTGGCGAAGGCTTCGCCGCCGCGCGAGAAGCGCGCGATCTGGCAGGAGGCGGTGGTGATGCCCATTCGCAGCCGCAGCCGCGGGGTGCCGTGTTGCAGCGCCATGGCCATGCGCACGCAATCGACGGCGTTGTCGAAGAAGACCAGGGAACCTGAATGCGCCAGCCGGTCGCGCACGCCGTGGTGGCGCGCCGCCAGCCATTCGAGCTGCAACTCCAGCTCATCCGTGCCGACCTGCGTCTCGGGCCGGCCGACGAAGAGCAGGGTGAGCGTGCGGCGCTCGAGCGCGATCGGCGACTCACCGCCGTCGGCCTCCGGTTGAGCCTGGTGGTCCATCGCTTCACGTCCAAGTGTTGCCATGGGTAACAATCATCTCGCCCATGACACAACCGACCCCTAGGCAAAACGGGCCCGCCGCTTACGGAATTTGCGTAGCCTGGGCTACTGCGAGCGGATCGCCGCCGCCTGGACGCCGACGCTGAACGCGCCGGCCTCCTTCAGCAACGCCGCGGCGCGATCGGCCATCGCCTGGTCGGGCGTGCGCGCCACCAGCACGATGGCCCCGCGTTCGAGCGCCTCCGTCACCACGTTCATGTGGTGATGGTCGACGTTGAGCGACACCAGGTCGCCGAACACCCGGCCCAGGGCGCCCAGCACCGAATCGTCGCCCCGCCGGGGGCGCGCGCGTCCCACGGCCCGGAGCCGCTCGAGGTCGTGCTCGATATGCAGGTCGTCGCGCGCGATGCCTTCATTCGCGAGCCGGTGGAGCGCCATGTTCGCGGCGTGGCGGTCGTCGAAGGCGGCGAGGATGGTGCTCATGCGGTGCTCCTTGCAGGATCGTGGGTGGTTCTGGTGCGGCGCGCGGGTGCCTTCTTCTTGTCCAGCCGCTGCAGGTCCAGCGTGACCCAGGTGGGCGCGTGGTCGCTGGCATGCGGCTGGCCGCGCACCCAGCTGTCCACGCCCGCCTCCTGCAGGCAGGGAGCGAGCACGCGGTTGAGCAGCAGATGGTCGATGCGCAGCCCGGCATTGCGTTGCCAGTGCTGGCGGAAGTAGTCCCAGAAGGTGAAGACGGCTTCGTCGGGATGCTTGTGGCGCAGCGCGTCGGTCCAGCCCTGCGACAGCAGCCGCGCGTAGCAGTCGCGGGTTTCCGGCTGCAGCAAGGCGTCCTTCAGCCAGGAGCGCGGGTTGTAGATGTCGAAGTCGGTCGGCACGACGTTGTAGTCGCCGGCCATCACCACCGGATGCGGGCCGGCGACCAGGGCGGCCGCATGCTCGATCAGGCGCTCGAACCAGGCGAGCTTGTATTCGAACTTCGGACCGGGCTGCGGGTTCCCGTTGGGCAGATAAAGGCAGCAGACGATCACGCCGTCCACCGCCGCCTCGATGTAGCGGCTGTGGGTGTCGTCGGGATCGCCCGGCAGTTCGCGCCGCGCCTCCACCGGCAGGCCGCCGCGGCTGAGGATGGCCACGCCGTTCCACGAGCGCTGGCCCTTCCACAGCGCGTGGTAGCCCGCATCGCGCAGCTCGGCCGCGGGGAAGGCGCCGTCCATCGCCTTGAGTTCCTGCAGGCATGCGATATCGGGCTGCTCGCGCGCGAGCCACTCGAGCAGATTGGGCAACCGGCTCTTGATGCCGTTCACGTTGAAGGTGGCGATCTTCATCGGGGCTGCCGATGATGGCTCCGCCACGCAGGCGCTGCCGTAGGAGCGCGCCGCTTCAACTCACTTCACGCGCGTGCGACGGAAGGCCTCCGCGCCGCCGCTGCCGCCGCCGTCGGGGAAGTCGTGCGGATCGAGCCGCCTGCGGCGCATCTGCGGCGCTTCGATGAGCGTGCTGGCGCTGTTCTCGCCATGGTCCGGCTTGGCCGGCACGGACGAGGTGGTGTCGGCCCTGGACTTCGCGTCGCGCGGATGGGTGGGACGCGTGGGCATCGGTTCGGAAGGCATGCCGCCATCTTCGATGTTCGCAAGGGCGCGCCGGGTAGGTCCGTCCAGCGGCGCGGCGTAGGAACGCCACCGCAGAACTTTGCGCGCGCCTCCCCGTTCCAACGCCGCATGCACCGCCTGGCCGCCCTCGCCTGCCTCTGCCTGGCCGCCGTCGCGCCAGCGCGGGCGATGGCGGCGGATCCCCTCAAGTCCGAGGCCTGCGGCGAGCGGCTGGCCGCGCTGGAATCGGCGCGCAGGCAATCGCCGGGCAGCGCCCAGGTCGAGGCGCTGCGGCAGCACGCGACCCGTGCCTGTCTCGGAGGCGGCGGCGAGGCCCAGCGGCCCAGCCCGACCGCGCAGGCGCCCGTCCTGGTGCCGCCACCGGTGATCACGGCCGAGCCCGCCCAGCCCGTGCCGACGCGTCCGCCCTCCCCGCCGATCGATCCACCCCCGGTCGTGACGTCCTGCGACCTCGGCGGCTGCTGGGACAGCAACGGCACGCGCCTGAACCGCGCCGGACCGCAGCTCATCGGCCCGCGCGGCGCCTGCACGACCGTGGGCGCCACGGTGTACTGCCCATGACCCGGCAGCGGCGGCTGACAGCGATTGCAAGACGATTCCTACGCCGCGGCCTGGGCCGGCATGGCGCAATGCCTCTTCCCCACGCACACAGGAGCACTTCAAACGATGGGCCGAATGATCGTCACCGAAGCGGACCGCCAGAGCAGCCCCAGGCCGAAGGCGTCGCCGGAATACACCCCACCGCGCCAATCCATCGGCCAGAAGATCAGCCAGGAGCGCGGATCCCACACCCGCAACAAGAAGAATCCCGGCAAGCGCGCCCACAAGGGCGGGAGCTAGAACACTCGTCAAAGGAGCACCGATGAAGCTGGACATCTATCGCCGCCCCGAGCCGCAGCACAAGCTCTCCTTCCTGGCCGTTCCGGCCGGCCAGGAGATCCCGCAGGAGGCGATCAACGTGGATTGGCACGTGGTCGGCAACAACCTCGAGTTCGACGTCGAAGCGCCGCACCTCGCGGACTACGGCATCGACGATCCCGCCAAGCAGATCCGCGAGAAGGGCTACGCCATCACCAGCGTGTACCACCAGGTCGAAGCAAGCGGTTGACGCTCGCGGGCGCGGCTTCGCGCGCCACGGGTCGGGTCGGCTGTGCTAGAAACGGCCCGGGCCTTCCACGACCCGCATGCGCATCCGCACCCGACTCCTGCTGTTATCTCTCGCCGTGCTCGTGCCCGCCCTGGTCGGGGCGGCCATCGGCATCGGCTACGTCTACCAGGAGCAGCGCGAGCTGCACCGCGAGAACCTGCGCGAGACGGCCCGCGCGCTGGCCCTGGTGCTCGATCGGGAGCTGGGCGAGCGCGAGACCGTCCTGAAGGTGCTGGCGGCTTCGCCCGCGCTGGCCGCCGGCGACCTGCGCGCCTTCTACGACCACGCCCGCGCGCTGGTCGATCCCACCCACACCACCGTCATCCTGTCGGACCTCGACGGCCGGCAGTTGCTGAACACGCGCCTGCCGCTGGAGGCTCCGCGTCCGCGCATGCTGCCGATGGAGCGCGAGTTCCGCGCCCGCTACGGGCCCGAACCCACGCTGGTGAGCAACCTGTACGTGCCGCCCGCGGGCCTGGGGCCGGCCAGCTTCGCCATCCAGGTGCCGGTGCGGCAAGGCGGCGAGGTGCGGCTGTTCCTGAGCATGGCCACCTTCGCCAGCCAGCTGCAGCGCCTCTTCAGCGACCAGGGCCTGCCGGCCGACTGGTACGCCAGCATCGTCGACCGCGACGGCGTGGTGGTCGCGCGCAGCCGCGACGCCGAGCGATTCGTCGGCTCGCGCGTGCGGCCGGAGCTGCTGGCGCAGCTGCGTGATTCGCCCGAGGGCTTCCATCCCGGCCACACGCTGGAGGGCACGCCGGCGGTGGCGGTGTTCAGCCGTTCGCCGCGCGCCGAGTGGGTGTTCGTGGTGAGCGTGCCGAACAGCACGCTGGACCGCGCGGGCCTGCGCGCCGCCGCCTTCCTGGGCGCGGTCACGCTGCTGCTGCTCGGGCTGGCCGTCGCGGCGGCGTTCGCGGTCGGCCGCGGCATCGCGGGGCCGATGGAATCGCTGCGCCGCGCCGCCGAGCGCCTGGGCCGCAACGAACCGGTGGATCACCGCGAGTACGGCGTGGTCGAAGTCGACGATGTGCGTCACGCGATGGTGGAAGCCAGCGGCCGCCTGCGCCGGACCAACGCGGACCTGGAGCACCAGGTGGCCGAGGCCGTCGCCAGCTACGAGAGCTCGCAGCGCGCGCTGGTCCAGGCGCAGAAGCTGGAGGCGCTGGGGCGTCTCACGGGCGGCATCGCCCACGATTTCAACAATGTGCTGCAGACGCTCACCACCGGCCTGCAGGCGGCGCGGATCGACGCGCCCGAGAAGGTGCGCCTGCTGCTCGCCACCTGCGAGCGCGCCGTCGCCCGTGGCAGCGAGCTGGCGCGCCAGCTGATGGTGTTCGGCCGCGTGCAGGAGGTGCGCGTCGAGACCTTCGAGCTGGGGCGCCGGCTGCTCGAGGCGCAGACGATGCTGACCGGCGCGCTGCCCACCAACATCGCTTTCAGCCTGGAAGCGCCGCGGCCGCTGGGCACGGTCAAGGCCGACCCGCTGCAGCTGGAGCTGGCCCTGCTCAACCTGGTCCTGAACGCGCGCGATGCCATGCCGGCGGGCGGCCGCCTGCAGTTGCACGCCTGGGCCGCGCACGGCATCGCGCCGGCCGACCTGCCCCACGGCGACTGGCTGGCGATCTCGCTGCGCGACACGGGCGAAGGCATGAGCGCTGAGGTGCTCGCGCGCGCCTTCGATCCGTTCTTCACCACCAAGGGCGTGGGCCGCGGCTCCGGGATGGGTCTCGCGCAGGCCTACGGCTTCGCGCGCCAGAGCGGCGGCACGCTGGTGCTGGAGAGCCGCGTCGGCGAAGGCACCACCGCCACGCTGTACCTGCCGCTCAGCGCCGAGCCGCTGCCGGCGTCCGCGGCGGACGAGGCCCCGGCCAGCGTGCAGGGCCACGGGCGCGTGCTGCTGGTCGAGGACGACCCGCTGGTGCGCGAGACCGTGCGCACCGGCCTGGAGGCGTCGGGCTTCGAGGTGCACGCGGCCGGCAGCGCCGACGAGGCGCTGAAGCACCTCGCCGCCGGCGAGCCGATCGAGGTGGTCTTCACCGACGTCGTCATGCCCGGCGCGCTCAGCGGCGTGGACCTGGCGCGGCGCATCGCGCGCGACTTCCCCCGCGTGCGGGTCGTCATCGCCACCGGCTATTCCGACCGCAGCGTGCAGCTGCCGGGCGTCAAGGCGTTGGCGAAACCCTACGACCTGCGGCAGGCGGTCGCGGCGCTGAACGAGGCGCTGGGGCGCTGATCCCCGCCTCCGCGGGGACGACGGGTTCCCCGCGACAATCTCCCCATGCAGTACACCGTCCCGGTCCGCACGCTGTGCGAGTTCACCGCCAAGGCCGGCGACCTCGACCTGCGTTTCACCCCGGCGCCCACGGCGCTGGAGGGCATCGCCGGGCATGCGTCGGTGACGGCCCGGCGCGGCGGGGGCTACGAACGGGAGGTGACGCTCGAGGGGGTGTACGAGCGGCTGCGCGTGCGCGGGCGGGCCGACGGCTACGACCCCGGCCGCAACCGGCTGGAGGAGATCAAGACCCACCGCGGCGACCTCAAGCGCCAGCCCGCCAACCACCGCCACCTGCACTGGGCGCAGGCGCGCATCTACGCGGCGCTGCTGTGCGAGGCGCGCGGCATCGAGTCGCTGTCGGTCGCGCTCGTCTACTTCGACGTCGCCTCGCAGAAGGAAACGCTGATCGAGGCCGTGCACACGCGCGCCGAGCTGCGCGCCTTCTTCGAGCAGCAGTGCGCGCTCTTCCTTGCCTGGGCCGACCAGGAGCTGGCGCACCGCGGCGAGCGCGACGCGGCGCTGAGCGCCCTCGCCTTTCCGCATCCCACGTTCCGCACCGGCCAGCGCGAGCTGGCCGAGGACGCCTGGCGCGCCGCCGCGCAAGGCCGCTGCCTGCTGGCGCAGGCGCCCACCGGCATCGGCAAGACCGTGGGCACGCTGTTCCCGGTGCTCAAGGCGGCGCCGGGTCGTTCGATCGACAAGGTGTTCTTCCTCGCGGCCAAGACACCGGGCCGGCAGCTGGCGCTCGACGCGATGGACCGCATCGCGGGCACGAACACGCCGCTGCGCGTCCTCGAGCTCACGGCGCGCGACAAGGCCTGCGAGCATCCGGACAAGGCCTGCCACGGCGATTCCTGTCCGCTGGCCAAGGGCTTCTACGACCGCCTGCCGGCCGCGCGCGCCGCCGCGCTCGCGCAACGGCGAATGGACCGCGCGGCGTTGCGCGACACCGCGCTGGCGAACCAGGTCTGTCCCTACTACCTGTCGCAGGAACTCGCCCGCTGGACCGACGTGGTCGTGGGCGACTACCACTACTTCTTCGACGGCTCGGCGCTGCTGCATGCCCTCACGCAGGAACACGGCTGGCGCGCCGCGCTGCTGGTGGACGAGGCGCACAACCTGCCGGATCGCGGCCGCGAGATGTACTCGGCCCAGATGGACCCGGCGGCGCTCAACGCGCTGCGCCGCGGAGCACCTTCGAAGCTGCGCCGTCCGATGGCGCGGCTCGCCCGCGAGTGGGACGCGCTGGCCGCCGCGCAGACGGCCGATTACTCGGCGCACGAGACCCTGCCGCAGGACTGGTTCGAGGCCCTGCAGCACACCGCATCCGCGATCGGCGACCACCTCGCCGAAGCGCCGCAAGAGCCGGCGCCGCAGCTGCAGCAGTTCTGGTTCGATGCGCTGGCGATGCTGCGGCTGGGCGAAACCTTCGGCGAGCACTCGGTGTTCGACGTCACGCTGCGCCACGGCCCGCGCGGGCCGCAGGCCCTGCCCTGCATCCGCAACCTGATCCCGGCGCCCTTCCTCGGGCCGCGCGTGCGCGACGCCCACGCGTCCGTCCTGTTCTCGGCCACGCTCAATCCATTCGATTTCTACCGCGACACGCTGGGCCTGCCCGAGGACACGGTGTGGACCGACGTGGCCTCGCCCTTCTCGGCGGAGCAGCTGTCGGTGCGGCTGGTGCGCAGCATCTCCACGCGCTGGCAGGACCGCGACCGCTCGCTGGAGCCGATCGCGGACCTGATCGCGCGGCAATACGCGGACGCGCCAGGCAACTACCTGGCCTTCTTCAGCAGCTTCGACTACCTGCGGCGCGTCGCCACGCTGCTGCGCGAGCGGCATCCGCAGCTGCCCGTGTTCGAGCAGTCGCCGCAGATGCCGGAAGCGCAGCGCCGCGAGTTCCTCGACCGCTTCGCGCCGGGCGGCCGCGCGCTCGGCTTCGCCGTGCTGGGCGGCTCGTTCGGCGAAGGCATCGACCTGCCGGGCGACCGGCTGGTGGGCGCCTTCATCGCCACGCTCGGCCTGCCGCAGGTGAACCCGGTCAACGAGGAGATGCGACGCCGCATGGGCCGCGCTTTCGGCGCGGGCTACGACTACGCCTACCTCTATCCGGGCATCCGCAAGGTCGTGCAGGCGGCCGGCCGCGTCATCCGCACGCGCGAGGACCGCGGCACGGTCGTCCTGATCGACGACCGCTTCGCGCAGCCCACGGTGCGGGCGCTGCTGCCCGCGTGGTGGAAGGTGGAGATGGCGGAGAACGCCTGAGAGGCGTTCCCGCCTTGACGGCAAAACCTACCGTATCCGGGCGCTCAGAACGCGCCCGCGCCTTCGGTGCCGAAGACCGTGCCGCCGGTGGCGTTGGGCACGTGGTCCATCGGGCCGCTGGCCCCGGTGGGCGACGGCACGAGCGTCGTGTAGCCGCCGCTCGCGCCCATGGCGGCGGTGTCGCTCGATGAACTGCTGCCCGTCGTGCGTCGTCCCGTCGACGAGTCGCTCGCGCACGCGGTCGCGAGCGCGGCGGTCAGGCACAGCCCCAGCAGGGCGGGAAGGCGGGTGTGCTTCTTGGTGGTAGCCATGGTTTGCAAACTCCTCGGTCGTTGCAAGGTTGGGGAAACGCGGTGCCAGCGCGCATGGCTCCAATGGGCGGCAATCCCCATGCCACTCCCCACGAGTTGCCCCGGTCGAGGAAGAATGCGTGCATGAAGGATGACCAGGTGAACCAACCTCGACGCGGCCTGGCCGCGCTTCTCTTCTCTTCTCTGTTCGGCCGCGCGTCGGCGCAGCCCGTTGCGGCACCCAACCTGCGCCGCGCGCGGGTCGGCATCGTGCTGCTGCACGGCATCGGCGCGACCGGCACGGCCATGGAGCCGCTGGCCGCGCGCTGGCGACAGAACGGCTGGACCGTCAGCACGCCGGACCTGCCCTACGGCGGAAACGCGGCATTCAGCCGCGACGTCGCGTCGGCCGAAGCGATCGTGCAGGCCGAACTCGAGAAGCTGCGCAAGGCCGGCGCCGAGCGGTTGGTGATGGCGGGCTTCAGCATCGGCGGCTTCTTCGCGGCGCACATGGCCGGCCGCGCGCAGGTCGATGCGCTCGTGTCGATCGCGCCCAATGGCGGCGCCGACATGAAGAAGCTGGATGACCAGCTGGCCCGCGCGCGTGAGCTGATCGCGCAAGGGCGCGGCTCGCAGCCCACGCTGCTGTACGACGCCGCCGTGGTCGGTTCCGAACGCTACGAGCTGCCGGCCGCCACGCCCGCGGCCTACGTGTCCTGGTACGACCCGAACGGCGCGATGAACTGGCGCGCCGTGTGGCAGCGGCTGCGGCCCGGCACGCCGGTGTTCCTGGTCGTCCCGACCAAGGACCTGGCCAACCTGCGCAAGGTCAGGCGCGAGCTCTGGGAAGGCCTGCCACCGCATCGCGCGAACAAGCTGTACGAGCCGCGCGCCGACCACCTCGGCGCCTCGATGGCTTCGGCCGATGCCGCGGCGGCCTGGCTGAAGGAAACGGTCGAGTCGCCGGGCTGATCCGTGGCTCGACAGGGCCTGTCGGAGGGCTCGCACGCTAGCGTTATCCCCGCTCTTGCATGCCCCGCTCGCTCTTCGCCTTAAGGTGTCCCCATCCACTTCACAGAAAGGACACCGCCATGAAGGAAGAGCAAATCAAGGGCAAGCTGAAGGAAGGCATGGGCGAAGCCCAGGAGCACCTGGGTCGCGTGACCGGCAACCGCGAACAGGAAATTCGCGGCCATGCGAAAGAGCAGGAAGGCAAGGTCGAGAAGAAGGTCGGCGACGTCAAGGACGCGGCGGACAAGCTGACTCGCAAGCCGTAAGGCTCACACGGAGCCGTTGAGCTCCTCCAGCAGCTGGAGCGCGAGACGCTGCAGCTGCTCCGTCAACCGGGTCTCGGCGAATCCTTCGGGGTTCGTCCGGGCCTCCATCCACTTCTCCCGCAGCGAAGACGCTTCCGGCGCCAGCGCCGCTTCGGCCAGCGCCGACCAGCGTTCCGTGTCGGTGGCCGCGCGCCGCTCGTGCACCGCGGCGAGATAGCGCACCAGCGCCCACTGCACCAGCGCCAGCATCATCTCGTCGCCGAGCGCGACGCTGCTGAGCCCGGGCTCGGTGCGGCGGTTCTTCAGCACCGCGCCCACCAGGCCCGCGCCACCACCGACGAGGGCACCCAGCGCCGCGGCGGCGCCGAGCGTGAGTCCGCCGGTCATCAGGTCGACCGCGGCCCCCATGGCCGCGCCGCTGGCCGCGCCCGCCAGGCCGGCTTGCGGCTCGTGGACGGCGTGCAGCACCTGCAATCGATGCGGCAACACCGGCTGCCAGCCCGACTCGGGCAGCACGCCGTCGAGCGAATGCAGCGCCAGCAATCGCGCGTCGCCGGCGGCCTGCCGCTCGCGCAGGCGGGCGAGGATGGCCGCGCCGGCATCGCGCCGCGCTTCCTGCTGCGCCTGCCGTTCGCCGCGAACGACCAGCTGCCGCACGCCGACCGGCTCGGCCGCGAGCTGGTGCGTCTCGCGCGCGGCCAGCAGCAGCTCGGACGCGAGCAGGCGCATGGACTCGGCCAGGCGATCGTCCGCGCGCCGCTGCCACTGGCCCGACAGACGCTCCATGCCCGGCGCCTTGTACGGCGCGAGCTGCCGCGCGATCGCCGATCGCAGGCGCGCGTCCTCGCGCCAGGTCGGCAAGGCCTGCGTGGGCAGCACCTCGCCTTCGAGACCCGCGCGACGCAGCGCGGCGCCCGCTTCGATCTCGCTGCCCTGGCCCAGCAGCCAGAGCACCGGCAGGCCGAGCTCACGGCAGGTGGCGAGCGAGCGCTCGTGCAACGGCATGTCGGCCGCGAGCAGCACCAGGTCGGCCGCCGCGCGCTTGTCGGCGGGTTCGGCGCGAGGCAGCCAGCGCGACCAGAACGAAGCCGCGATCGGCGCGGCCGGCCTGGCTTCGCCCGCTTGCGCACGGCATTGCAAGGCATCGCCGCGCGCGGTCGTCAGCACGGTCCAGGTCTCGCGCGGATCGGTGGGCGGCGGCACGCCGCCGGCCTGCCGCAGGGCCTGCTCGATCACGGTGGATCCGCCCTCGCCCGCATGCGCCAGCAGCAGCGTCACTCGCGCCGGACGCACGCGGCCCAGCACGGGCGCGAAGGACTCGTGGCCGATGTCCACCGCCAGCGAGCGCGCCATCCACGCGCTGCGCCACCACGCGAAGGTCGCGAGCAGCAGCCGCGGAATCACCACCAGCAGCCCGATCAGCGCGAGGTACATGAACACCCAGCGCCGCGCCTCCAGGCGGCCGACGTCGGCGCCGCTGCCGAAATGCAGGCGCGCCAGCTCATCGACGCCGAAGGGCTGCAGCGGCGTGAGCGCGACCACGGGCGCGAACAGCGCGCCGAGGAACGCATGCACCTGAGGCAGGTCGAGCAGCGTGCTCTCCCAGCCGATGCGGTACTCGCGCACCAGGCCGCCGAGCACGATGGACAGCGCGACGCCGACGCCCCAGGCCGCGGCCGAGAGGTGCAGGATGCGGCGCCAGCGTTGCCCCTCCAGCGCACCGCCGACCCGCCACCAGCCGAGCTGGAACCTTGCCGCGACCTGCCCCCGCAAGCCGGAGCCCGCGCGTCCCGCGAGCCCCTGCGCCATCCGCGCCCAGGCACTCGGCATCTCGACGCCGGGACCCGGCCGGCGCAGCGCGAACACGATGAGCATCACGTACACCGCCAGGTTCCAGAAGAGGAAGGCCAGCAGCGGCGGCGACAGCAGGTTGACCTGCCGCGGGTTGTCGATGCGATCGATCAGCGCGCCGGCGACCAGCGCGACCAGCGGCAGCACCCAGGCCAACCAGGTCTGCCACGCGGGCGGCTGCGACAGCCGCGACAGGCTGGGCTGGCGATGGGAAAGCAGGTCGACGAGGCGGTCGGCGCGTGCGAGGAGATAGGCGCGCTCGTCGAGCGGTTCGCCGCGCGCCGGGTCGCCGCTGGCGGCCAGCGCGTCGCGCTCGAGCTGTTCGCGCTCGACCGCGCCGACCAGCCGGCCCTGCGGATCGCCCGCCTCCAGCGCCTGCGCAAGAACGAGCCGGCGTGCCTGCGGCTCGGTGACGTGGATCTTTTCCTGGTGGGCGGCGAGGTCTTGCAAGCCTTCGATTCTAGGAAGGCCGCGCACCTGCGGGGGTCCGCGCGAGGCGGCTAGTGCTTGCCCTTTTCCTCGGCGAGCCGCCGCGCCTCGCGCATCACCACGACGCTCGGCTGCTTCTCGAACGGGGTGGGCGGCAGGCCGATCAATGCCTGCAGGTAGGCATGGGCCCGGTTCATGTCCGCGCCGATCATGGCCAGCGCGACCTCATGGTCGGGCTGGGTCTGCGCGATTTCCAGGTAGGCGGCGCGAAAGCGCGCGTAGTCGGCCTCGGCCCGTGCCACGCGACGCTGCACCGCCTGCATGTTGGCGTACTCTTCACGGGTGTAGCGCATGCGGACCATGCTAGGCAGCCCACGGCCGCGCAGGTGCAACACCCCTGAAACATCACGCCACCGACTGCAACCGTGAAGCCCATCACGGAACTATCGCGGTCGCCGTGGTCGCCCTCGCGAACGCCTGGCCCAGCATGGCCGGCGTGCACGGCTTGGGCAGCACGTCCAGCCCCGACCGGGAGATCGCGTCGATCTGTTCCGCATAGCCGGTCATCAGCACGACCGGCAACGCGGGCCAGCGCTGGCGCACCTCGCGCGCGAGCGCCGCGCCGTCGATCTCGCCCGGCATGACCACGTCGCTCAGCAGCACATCCGGAAGCTGTTCCTGCGCCGCCAGCCAGTCGCGTGCGGGCACCGCGCGATCGAAGTGGGTGACGCGGCAACCCATGTTCTCGAGCATGGGCACCAAGGCGGCCGCGACGGCCAGGTTGTCCTCGACCAGCAGCACGTGCAGCGACAGCTTCCATTCGGTCGGCGGCAAGGCCTCGTCGCGCACCGGCGCCGCGTCGTCGGGCGGAAAGAACATGCGCACCTGCGTGCCCCGCCCGGGCTCGCTGGCCACGGTCGCCGTGCCGCCGGCGCGCTGGCACAGCGCATAGACCTGGCTCAGGCCGAGCCCGGTGCCCTCGCCCACGGGCTTGGTGGTGAAGAAGGGCTCGAACACCCGCGGCAGCACCTCCGGCGCGATGCCCGGGCCGTCGTCGGCGGCTTCGACCAGCACCATCGGAGCGCGCAGCAGCGGCGGGATCTCGCCCGCATCGGCGTTGCGCGCGCGGATCACCAGCCGGCCGTGGCGAGTGGCGGCATCGCGCGCGTTGATCGCCAGGTTGAGCAGGGCCAGCTCGAACTCCGCCGCGTCCACGCGGATCGGCCGGGTTGCGGGCTGCACCTCGATGTCCAGGTCGATGCGGCTGCCCAGCACCGGGCTGAGCAGGTCACGGACCGTGGGCAGCCGCTGCTGGAGCGTCACGTGCTCGGGCACCAGCGCCTGCCGGCGCGAAAAGGCCAGCAGCTGGCGCGTGAGCTTGGTGGCGGAGTCGACCGCGCGCCCGATCGATTCGGTGTAGCGGCTGGACGCCTCCGGATGCTTCATCTGCAACAGCACCAGGTTGTTGCTGATCACCATGAGCGCGTTGTTGAAGTCGTGCGCCACGCCACCCGTCAGCCGGCCCAGCGCCTCGAGCTTCTGCGCCTGCAGCAGGGCCTCTTCAGCGTTGCGGCGGGTCTCGGTCTCCTGGCGCAGGCGGCGCGCCGTCTCCAGCGCCTCGCGGCTGCGACGCAGCGCCAGCCGCACCGCCCAGAACAGGCCCAGAACGGGGGGCACACCGAACGCGGCCAGCACGCCCATCTCGCGCAGCCATCGCGCGCTGACCTGCGCGACGTCCATGCCGGTGCTCACGTAGATGGGGAAGGCGCCCACCTTGCGGAAGGCCACCATGCGCTCGCGGCCGTCGACCGACGAGGCCACGCGCAGCGAGCCCGCCCCGTCGCCGAGGCGGATGCGGGCGAGCATGTCGTTCTCGGGCGCCAGGCGCTCCGGCGCGGTCGGAGCGGCCGGCCAGCGCGTGAACACCCGGCCGTCGTTGCGCAGCATGGTGATGGCCATGCCGGGCTCGTCGGCGGCGAGGTCCTCGTGGAAGCGCAGGAAGTACTCGGTCAGCAGGCTGACGGAGAGCACGCCGCCGAAGCGGCCGTCGGGCTCGTGGCGGGCGATGCTGACGTCGAAGAACGGCTCGCCGGTGGTTCGCGACACCAGCGGTTCGGACACATAGACGCCGCCGCGGCCCTTCAGGTGCCACTGGAAGTAGTCGCGGTCGAAGGCCTCCACGGCCGGCGCCGGATAGAAGCGGCTGGTGACGCGCGGCCGGCCGTCGGGCCCGAACACGAGGATGTTCTGCAGCTGGGGCTTGTCCGTGCCCAGCGCGCGCAGGAGCGCGTGGATGGCCAACTGGTCGCGCGTGAGCCGCTCGGTCGGCCCCTCGGCGATGTCGCTGACACGTGCGAGCAGCGTCTCGGTCGTGTCCATCACCTTGAGCGCGTGTTCGGTCGCGATGCGCAGCACACGGTCGAGCCGCAGGTCGGCTTCGGCGCGCAGCTGCTGATAGCGGAACACGCCCACGACCACGTAGGCCAGCAGCGCCAGCAGCACCGACAGCCACGGCAGCCAGGCCAGCACGCGCAGCCGCGACGGCGCCCGCGGCCGGCGCGGCGCACGTGGGGTGGGCTCGGGGAGGTCGGGCAAGGGACGGCTCGGCGGAAGCTCACCCATTGTGATGCCGCCGGGCCGCCGGACTCAATGCAGCGAACGGTGGCTGGGGGGACGCGGCTCGCTGCGCGGCGGGTCGCGCTCGCGCTCGACCGGGTTCGAGGAATCCGTGCCCGGCGTGGGATTGCCCGCCTGCCGGCGGAGCATCTCCTTCAGCGCGCTCGCTGCGCCCTCGCCCGCATGGCCGGACGGGCGGGCGCGGTCCGATGCTTTCGATTTACGCATGGCGGAGGAGCTTAGGCCCGGCCACCGTCGCGTTGCTGTAGGCGGCGCGGGCGCGCCGCGGTAGGACTCTCCGTGCAGGGCGCGTTCCCGCACGAAGCGCCGCCGTGCGCCTACGCCCGCGCTTGCCGCCGTCGCACCGCGACTGCGGGCGCCGGCCGATGGCAACGCGGCCGTGCGGCACCTACTTTCAATCCATACGCAAACCACGGGAGTACGCGATGTCCGAGGACAAGGGCCGCCTTTCGACTCAGGAGCAGCTCATCAGCCTGGAACACGAGTGGGAACGCCGCAACTGGAGCCAGTGGCTCGGTTGCAGCGAGAAGGAGTTGCAGCACGCCGTCGAATCGATCGGCGCGGACCCGGACAACGTGAGGCGCTTCCTGCGCCAGGCGCGTTGAGCGTCGTGCCTTAAGAGACGCGCTGGCCGGAGCGGGCGAGCACCGCTTCCAGCGCCGGCAGGTCCACCGGCTTGGTGAGGTGGGCGTCGAAGCCCGCGTCGGCGGTGCGGCGGCGGTCGCCGTCGGCGCCCCAGCCGGTGAGCGCCGCGATGAAGACGTCCTCGAAGCGGGAGTCCTGGCGCAGCGTGCGGGCGACCTCGAAGCCGTCCATCACGGGCAGGCCCAGGTCGAGCAGGACGACCTGCGGGCGGAAATCGGCGGCGCGCTGCACCGCCTGGCGGCCGTCGGCGGCGCCGGCGACCTCATGGCCCAGCATCTCGAGCAGGGCCACCAGCGTCTCCAGGCCGTCCGGGTTGTCCTCGACGACGAGGACTCGGCGGGAGCCGCCTTCAGCGGCGGCGGGAGCGGCGGGAGCGAAGGAATCGTAGGAAAGGGACATGGGCAAAACGGCCGCGATGATGCCACGCGAGGAAGCTCAACAAGGCCCGGAAAACACGTAAAGACGGACCCTTCCGTAGGGAGGGCTCCTCACGCCGATGGGTTGGCATGCCAACAACGTCACGACGGCGTGGCTGAAGCGGCCGCGCCAATGAAGAAGGGCCGCGCTGGGCGGCCCTTTCGTTGGCTTGCTACCGCTCAGGCGGCCGGTTGCAGGCCGACCTTGGAGTTGAAGGTGTAGCAGGCGGCTTCGAAGCTGCGGATCTCGTGCAGGGCTTCCCGCAGGCTCATCTCCCCGGCGTCCATCAGCTTGCCGGCCAGGTGCTCGGTCAGCGGCTTCAGTCGGCCCAGCATGGCCTTGGTTTCACCGTAGAGGCGCTCGCTCTGGGCTTCCATGATCGAGCGAGTCTCCTCGTCCAGGGACTTGCTGCCGTGGCCGTCGTTGGCCAGCGCGCCGAAGTTCAGGCGGGTCTTGCGGTACATGCCCATCTCGCCCACGGCGTGGTGCAGCAGCTTGGTCACACGGGTGATGTCGTTGTGCGCGCCGTTGGTGGTGCCTTCCTCGCCGAAGAACAGCTCTTCGTTGGCCATGCCGCCCAGCAGCACGCGCACGTCGTGCTCGATGTCGGACTTGGTCTTGAGCAGGTTCGCGCCCTGCTTGTGGAACACGAAGCCCAGCGCGTTGTTGCGCGGATTGGCCTTGAGCGAGATCTTGATGGTCTTCATCTCGGCCAGGACCTGGTCCCAGTTGCCGCCGGCCTTCTTGCGTTCGGCCTCGAAGTCCACCAGGAAATGGCCCCACTCGTGGATGGCGATGACGCGGCGGTCGCGCTCGCGTTCCTTGGTCGTGTTGGTGTTCACGTTGCCCACCATCACGCGCTCGGCGGCCTGCATCAGGGTGTCGGCGCCGATCATGATGCCGGCCTGCACCGCGGTGATGCCCGCCTGGTTGACGATGGTCTCCAGGTCGGCCGGGCTGCGGCCTTCGGTGATCTCCACCAGGTGGCGCAGGTCCAGGTCGGGCAGCACCTTCTCGGCGCGCTGCGACAGGTAGTGCTGGATGATCGCCAGGCGCTCTTCACGGTTGGGCAGGCGGAAGTCCACCTTCATCTGGAAGCGGCGCAGCATGGCTTCGTCCATCTGCATCTGCTCGCTGTTGAAGTTGGAGGCCACGATCCAGATGATCTCGGCGTCGCTCTTGGTGCGCACGCCGTCCAGCACGGCCAGCAGCATGTTCTGCGTGTCGTCGTCGAACTTGCGGTGGCCGCCGCGCTTCATGAACAGGTCCTGCGCCTCGTCCAGGAACACGATGCAGCGCTTGCGGCGCTTGGCCATCGCGACGATGCGGCTCAGGGTGTTGGCGCCGCCGCCCACGTAGCCGGTCTCCAGGTTCACGGCCGAGTGGAACAGGATCGGCAGGTTCAGCTCCTTGGCCAGGTAGCTGGCGAGCTTGGTCTTGCCGGTCCCGGCCGGGCCGCTGAACATCACGTTGAACGGCTTGTTGATGCCGTACTCCGCGTATTCGGCGCGGCGCATGTACTGGTCCTTGATCTGCGCGACCTCGCCCTTGATGTCGTCCATGCCGACCAGGTCGGTCAGCGAGCCGCTGACCTGCGCGGGCTCGATGAACTTGAGCGACTTGAACTGGCCCTTGAGCTGGAAGGCCAGGAAGCCCAGCAGGCCCAGGGTAAGCGCGGCCGACAGCACGCCGGACACGCCGGCCTTCCAGGCGTCCTTCTCGGATTGCGGGCGGGCGCCGGCGAAGCCCTGGTCGAGCTTCTCGAGCAGCTCCAGGCTGGATGCATTGAGGTCGGCGCGCGGAATGAAGCTGAGCTTGCCGCTCCACGGGGCCGAGACCGCCTTGTCCGCGAAGATCTTGGTCTCCATGTCGGACGGGTAGTAGGCGTACTGCTTGCCGCCCGAGGACACCAGGATGAAGCGCTCGGAGACGTTCCACATCAGCGGCTTGTAGATCACCGTGATGCGGTCCACCGGGTTGGACTGCAGGAAGCTCAGCACCGAGCCGGTGCCGAACACGACGGGCTGGGTGGTGTCGAACGCGGCGATGCCGTCGGCGGACGCCATGGCGCGCACCTGTTCGGCGACGGCGGCCTGCTTTTGCCACAGAACGGCGGAATAGAGACCGGTGGCCGGGATCATCAGCGCGACGGCGATCAGCAGGAACTTGACCGCGTTGCTCTGGATGACGAACCAGTCGGAAAAACGGGAGACGGCTTTCTTGATCGACAGCCACAGGCTGCCGTTCGGCTGCTCGTCCTTGCTGCCGAATTCGGGGGTGGGAGTAGAACTGACGGATAAATCAGACATGCGTGTCCTCTCGTGTCAGTGAAATCCTACAGACGACCGGATTTGCGTGCGAGCGAAAAGGACATGAAAGGGCGATCACGCGGCCCTGTCGTGACATATCTGACGAGCGCGACAACGCATGTCACTCTGCCGTATTGACGGCATGCCGGAAAACCCTGCCCAACCCCCCTTGTGAACTCTGCAGGAGGAACCGGACGGTGTGCCTCCGCTCCAAGTGGATGGCCGGGTTTTTTTTCAAGTTTCTTCCCCCGGCTGTTTCCGTCCCCCCTCCGCGAGGAGTGGGGGACTTTTTCTTGTGCCCGGCGTTATCAGCCGTCAGGGTCCGTTACAGGCAGTAGGCAGCGTCCTACGATGTAACAGCGCCTCCTCCCAACCGCAGCGCTTGCGGCCGTTTCTAGCATCGCCCTCTGCCGCCGCGGAGTGCGGTGATGCCGGGAGGATAAGAATGTCTCAAGCGGGTCTGTTGTCGGGATTCGCGCAGGGCCAGGCGACGCTGGACACACTGCGGCAGCCGCTGCGCCAGCTCTTCAGCGCGCCGCGGATGCTGCGCACCACGCACGGCCGCGTCTACGAAGGCCAGGGCCAGCCGGCCATCGTCTTTCCCCGCCAGGGCACCGGCTCCGAAAGCACCGCGCCGCTGCGCCGCACGCTGGAGGAAGCCGGCTTCCGGCCATTCGACTGGGGCCAGGGCCGCAACGACGGCCCGCGCGGCGTCAGCCTGCAGCTCTGGCTGCGCAAGCTCGAGGAAAGCGTGATCGACGCCTTCGAGGTCACGCAGGCGCCGGTGACGCTGATCGGCTGGGGCCTCTCCGGCATCTACGCGCGCGAGCTCGCCAAGCGCGCCAACCCGCTGGTGCGCCAGGTGATCACGCTCGGGGCGCCGTTCAACACCGCGGCCGATCCGCAGCGCCGCTGCCAGGTGATGGGCCTGCTGGATGCCGGTCCCGAGCGCATGCCGCTGGCCCTGCGCAACGCGCTGCGGCAACGGCCGCCGGTGCCCTGCACCGCGCTCTACAGCAAGGACGACGGCGTGGTGCGCTGGGAACAGTGCGTGGAGCGCGAAACCGCCGAGACCGAGAACATCGAGCTGCCCGGCGTGCGCCACGAGGAACTGGCGACGCATCCCCAGGCGCTGGAGGTGATCACGCATCGCCTCGCCCAGCCGGAGGGGAGCTGGAAGCCGTACGAGGCCACGAAGCGACTGCTCTCCTGATTTCTTGACTTCGTCAACCAATTGATTGACGATGGGCCATGGCCCATCCGTCCGTCTCGGCCGCGCACGTCAAGGCGATGCGCGGCTTCAACCGCTTCTACACCCAGCGCATCGGCGTGCTGGACCCGTACCTGGACAGCGAGTTCTCGCTGACCGAAGTGCGCGTGCTGTACGAGCTGGCGCACAGCGACCAGCCCACGGCCAGCGAGCTGGGGCGCACGCTGTCGCTGGACGCCGGTTACCTCAGCCGCATCCTGCGCCGCTTCGAGCAGAAAGCCTGGCTCGAGCGCGTCCCCTCCCCCGCCGACGCCCGCCAGAGCCTGCTGCGCCTGACCGATGCCGGCCGCCAGGCCTTCGAGCCGCTTCAGCAGCGCTCGCGCGACGAGGCCGCCGCCCTGCTGCAGCCGCTGCCGCCCGGCCAGCGCGACCGCGCCATCGCCGCCCTGCAGACGGTGCAGCGCCTGCTCGACCCCGACGAGCCGCGCGCGCGCACGGTGCAGCTGCGCGACCCGCGCCCGGGCGACCTGGGCTGGGTGGTGATGCAACACGGCGAGGTCTATTCGCGCGAGTACGGCTACACGAGTGAGTTCGAGGCGCTGGTGGCGGAAGTCGCGGCCGGCTACCTGCGCAAGTTCGATCCCGAGTGGGAGAAGGGCTGGATCGCCGAACTGGATGGCGAGCGTGTCGGCTCGGTGTTCGTCGTGCGCAAGTCGGCCACGGTGGCGCAGTTGCGGCTGTTGATCCTGTCGCCGCACGCGCGCGGCCTCGGGCTCGGCGGACGGCTGGTGGACGAGTGCATGGCGTTCGCGCGCGCCAAGGGCTATCGCAAGATGGTGCTGTGGACCAACGGGCAGCTCGACGCGGCGCGCGCGATCTACGCGGCCCGCGGTTTCGAGCTGGTGGAGAGCGAGCCGCTCGAGGCCTACGGCCAGAAACTGGTCGGCGAGACCTGGTCGCTGGACCTTCGCCAGGCCGCATGAACCTCGCGCTCTGGGCCGCGGCCGCCACCGGGGTGCAGGTGGGCGCGGCCATCGTGGCTTCCCGCTTCGCGGTAGCGGAGGTGCCGCCGCTCACGCTGGCCATGCTGCGCTACGCGCTCGGCTTCCTTTGCCTGCTGCCGTTCGCATGGCGCACGCTGGCGGCGCGTCCTGCCGCATCGCCGCGACCGCCCGCGCGCGACCTGGTCGCCATGGCGACGCTGGGCATCGGCCAGTTCGGCGTGCTGATCGCGCTGCTCAATTTCGGCCTGCAGCGCGTGCCGGCCGCGCAGGCCGCGCTGATCTTCAGCCTGTTCCCGCTGCTGACGCTGGCCCTGGCCACCGCGCTCGGGCGCGAGCAGCCGACGACGCGGCTGGCCGGCGGCGTGCTGCTGTCCATCGCCGGCGTGGCCTGCACGCTGCTGCCCAAGCTGGAGGCGCGGCAGGCCATCGGCTGGTGGGGCGAACTGGCCGTGCTGGGCGCGGCGGCGACCGGGGCGCTTTGCAGCGTGCTGTACCGCCCTTACCTGCAGCGCTATCCGGTGGTGCCGGTGTCGGCCTTCGCGATGCTGGCGTCCGTGCTCGCCCTCGCACTGCTGGCGTTGCCCGAGGCTTGGCCGGCGCGGGTGGGTGGGTTCAGCGCGCACGCCTGGGGCGCGATCGCCTTCATCGGCGTGTCCAGCGGCATCGGCTATTTCTGGTGGCTGTACGCCCTCAAGCACCTGCCGCCCACGCGCGTGACGGTGTTCCTCGCGCTCAATCCGGTGACGGCGGCGGTGCTGGGATGGGCCTTGCTGGGCGAGCGGCCGCAGGCCTGGACCTGGTTCGCGCTGGGGCTGATCGCGGCCGGGCTCTGGCTGGCCGCGCGCGGCACCGCCGATAATCCGCGCCCATGATGTCCCCGCCCGCGTCGCCGGCCGACCTGACGCGCCGCCCGCGTCCCGAATCCCTCACCGATCTCTTCGTCTCCTTCACCCTGCTCGCGCTGCAGGGTTTCGGCGGCGTGCTGGCCGTGGTGCAGCGCGAGCTGGTCGAACGCAAGCAATGGATGACGCGCGAGGAGTTCGTCGAGGAATGGGCCGTCGCGCAGATCATGCCGGGGCCCAACGTGGTGAACCTGGCGCTGATGATCGGCAGCCGCTACTTCGGCCTGCGCGGGGCGGTGGTCGCGCTGGCCGGCATGCTGGTCGCGCCGCTGGGGGTGGTGCTGCTCCTCGCGCTGCTGCACGCCCGCTTCGCCGGCTACACGCAGCTGGCCGGCGCGCTGCGCGGCATGGGCGCGGTGGCGGCCGGGCTGGTCACCGCCACCGGGCTGAAGCTGATGCCGGCGCTGCGCAAGCACCCGCTGGGCGTGACGGCGTGCGTCGTGCTCGGGGGCACCGCGTTCATCGGCATCGCGCTGCTCCGCTGGCCGCTGGCCTGGGTGCTGCTCGGGCTGGGCGGCCTCTCGTGCTGGCTGACGTATCGCAAGCTGGGAGCGGCGCCATGAGCATCGCCATGAGCGCGGCCGACTGGCTGTCCCTGTTCTCGCATTTCGCGATGCTGTCGCTGCTGTCGGTCGGCGGCGCCATCACCACCGCGCCCGACATGCACCGCTACCTGGTGCAGGAGCACGGCTGGCTGACCGACCCGCAGTTCAGCGCCTCGGTCGCCATCGCCCAGGCCGCTCCGGGGCCCAACGTGCTGTTCGTGGCCCTCATGGGCTGGAACGTGGGCCTGAACGCCGGCGGCTTCGCGCTGGCGGCCCTGGGTGTCGTGGTTTCCATGGTCGGCATCCTGCTGCCCAGCACCACCCTCACCTACCTGGCCTCGCAATGGGGCCACCGCAACCGCGAACTGCGTGGCGTGCGCGCGTTCAAGCAGGGCATGGCGCCGATCGTGGTGGCGCTGCTTGTGTCGACCGGCTGGGTGCTGGCGACGGGGGCGGAGCCGCAGTGGAAGGACGCGCCGCTGTGGGCGGTGACGTTGGGGGCCGCGCTGATCGTGTGGCAGACGAAGATCCACTTGCTGTGGCTGCTGGGGGCGGGGGCGTTGCTGGGGTGGTTCGGGTTCGTCTAGAGCGGCGACCCCAGCAATTGCGGCAACAGGCCGGCCGCGGTGCCGCGCAGCACCACGTCGGCCGCATCGTCCAGGTCGCTCGGTTCGGGATTGATGACGACCGCGCGGCCGCGCGTGGAGCGGGCCA
>Ga0247827_10000319_pt1 | contig 22878 bp, 17 predicted proteins | sample 12C_Control_Day2_FD_194414 | JGI IMG/M metagenome (GOLD analysis project Ga0247827, IMG submission 194414) | Soil microbial communities from agricultural site in Penn Yan, New York, United States - 12C_Control_Day2 | ecosystem: Environmental > Terrestrial > Soil > Agricultural land | place... | reverse complement strand
CACGGCGCCGCCGACGTCGTCGCGCGCGTCGTCCTCGTGCTGGACGCCTCCGGGTCCATGTCCTTCCTGTACTCCAAGGGGGTCGTGGCCGATGTCGTCGAGCGGATGGCGGCGGTCGCCGCGCAGCTGGACGACGACGGTGAGATGCAGGCCTGGACGTTCGCCTCGAACCCGGCCCGGCTGCCGGACCTGCGGCTCGGGGAGCTTCCGGAGTGGCTGCGGCTGCATGTGCGCGTGGGGGAGGTGGGCCTGTTCCGGCGCGGACGGAAGAAGGGACTGGACCCCAGCCAGGTCGACATGCGCGACGTGGGCATCCAGAACGAGGAGCAGAAGGTGATCGCCGAGGTGCGGGCGTTCGTCCGGCACAATCCCGCGTCCGCTCCGACGCTCGTCCTGTTCTTCTCCGACGGCGGCGTCTACCGCAACAAGGAGATCGAGCGCGAACTCCGTGAGGCGGTGGAGGAACCCGTGTTCTGGCAGTTCGTGGGGCTGGGCAAGTCCAACTACGGCGTGCTGGAGCGGTTCGACACGCTGGCGGGGCGCCGGGTCGACAACGTCGGCTTCTTCGCCGTCGACGACATCGGCACCGTGCCGGACGCGGAGCTGTACGACCGTCTGCTCTCCGAGTTCCCGCAGTGGATCACGGCCGCCGGACGGGCGGGCATCCTCTGAGGACCGCGCGTCGGGCCGGCCCCGTCCGGCCGGCCCGCCCACCCGGCTCGCGTCTCCGCTGCGGAGCGCGAGCCGGCGGACGTGCCGCCCGGCACGTTCCGGCTAGTCCGGCTGGTGCTCCGGCCCGCCGAAGTCCGGGCTCGAGTAGTCCGGACTGGAGTAGCTCGGCCGAGTGCCGCGCGCCGAGCCCTCGCCCGGGCTGGAGAAGCCCGGCCTGTCGTACCCGAGGTGCGGGATACGGCCGGCCGGCGGGGGCGGGGCCGTGTGCTGCAGCGCGGTGGCCGTCGACGGGTCGGCGAGGGCCTCCCGCAGGAACGGCAGGATCCCCCGCTCCAGCAGGGCCTCGCGCCAGGCGTCCCTGGCCCGGGTCACCTCCCCGTCGAGCTCGTCGTACGAGCCGCCGGGCGCAGAGGGCTTGTTGTGCAGCGCCGTGATCAGCAGACCCACGGCGGCGACCAGGATGGCGACGGCCGTCACCGCGCCGAACACCCAGCCCGTGGTGAGCATGGTCCGGGCGAACGCGGCGCCGGGATCGAGCATCCGCAGGATGTAGCCGACCAGCAGGAAGATCGCGGCCGAGGTCCCGGCCAGGACGGGCGCCAGGACGGCCACGACGGCGACGGCGCCGGCCCCGGCGGTCTCGGCGACCTCGCCCATGGTGGCGGCGAGCCCGACCGCGTTCGCGCCCGGCTCGGCGGGGCCGGAATCACGGGCGGACGGCGTGCCCTGTGCGGGTGGCCGGCGCAGTTCCTCGCGCAGCTTCACGTAGTGCTGGTACTCGGTGGCCGCGGCCGCCGTGATGAGGGCGCTGGCGTTGAGCGCCATGGTGCGCAGTTGTTCCGAGTTGAGCCGCTGACCGACAGCGGCCAGTTCCGGGTGGTGTGGTGCGGAGCGCAGCGCCGCATGGAGGATCCGCTCGTATTCCTGGCGGTCCTCACTCAGCAGGTGCTGCGGAACGCTGTTCATGTGCATCCCCCGATGCTCCGTAGGGCTTGGGGCTCGGCATGCTGACGAGCCGTCGGGCAGAAACGGAGGGGAGCCTGCTACGGATAAGCCGATGGTAGAGCGGTGACGGCGCGCGGTGACAGGGGGTTTACCGAAATTGGCATGTGCACGGTGCGCTTGCGGGCCGCGCCGTAGCGGCCCGCCGAACCGTCAGGCGCGCAGCGGCAGTTGCTGGACCAGCAGTTTTCCGGCCATGGTGACCCCGCCGTCCATCGCGATGGCGAGTCCGTCGGCGTAGACGTGCGGTCCGGTGACCACGGGGCCGGTGTCGTCCTCGTCCTCCTCGGATCCGACTTCGCCGAGCAGGTACGGAATGGGGCTGTGGCCGTGTACGACCCGGGTGCCGCCGTACGTGTCCAGCAGGGAGCGCACCGCGTCGGCGCCGCCCTCGTCGCGGAAGGAGAACCGCTTGGTGAACTTGCGGAAGAGGTCCCAGACCTCGTCGGCGTCGTTGCGCGTGATCGTCTCGCGGACGGTGTCGTTGACCTCCTCGATGGAGCGGCCGTAGTCGAGGTAGGCGGTGGTGTCGGAGTGCAGCAGCAGATGGCCGTCCACCTCCTCGACGGCGTCGAGCCGGGCCATCCACTGCAGGTGGTGGTCCTGGAGGCGGTCCATGTCGGTCTTCTGTCCGCCGTTGAGCAGCCAGGCCGCCTGGAAGGTGGCGGTGCCGGCGCCGGAGTTGACGGGGGTGTCCCCGAACCGCTTGGCGCCGATCAGCAGCAGCTCGTGGTTGCCCATCAGGGCCTTGCAGTACCCGCCCGCGGCGGCGGCCTCGGCGGACAGCCGCATCACGAGGTCGATCACGCCGATGCCGTCCGGGCCGCGGTCGGTGAAGTCGCCGAGGAACCACAGCCGGGCGGTGCCGGCGCACCACTTGCCCGCCGCGTCGACGAGGTCCTGCTCCCGGAGCGCGGCCATCAGCTCGTCGAGGTAGCCGTGGACGTCGCCGACCACGTACAGCGGGCCCTGGCCGGTGGCGGGCGGCGGAGCGGGGACGGACGCGGGGTCGACGGTCACCTGGACAGTGTCACCCCGATTGATGACGGGGAGGTCCCGCTGGGTGGGCGTGTATCCCTCCGGATAGGTCTCCTCGGAGGGCGGGGCGACGTCACCGGGGTGCGTGCTCTGGGCGTACGGACCGGACTCGTGGACGTACGCGGGTACCCGGAAGTCGCGCAGCGTCGCCGTCCGCTCCACATCGGGTCCCTGACCGGCCCCCTGAGTCATCGACCCCTCCACCATCACGCCGCTTCCGCACCGCGTCGGACTGCCTGGTCGCAGCGGCCCGCGGTGTCGTGGGCCCATCATAGGAATGCGGATCGCGCTGTGTGATGACCCAGGGGTGGTGAATCGGAGCGAGACTCCGCTTCACCGTGGCTTTCGCCCCGTTTGGGCCGGTCTTCGTCCGCCGTTCCCCCGCGCCCTCCGCCGGTGGCCGGCCCGTCCTCTCGGGGCGGCCGGCCCGTCCTGATCCGTGGCCGGGCGGCGCCAGTCCGCTCGGACCGGTGTGTCACGTACCGTTCGGGGACCTCGGCGGGCTGACCGTCGTACGCGGCGGGCGGCGCTGCGAGGAGGTGCGGACGATCAGTTCGGTCGGTATGACCTGCTCCACCGGCTGGTCGGACTCGACCCCCTCGATGGCGTCGATGAGCAGCTGGATCACCGCCGTGCCGATGCGGCGCGGTTTGAGGGAGAGTGTGGTGACCGGGGGTTCGGTGTTGGCGTAGACCATGGACTCGCTGCAGCAGACGAGCAGCAGGTCGTCCGGGACGCGCAGGCCGTAGCGGCGGGCGGCGGCGAGCAGGTCGGTGCCGTTCGGGTCGAACAGGCCGTAGACGGCGTCGGGGCGGTCGGGGCGGGCGAGCAGCCGGTCGGCGGCGACGGCGCCCGCGCGCGGATCGTGCGCCGGGTAGGACTCGTAGACGGGGTCCTGGCCCACGCGCTCGCACCAGCGCAGATACGCGGTGGTCGAGAGGTGGGTGTACGTGTCGGTGGTGGTGCCGGTGAGCAGACCGATGCGGCGGGCGCCGGCGTCCGCGAGGTGGTCGAGGATGCCCATGACGGCGGCCTCGTGGTCGTTGTCGACCCAGGCCGTGACCGGCAGCGCGCCGGCCGGGCGGCCGTCGGAGACGACCGGTAAGCCCTGGCGGACCAGTTCGCTGACGACCGGGTCCTGGTCGGAGGGGTCGATGACGACCGTGCCGTCCAGCGCGACGTTGGACCACACGTCGTGGCGGGAGGTCGCGGGCAGGATGACCAGGGCGTAGCCGCGGGCGAGCGCGGCGGAGGTGGCGGCCCGCGCCATCTCGGCGAAGTACGCGAACTCGGTGAAGGTGAAAGGTTCATCCCCGTACGTCGTCACGGTCAGGCCGATGAGTCCGGACTTCCCGGTGCGGAGCGTCCGGGCGGCGGCCGAGGGGCGGTACCCCAGTCGGTCGGCCACCTCGCGGACGTGGCGCCGGGTGGCGTCCGGGAGCCTGCCCTTGCCGTTGAGGGCGTCGGAGACGGTCGTGATGGAGACTCCGGCGGCGGCGGCCACGTCCCTGATGCCCGCTCGACCCGGCCGGCTGCCTCGGCGTGAGGTTTCCGCGCGGCTCACCTGGTGCTTCCCTGCTGCTGTCATGGCGAGCCGATAGTAGGGCTCATGCGGTGGGGTAGGGCGGACGCATATGCACACATTGACAGGCACGTTTCTGCATGATCATTGATACTCAATTGCCTTGCAAATCAAGGAGGTTGAACGTTCCAATGCCAGGACCTGACGTGTCGGCGCATGCGGGCCTGGCGAGGGTGCGATGTTGCGAAGAGGTCTCAACTCACCTGCACGGGGGATGCGCGCCACGGCGCGAACCACCGGCGCGTAGATATATGTGCGGCGCGCCCCTGGCCCGCACGCCCTTCGTACCCCTTCGTGGGACGTTGCCCCCTGTTGTTCCCGTGACCGGTGCCACGGGCGCGAGGACCCGGCCTTCCGGCGGGCGCGCCGGACCCTCCGGCCCCCGGGAAGCACGCCTCGTCCCCTCCTATACGCAGCGGGGCCGAATCCTCATAAGGTGAGCAGTATTGGATGTCGGCGGCGGACACGGGTGCCGCCGGTCTTCGCGAGGAGGACTGCGGTGAGCGAGACGAGCCCCAAGCTGCGCGCCGAGCTGGAGGGGATCCCCACGTACAAGCCGGGCAAACCGGCGGCGGCCGGCGGACCGGCGGCGTACAAGCTGTCCTCCAACGAGAACCCCTATCCGCCGCTGCCGGGCGTGATGGAGACCGTGGCGGCCTCGGCCGCCTCGTTCAACCGCTACCCGGACATGGCCTGTACGGCGCTGACGGCGGAGCTGGCCGAGCGCTTCGCGGTCCCGGTGTCCCACGTGGCCACCGGCACCGGCTCGGTCGGCGTCGCCCAGCAGCTGCTGCAGGCCACCTCGGGCCCCGGTGACGAGGTGATCTACGCCTGGCGCTCCTTCGAGGCCTACCCGATCATCACGCAGATCAGCGGGGCCACCTCGGTGCAGGTGCCGCTCACCGAGGGCGATGTGCACGACCTGGACGCGATGGCCGACGCGATCACCGACCGGACGCGGCTCGTCTTCGTCTGCAACCCCAACAACCCCACCGGCACGGCGGTGCGCAGGGCCGAGCTGGAGCGGTTCCTCGACCGGGTGCCCGGCGACGTCCTGGTGGTGCTCGACGAGGCCTACCGCGAGTTCGTCCGGGACACCGAGGTGCCGGACGGCGTGGAGATCTACCGGGAGCGGCCCAACGTCTGCGTCCTGCGAACCTTCTCCAAGGCGTACGGCCTGGCGGGGCTGCGCGTCGGTTTCGCCATCGCCCACGAGCCGGTGGCGGCGGCACTGCGCAAGACGGCGGTGCCGTTCGGCGTGAGCCAGATCGCCCAGGACGCGGCGATCGCCTCGCTGCGGGCCGAGGACGAGCTGATCGGCCGGGTCGGCTCACTGGTGTGCGAGCGCAACCGTGTGATGGACGCGCTGCGCGGCCAGGGCTGGACGGTGCCCGACACACAGGCCAACTTCGTGTGGCTGCGGCTGGGGGAGAGCACCGTGCCGTTCGCGCAGGCGTGCGAGCAGGCGGGTGCGGTCGTCCGGCCGTTCGCCGGGGAGGGTGTGCGGGTCACGGTCGGCGAGACCGAGGCGAACGACATCTTCCTGAAGGTGGCGGAGGGCTTCCGCAAGGAGCTCTGAGCCGGGCGCCCCAGGGGCTCCGACCAGCGGAAACGTTCAGGCGGCCGACGGTGATCCGTCGGCCGCCGTCGTGTGCGTGCCGACAGGTCGGCACAAAGGGGTTGACGTCACAGTGGACCCCCCTTTCCGGTCGGAAAAGCGGTAGGTCATAATTGCTTGTGAATGTGAACGCGTTCACAAGCGCATCCCGTTTGCTCCGAGATGTCGGGGACGAACGGGATCAAGGCAGGACGCCGTGACCACGGCGAAGTAAGGAGCGACGACGTGGATCTGGCTCTGGCGCCGGAGACCCTGGCGCGATGGCAGTTCGGTATCACCACCGTCTACCACTTCCTCTTCGTTCCCCTGACGATCTCGCTCGCCGCCCTCGTCGCCGGGCTGCAGACCGCCTGGGTGCGTACGGAGAAGGAGAAGTACCTCAGGGCGACGAAGTTCTGGGGCAAGCTCTTCCTGATCAACATCGCGATGGGTGTGGTCACCGGCATCGTGCAGGAGTTCCAGTTCGGCATGAACTGGTCCGACTACTCGCGGTTCGTCGGTGACGTCTTCGGAGCCCCGCTCGCCTTCGAGGCCCTGATCGCCTTCTTCTTCGAGTCCACCTTCATCGGCCTGTGGATCTTCGGCTGGGACAAGCTGCCCAAGAAGATCCACCTGGCCTGCATCTGGATGGTCTCGATCGGCACCCTGCTGTCGGCGTACTTCATCCTCGCCGCCAACTCCTGGATGCAGCACCCGGTCGGCTACCGCATCAACGAGGAGAAGGGCCGCGCCGAGCTCACCGACTTCTGGCTGGTGCTCACCCAGAACACCACCCTCAACCAGGTCTTCCACAGCTTCTCGGCGGCCTTCCTGACCGGCGGCGCCTTCATGGTCGGCATCGCCGCCTTCCACCTGATGCGCAAGAAGCACATCCCGGTGATGCGTACCTCGCTCCGGCTCGGCCTCGTCACCCTGGCGGTCGGCGGCCTGTTCACCGCGGTCAGCGGCGACACCCTCGGCAAGGTCATGTACGAGCAGCAGCCGATGAAGATGGCCGCCGCCGAGGCCCTGTGGGACGGCGAGGAACCGGCGCCCTTCTCCGTGTTCGCCTACGGCGACGTCGACGAGGGACACAACAAGGTCGCCCTGGAGATCCCCGGCCTGCTGTCCTTCCTCGCGCACAGCGACTTCGAGTCGTACGTGCCCGGCATCAACGACACCAACGAGGCCCTGCGGGAGAAGTTCGGCCCCGGTGACTACAAGCCCATCGTCCCCGTCGCCTACTGGGGCTTCCGCTGGATGATCGGCTTCGGCATGGCGTCCTTCTCGCTCGGCCTCCTCGGGCTCTGGCTCACGCGGAAGAGGTTCCTGCTGCCGGCCGCCCACCGCACCGGCGAGGACGAGGTGCCGCTCCTGGTGCTGCTGAAGAAGCCGCTCGGCTCCCGGCTCACCCGGCTGTACTGGCTGCTGGCCCTGTGGACCATGGCGTTCCCGCTGATCGCCAACTCCTGGGGATGGATCTTCACCGAGATGGGCCGGCAGCCCTGGGTGGTCTACGGCGTGATGCAGACCAGGGACGCGGTCTCCCCCGGCGTGTCCACGGCCGAGGTCATCACCTCGATGTCCGTCTTCACCCTGCTCTACGCGGTCCTGGCCGTCATCGAGGTCAAGCTGCTCGCCAAGTACGTCAAGGCGGGCCCGCCCGAGCTCGGTGAGTCCGACCTCAACCCGCCCACGAAGCTCGGCGGCGACCACCGTGACGCCGACAAGCCGATGGCCTTCTCGTACTAGGCCGAGGGAGCTGCACCGTCATGGAACTGCACGACGTCTGGTTCGTACTGATCGCCGTCCTGTGGATCGGCTACTTCTTCCTGGAGGGCTTCGACTTCGGGGTCGGCGTCCTCACCCGGCTGCTCGCCCGCGACCGGGCCGAGAAGCGGGTGCTGATCAACACCATCGGCCCCGTGTGGGACGGCAACGAGGTGTGGCTGCTCACCGCGGGCGGTGCCACCTTCGCCGCCTTCCCCGAGTGGTACGCCACGCTCTTCTCCGGCTTCTACCTCCCGCTGCTGGTCATCCTGGTCTGCCTGATCGTCCGCGGTGTCGCCTTCGAGTACCGGGCGAAGCGGCCGGAGGAGCACTGGCAGCGCAACTGGGAGACGGCGATCTTCTGGACCTCGCTGATCCCGGCCTTCCTGTGGGGCGTGGCCTTCGGGAACATCGTCCGCGGCGTGAAGATCGACGCCGAGTTCGAGTACGTGGGCACCGTCTGGGACCTGCTCAACCCGTACGCCCTGCTGGGCGGACTGGTCACCCTGTCGCTCTTCACCTTCCACGGCACGGTGTTCACCGCGCTGAAGACGGTCGGGGAGATCCGGGCACGGGCGCGGAAGCTGGCCCTGCGCGTGGGTCTGGTCACCGCCGTGCTGGCGCTGGTGTTCCTGCTGTGGACGCAGGCCGACCGCGGTGACGGCACCAGTCTGGTCGCGATGGCCGTGGCGGTCGCCGCACTGGTCGCCGCGCTGGCGGCGAACCAGGCGGGACGCGAGGGCTGGTCGTTCGCCCTCTCCGGCGTCACCATCGTGGCCGCCGTGGCGATGCTCTTCCTGACGCTGTTCCCGAACGTCATGCCGTCCACGCTCGACGCGGACTGGAGCCTGACCGTCACCAACGCCTCCTCCAGCCCCTACACCCTGAAGATCATGACCTGGCTCGCGGTGATCGCCACCCCGCTGGTGATGCTCTACCAGGGCTGGACCTACTGGGTGTTCCGCAAGCGGATCGGCACCCAGCACATCGCCGATCCCGTGCACTGAGGGTGTGTTTCACGTGAAACCGATCGACCCGCGACTCCTCCGGTACGCACGGGCCACCCGCGGCTTCCTGGCGGCGGTCGTCGCCCTGGGGGCCGTCGGCGCGGTGCTGGTCATCGCCCAGGCCATGCTCATCGCCGAGATCGTGGTGGGCGCGTTCGAGGACGGTCTGTCCGCCGGTGACCTCACCACTCCCCTGGTGCTGCTCGCCGCCGTCGCGGCCGGCCGCGGGCTGGTCGGCTGGCTGACCGAGCTGGCCGCCCACCGGGCGAGCGCCGCGGTGAAGTCGGAGCTGCGGGGACGGCTGCTGGAGCGGGCGACGGCACTCGGACCGGGCTGGCTGGACGGGCAGCGCACCGGGTCACTGGTCGCGCTGGCCACCCGGGGAGTCGACGCCCTCGACGGCTACTTCTCGCGCTACCTCCCCCAGCTGGGCCTCGCGGTGGTCGTCCCGGTGGCGGTGCTGGCGCGGATCGTCACCGAGGAGTGGGTCTCGGCGGCGATCATCGTCGGCACCCTGCCGCTGATCCCCCTCTTCATGGCGCTGATCGGCTGGGCCACCCAGTCCCGGATGGACCGGCAGTGGCTGCTGCTGTCCCGGCTGTCCGGCCACTTCCTGGACGTCGTCGCCGGGCTGCCGACCCTGAAGGTCTTCGGACGGGCCAAGGCGCAGGCGGAGTCCATCCGCCGGATCACCGCCGACTACCGGCGGGCGACCATGCGGACGCTGCGGATCGCCTTCATCTCCTCCTTCGCCCTGGAACTGCTCGCCACGCTCTCGGTGGCCCTGGTCGCCGTGACGATCGGCATGCGGCTGGTGTACGGCGACATGGACCTCTACACCGGACTGGTCATCCTGATCCTGGCGCCCGAGGCCTATCTGCCGCTGCGTCAGGTCGGCGCCCAGTACCACGCGGCCGCGGAGGGCCTCGGGGCGGCCGAGGAGATCTTCTCCGTGCTGGAGACACCCGCGCCCACGCCGGGAACGGGCACGGTGCCGGAGGGCGCCCTCTCCTTCGAGGAGGTGACGGTCCGCTATCCGGGCCGTACCGCGGACGCCGTGACGGACGTGTCCTTCACCGTCGGCCCCGGGGAGACGGTCGCGCTCGTCGGGCCGAGCGGGGCGGGCAAGTCGACCCTGCTGCACGCGCTGCTGGGATTCGTCCGGCCCACCGGGGGGCGGGTGCGGATCGGGGGAGCGGATCTCGCCGGACTCGACCTCGCCGCATGGCACGACCGTGTCGCCTGGGTGCCGCAGCGGCCGCACCTGTACGCCGGGACGATCACGGAGAACGTACGGCTGGCCCGCCCCGGCGCGGACGACGACGCCGTGCGGCGCGCCCTGCGGGACGCCGGGGCGCTGGAGTTCGTGGAGGCGCTCCCCGAGGGCGCCGGGACCGTGCTCGGCGAGGACGGAGCGGGACTGTCGGCCGGACAGCGGCAGCGGCTCGCGCTGGCCCGCGCCTTCCTCGCGGACCGGCCCGTCCTGCTGCTCGACGAGCCGACGGCGGCGCTGGACGGTGCCACCGAGGCCGGGATCGTGGCGGCGGTACGGCGGCTGGCGGCCGGGCGGACGGTGCTGCTCGTGGTGCACCGGCCGGCGCTGCTGGCCCTCGCCGACCGGGTGGTGCGGCTGGCGGAACCGGCTCCCGCCGACCAGGGGGAGGCTCCGCGCCGGGAGCCCGGCACCGCGACACCCGTGGAAACCGGCCTCCTGCCCGGCAGCGGTCCCGCCGCTCCCGGGGACGCCGAGCCCGTCCCGGGCGGCGTCCTCACCCGCCTCCGTGCGCTGTCCGGCGCCCGGCGGGGGAGGATCACCCTCGCCCTGCTGCTGGGCACCCTCGCCCTGGGCAGTGCCGTCGGGCTCATGGCGACGTCCGGCTGGCTCATCTCCCGGGCCTCGGAGCAGCCGCCGGTGCTGTATCTGATGGTGGCCGTGACGGCGACCCGGGCCTTCGGCATCGGCCGGGCGGTGTTCCGGTACGCCGAGCGGCTCGTGTCGCACGACGCCGTCCTGCGCATGCTGGCCGACACCCGGGTCGCGGTGTACCGGCGGCTGGAGCGGCTGGCGCCCGCCGGACTGCGCGGCGCCCGCCGGGGCGACCTGCTCTCCCGGCTGGTCTCCGACGTGGACGCGCTTCAGGACTACTGGCTGCGGTGGCTGCTGCCGGCCGGTGCGGCCGTCGCCGTCTCCGCCCTGTCCGTCGGCTTCACCGCCTGGCTGCTGCCCGAGGCCGGGGCCGTGCTGGCGGCCGGACTGCTCGCGGCGGGCGCCGGTGTGCCCCTGCTGACCGGCGCCGTGGCGCGCCGTGCGGAACGCAGGCTGGCACCGGCCCGGGGCGCGCTCGCGACCCGGGTGACCGATCTGCTCACCGGCACCGCGGAGCTGACCGTCGCCGGTGCCCTGCCCGCGCGGACGGCCGAGGCGCGGCGGGCCGACGGCGTGCTCACCCGGATCGCCTCGCGTGCCGCCACCGCCACGGCGCTCGGCGACGGGCTCACCGCGCTGATCTCCGGCCTGACCGTCGCGGCCGCCGCGCTCGCCGGGGTCCAGGGCGTGGCCTCCGGCCGGCTGGACGGCGTGGCGCTGGCGGTGGTGATCCTCACCCCGCTGGCCGCGTTCGAGGCCGTCCTCGGAATGCCGCTCGCCGTGCAGTACCGGCAGCGGGTGCGCCGCAGCGCCGAGCGTGTGTACGAGGTACTGGACGCCCCGGCGCCCGTAAGGGAGCCGGAGTCGCCCCGGCAGGCGCCCGCGTCGCCGTTCCCGCTGGTGGTCAAGGGGCTGGTCGCCCGCCACCCGGGGCAGGACCGGGAGGCGCTGGCCGGGGTGGACCTCACCTTGGAGCGGGGCCGCCGGATCGCCGTGGTGGGGCCGTCCGGCTCCGGCAAGACGACGCTCGCGCAGGCGCTGCTGCGGTTCCTGGATCCGGACACGGGCTCGTACACGCTGGCCGGGGTGGACGCGTACGCCCTGGACGGCGACGACGTACGGCGGCTGGTCGGACTGTGCGCGCAGGACGCCCACCTCTTCAACAGCTCGGTACGGGAGAACCTGCTGCTCGCCAGGAAGGACGCGACCGAGGACGCGCTGCGCGACGCGCTGGGCCGGGCCCGGCTCCTGGAGTGGGCCGACGGTCTGCCCGAGGGGCTCGACACGCTCGTCGGCGAGCACGGGGCGTGGCTGTCCGGCGGACAGCGGCAGCGGCTGGCGCTGGCGCGGGCGCTGCTCGCGGACTTCCCGGTGCTGGTGCTGGACGAGCCGGCGGAACACCTCGACCTGCCGACCGCCGACGCCCTCACGGCGGACCTGCTGGACGCCACGGAGGGCCGTACGACGCTGCTCATCACCCACCGGCTGGCGGGCCTGGAGGCGGTGGACGAGGTCGTCGTGCTCGACGAGGGCCGGGTGGTGCAGCGCGGGCCGTACGCGGAACTCGTCTCGGTGCCGGGCCCGTTGCGGGCGATGGCACGCCGGGAGGAGGAGGCCGGACTGCTGGTGGCGGTGCGTTAGCCCGCGGGGCCGACGACCGCCCGCGGTTCCGGTGCCGGGTGACGGGACGTCAAGCGTTGACGGACGGGCCGCTGTTCGGTGGTATCGCTGGTCCGTACGGGGTGCGTGGTCCCCCATGTGTACGACATGAACAGGGCCGTGGGCGGGGACGGGGTCCAGGATCGCAGTCATGCGCTTCACCCGCCGCCATCCGCTGCTCACCGCCGTGCTGCTGTGCGCGCTCGCCGTGCTCGCCGCCCGGCCCGCCGACGGCGACGGCGATCACGCCCCCGGCCACGGCTCCGCCTCCGGCGTCGGCGCGGAGGTGGCGCGGCTGTACGAGGAGGCGGCGGCGGCGACCGAGCGGTACGAGGCCGGCCGGCGCGAGGCCGAACGGCAACGGGCAAAGGCGCAGCGGCTGGAGGAGCGGCTCGACCGCGAACGGCGGGAGCTGGCCGGCCTGCACGAGGACCTGGGGCGGCTCGCCAGCTCCCAGTACCGGGACGGCGGCGGCCTGCCGCTCACGGCGCACATGCTCCTCGCGCACGACCCGGAGGAGCTGATGCGCGGTCAGCGGGTCGTGCGTCAGGCGGAGGTGTCGCTCGACAAGGCGGTCGGCCTGAGTGAGCGCGCCGAGGCCCGGCTGGCCGGCGACGAGGCGAGGGCCGCGGCGGCGTGGAAGCGGCTCGAGGCGCGCAACACCGAGCTGGCCACTCTGAGACAGGGCATCGAGCGCAAGCTCGAAGCGGCGCGCTGGAAGCTCCAGGGCGAGGCGGACTCGTCGGTCGCGGCCGGCGCCTGCCGGGGCGCGGTCCGCCTCGACCAGCCGGAGACACGGTTCACCACCTCCTGGGTGGCGCCGGTGGAGACGTACGAGCTGTCCGCCTCCTACGGCAGCGGCGGCGCGCGGTGGGCGCACCGGCACACCGGGCAGGACTTCGCGGTGCCGATCGGCACACCGGTGCGGGCCGTGGGCGCCGGGAAGGTGGTGCGGGTGTCCTGCGGCGGCGCCTTCGGTGTCGAGATCGTGGTCCGGCACGCGGGCGGCTACTACACCCAGTACGCCCATCTCGCCGCCGTCGCCGTCGACCAGGGCGAGCGGGTCGCGACCGGGCAGTGGATCGGACAGTCCGGCACCAGCGGCAACTCCACCGGCCCGCACCTGCACTTCGAGGTGCGGGTCACCCCGGAGATGGGCTCGGCGGTGGACCCGGTGCCGTGGCTGGCGCGGCGCGAGGTGCCGCTGGCCTGAGGTGCCGCCGCGGCTAGCGGCGCTCGTCCAGCAACCGCTCGATCACCACGGCCACCCCGTCGTCGTTGTTGGCGACCGTGCGGCCCGAGGCGGCGGCCAGCACGTCCGGGTGGGCGTTGCCCATCGCGTAGGAGCGGCCCGCCCAGGTGAGCATCTCGACGTCGTTCGGCATGTCGCCGAAGGCGACGACCTCCTCGTGCGAGATGCCGCGTTCGGCGCAGCACAGGGCGAGGGTGCTGGCCTTGGACACGTCGGGGCCGCTGATCTCCAGCAGGGCGCTGGGGCTGGAACGGGTGACGGTGGCGCGGTCGCCGATCGCGAGCCGGGCCAGGGTGAGGAAGGCGTCGGGATCGAGCGCCGGGTGGTGGGCGAGGATCTTGAGCACCGGCTCACCCGCGGTGTGGGAGTCCGGGGCCAGCAGCTCCTCGGCGGGTGCGAACCCGTCCGGGACCTCCATGTGCAGCTTCGGGTACGCCGGCTCCTGGTGGAACCCGTAGGTCTGCTCGACGGCGTACACCGTGCCCGGTGCGGCGTCGCGCAGTAGCCCTACGGCGTCCAGCGCGTTCTCCCGGGCCAGCTCGCGCACCTTCACGAAGCGGTGGGCGCCGGGGCCGCCGTGCAGGTCGACGACGGCCGCGCCGTTGCCGCAGATGGCGAGGCCGTGGCCGTGGACGTGGTCGCTGACGACGTCCATCCAGCGGGCCGGGCGGCCGGTGACGAAGAAGACCTCGATGCCCGCCTCCTCGGCGGCCGCCAGCGCGGCGATGGTGCGCGGGGACACCGACTTGTCGTCGCGCAGCAGGGTGCCGTCGAGGTCGGTGGCGATGAGCCGCGGCGGGGTGGTGGCTGTCCTGGTCTCGGGCTGTCGGGTCGCTGAGGTCACCGGGTCATTGTCCCGCATATGCCCGCACGGCCGTGCGGGACTCCGCACATCTGAGTGGTTATCCACGTCACTGACGACCTCCCCCGCCCCCGTGGAGGGAGCGGGGGCCGCGCGCGGACGCTCCCGGCTCACCGCAGTTGCGCCGGGGCTTCCATGGCGATCCGTTCGACGACCTTCTGGTCCGCGGCGAAATCCGACTCCGGAATGGGCCAGTGGATCACGATCTCGGTGAACCCCAGCTCGGCGTGGCGTCCCGCGAAGTCGACGAAGGCGTCCAGGGACTCCAGCGGACGGCCCCGGTCCGGGGTGAACCCGGTGAGCAGGATCTTGTCCAGTTCGGTCACGTCCCGGCCCAGCTCGGCGCAGGCGTCCGCCAGCCTCTCCGCCTGGCCGCGAATGGCCTGAACCGACTGCTCGGGGGTGCCGTTCTCGTACAGCCGGGGGTCGCCGGTGGTCACCCACGCCTGCCCGTGCCGGGCCGCGAGCCGCAGCCCGCGGGGCCCGGTGGCCGCCACGGCGAACGGCAGCCGGGGCCGCTGCACACAGCCCGGGATGTTACGGGCCTCGTGGGCCGCGTAGAAGTCGCCCTCGTACGACACGGAGTCCTCGGTGAGCAGCCGGTCGAGCAGCGGGACGAACTCGGCGAAGCGGTCGGCGCGCTCGCGGGGCGTCCAGGGCTCCTGGCCGAGCGCGGTGGCGTCGAAGCCGGTGCCGCCTGCGCCTATCCCCAGCGTGACGCGCCCGCCGGAGATGTCGTCGAGGGTGATGAGCTCCTTGGCGAGGGTCACCGGGTGCCGGAAGTTCGGCGAGGTCACGAGGGTGCCCAGCCGCATCCGCTCGGTCACCCCCGCGGCCGCGGTCAGCGTCGGGACGGCGCCGAACCAGGGGCCGTCCCGGAAGCTGCGCCAGGACAGGTGGTCGTAGGTGTACCCCGTGTGGAAGCCGAGTTCCTCGGCGCGCACCCACGCCGAACGGCTGCCCTCGTGCCAGCGGCGGTACGGGAGGATCACGGTGCTCAGACGCAGAGTCATACTGCCGAGCCTATGCGGCGAGGGACGTTTCACGTGAAACGATCGAGGTTCGTGTTCCGGTCACCGGACGTGCGCGCTCAGCCACGGAGTGAAAGGCCGGCACCTCGTCGCGGGGGATGTCGCGGCACTCCACGCCCTCCACGTCGATCAGCGCGTCGTCGTCGGGCAGAGCCGCACACGCACCCGGGGAAGGCCGCCGAACTCGACGTGGGCCTTGTGGGGCAGGGAGCCGTCGGGGTCGACGGTGACGCCGACGCCCGCGGTGGTGCGGCGCGAGGTCCGTTCCGCGCCGATGTCATGGGTGACCACCATCTCGCGCCCGTGGACGCCGGCGAGCGCCCGGAGGGCGGTGACGGCGGCCTCGGTGCTGGGCAGGTGTTCCATGCCGCCGATCACGCGGCCTCAGTGGCCCGCGGGAAAGCGCAGGTAGCGGCCGGGAACGGACCCGGTCAGCCAGACACCGTTCGCGCTCACCCGGAAGACATGGCCGTCGCGGTGCATGGCGGCCGCGTCCACCGACAGCACCACGGGGCGGCCCCGGCGGGCGCCGACACGGGTCGCGGTCGCGCGGTCCGCGGAGAGGTGCACGTCGTGCCGGTCCATGGCCCGCAGCCCCTCGGCTCGGATCGCCTCCAGATTGCGGGCGACGGTGCCGTGGTAGAGGTACGGCGGCGGGACGGCCGGGGCCAGTCCCAGGTCGACCTCGACGGTGTGGCCCTGGCTGGCGCGTATCCGGGTGCCCTCCACGGCGAAGCGCCGCTTGTCGTTGGTGGCGACGACATGGTCCAGTTCCTCCCGGGAGAACCGGAAGCCGTGCGCGGACGCCGCGGCGATCAGTGTGCCGATCTCGACCCAGCCGCCCTCGTCGAGGGTCAGCCCGATCCTCGCGGGCTGGTGACGCAGATGCCTGGCGAGGTACTTCGACACCTTCACGGTGCGTTCTTCGTCCATCCCCTCAGACTGCCGGGAGAGACGCGCATCACGCGATCGATTTTGCTCCACAGGTTTGATCCACAGCCAAGTGCGTTTATCCACAGAGGAATTGGCCCTCGCTGTGGACAAACAAGCGCTCCACCGCCTCACACCGGCGGCTTCACCCGCGCGATCCACCGCGACGCCCCCGGCAGCCATCGCGACAACGCGTACGCGGTGCGCGCCTCCGGCGTGACCGGCACCACCGCCTCGTCACGCGCCACCGCCCGCAGGATCGCGGCGGCGACCTTCTCCGGCGGGTAGCCGCGCAGCCCGTACAGGCGGGCCGCCCGCTTCCGCAGCCGCCGTTCCTCCTCGGCGTCCGCGCCCGCGAAGCGCGCGGTGGAGGTGATGGGGGTGTCGACGAACCCGGGGCAGACCGCGGTCACGCCGATGTCCCGCTCCGCCAGTTCCGCGCGCAGGCACTCGCTCAGCATCAGCACCGCCGCCTTCGACGTGCCGTACGCGGGCAGCGCCCTCGACGGCTGGAACGCCGCCGCCGAGGCGACGTTGACGATGTGGCCGCCCTGCCCCCGCTCGGCCATCCGGCTCCCGAAGAGCCGGCAGCCGTGGATCACACCCCACAGGTTGACGTCGAGCACCTTCCGCCATTCCTCCGGGGTGGTGTCGAGGAAGGGGCCGCCCAGCCCGACGCCGGCGTTGTTCACCAGCACGTCCACCACGCCGTGCTCGGCGGTGACCCGCTCGGCGAGCTTCTCCATGGCCCGCTCGTCGGACACGTCCGCCGTCTCCGCCCAGGCGGCCGCCGCACCGCGGTCACGGGCCTCTCCGGCGGTGCGGGCCGCCGCCCCGGTGTCCCGGTCGACCGCCAGGACCCGCGCGCCCGCCTCGGCGAACGCCAGCGCGGTCGCCCGCCCGATGCCGCTGCCCGCCCCCGTGACCAGGACCAGCCGCCCGCCGAACCGGTCGGCGTACCGGCCCCGAGCCGGCACCTCCGGGCGGCCCTCCTCCACGGACGTCACGAAGTCGCCTGTCCACGCCGCCAGCTGGTCGGGGCGGGTGCGCGGGACCCAGTGCCGGGCCCGCAGCGTCCGCCGGGTCAGCCGGGGCACCCACAGCTCCAGATCCTCGTAGAGCCGCTCCGAGAGGAACGCGTCGTCCAGGGGCGTGATGAGCTGCACGGGCGCGTGCGCGTAGGCGTCCGCGCGCGGAGCGCGCAGCCGGGGCCGCACGTTGTCCCGGTACAGCCAGGCGCCGTGCGCCGCGTCCGAGGGCAGTGACGGGGTGGGGTAGCCGCCGCCGGGCACCTTCTCGACGCGCTCCAGTATCCGCGGCCAGCGCCTGCCGAGCGGGCCGCGCCAGGCCAGTTCGGGCAGCACCGGAGTGTGCAGCAGGTAGACGTACCAGGACTTGGCGCCCTGGCCCAGCAGTTGGCCGACCCGGCGCGGGGTGGGCCGCTTCAGCCGGCTGTTGATCCAGTGCCCGAAGTGGTCGAGGGACGGCCCCGACATCGAGGTGAAGGAGGCGATCCGCCCCGCGGTGCGCCCCACCGTGACGAACTCCCAGGACTGCACCGAGCCCCAGTCGTGCCCCACCAGGTGCACCGGACGGTCCGGGCTGACCGCGTCGGCGACGGCCAGGAAGTCGTCGGTCAGCTTCTCCAGGGTGAACCCGCCGCGCAGCGGACGCGGCGCCGTGGACCGGCCGTGGCCGCGGACGTCGTACGCCACCACGTGGAACCGCTCGGCCAGCCGGGGCGCGACCTCGGACCACACCTCCTTGCTGTCCGGATAGCCGTGCACCAGGACGACCGTCGGCCGCCCGGGATCGCCCAGCTCGGCCACGCACAGTTCGACCCCGCCCGTACGCACCCGGCGCTCCCGCGCGCCACTCAGTCCCGTCACACCGGCGAATGTGGCAGTAGTGAGACGGATCGTCAACAGCGCCTGCCGGGGGGCCGGTGAGTGCCCCTCGGGCAGGGCTCCCCTACGGGCCCGTACGACTCCAGACGGACCCCAAGACGGCTCTCCGGTCTGACGACCGCAGTGGTGCGGGTCACTACCGTCTAGGACGTGACTGTGATCGTGACCGAAAGCCTGAGCAAGCGGTTCCCCCGGGTGACCGCTCTTGACCGGCTCTCCGTGGACGTCGGGCCCGGTGTGACCGGACTCGTCGGAGCCAATGGAGCCGGCAAGTCCACACTGATCAAGATCCTGCTGGGTCTGTCCCCCGCCACCGAGGGCCGAGCCGAAGTGCTCGGGCTCGACGTCGCCACCAAGGGCGCCGCCATCCGCGAGCGGGTCGGCTACATGCCGGAGCACGACTGCCTGCCACCGGACGTCTCGGCCACCGAGTTCGTCGTCCACATGGCACGCATGTCCGGCCTGCCGCCCACCGCCGCGCGGGAGCGCACCGCGGACACCCTGCGCCACGTCGGCCTGTACGAGGAGCGCTACCGCCCCATCGGCGGCTACTCCACGGGCATGAAGCAGCGCGTGAAACTCGCGCAGGCCCTGGTGCACGACCCCCAGCTGGTCTTCCTGGACGAGCCCACCAACGGCCTCGACCCGGTCGGCCGCGACGAGATGCTGGGCCTGATCCGCCGCATCCACACCGACTTCGGCATCTCCGTCCTGGTCACCTCGCACCTGCTGGGCGAACTCGAGCGCACCTGCGACCACGTCGTGGTCGTCGACGGCGGCAAGCTGCTGCGCTCCAGCTCCACCACGGACTTCACCCAGACGACCACGACGCTCGCGGTCGAGGTCACCGACACCGACGAACACCCCGACGGCACCCGCGCGGTGCGCGAGGCGCTGCGGGCGCGCGGGGTGACCGTCGAGGACGGCAGCGGGCTGCCGGGCGCCGGGCACATCCTGCTGCTCACCGCGCGCGGCGAGGAAACCTACGACCTGGTCCGGGACGTCATCGCGGACCTCGGCCTCGGGCTGGTGCGCATGGAACAGCGCCGGCACCACATCGCCGAGGTCTTCAGGAACGACGAAGAGGACACCGCGGCCAACGGCGGCGAACAGCGGAAGGAGGCGGTCGGCCATGGCAACTGAGCAGTCCCTGCGGACACCGGCCACCGCGTCGGGCGACACCCGTATCCACAACATCGGCTACCGCTCCTACGACGGCCCCCGCCTCGGCCGTTCCTACGCCAGGCTCTCGCTGTACTCGCAGTCCCTGCGCGGCGCCTACGGCCTCGGCCGCTCGGTGAAGTCCAAGGTCCTGCCGATGCTGCTGTTCGTGGTGATGTGCGTGCCCGCCGCCATCATGGTCGCCGTCGCCGTCGCCACCAAGGCCAAGGACCTGCCGCTCGACTACACGCGCTACGCGATCGTCATGCAGGCCGTCATCAGCCTGTACGTCGCCTCGCAGGCGCCCCAGTCCGTCTCGCGCGACCTGCGCTTCAAGACCGTGCCGCTGTACTTCTCGCGGCCCATCGAGACCGCCGACTACGTCCGCGCCAAGTTCGCGGCGCTGGCCTCGGCCCTGTTCATCCTCACCGCCGCACCCCTGCTCGTGCTGTACGTCGGGGCGCTGCTGGCCAAGCTCGACTTCACCGACCAGACCAAGGGATTCGCACAGGGACTCGTCTCCGTGGCACTGCTCTCGCTGCTCTTCGCCGGCATCGGCCTGGTCGTCGCGTCGGTCACCCCGCGCCGCGGCTTCGGCATCGCCGCGGTGATCGCCGTCCTGACCATCTCCTACGGCGCGGTCTCCACGCTCCAGGCGATCGCGGAGGTCCAGAGCGGCGGCGACGCCATCGCCTGGATCGGCCTGTTCTCGCCGATCACCCTCATCGACGGTGTGCAGTCCGCCTTCCTCGGCGCGAGCTCCGCCTTCCCCGGCGGCGTGGGACCGGGCAACGGCGAGGGCGTGGTCTACGTCCTGCTCAGCCTCGGCCTGATCGCGGCCAGCTACGGCCTCCTGGTGCGCCGCTACAAGAAGGTGGGAATGTGACCACGCTCAGCATCGACCACGTCTCCCGCTGGTTCGGCAACGTGGTCGCCGTCAACGACATCACGATGACCATCGGGCCCGGCGTCACCGGCCTGCTCGGCCCCAACGGAGCCGGAAAGTCCACCCTCATCAACATGATGGGCGGCTTCCTCGCCCCCTCCACCGGCACCGTCACCCTCGACGGACAGCAGGTGTGGCGCAACGAGGCCATCTACCGGCACATCGGCATCGTCCCCGAGCGCGAGGCGATGTACGACTTCCTCACCGGCCGCGAGTTCGTCCTCGCCAACGCCGAACTGCACGGCCTCGGCGCCAAGGCCGCCCAGCAGGCGCTGGCCACGGTCGAGATGGAGTACGCGCAGGACCGGAAGATCGCCACGTACTCCAAGGGCATGCGGCAGCGCGTGAAGATGGCGTCCGCGCTGGTCCACCAGCCGTCGCTGCTCCTGCTGGACGAGCCCTTCAACGGCATGGACCCGCGTCAGCGGATGCAGCTGATGGACCTGCTGCGGCGCATGGGCGACGAGGGCCGCACCGTGCTGTTCTCCTCGCACATCCTCGAGGAGGTCGAACAGCTCGCCTGGCACATCGAGGTGGTGGTCGCCGGCCGGCACGCGGCCAGCGGCGACTTCCGCAGGATCCGCCGCCTGATGACGGACCGCCCGCACCGCTACCTGGTGCGCTCCAGCGACGACCGCGCCCTCGCGGCCGCGCTGATCGCCGATCCGTCGACCTCCGGCATCGAGGTGGACCTGGCGGAGGGCGCCCTGCGTATCCAGGCCGTCGACTTCGGCCGCTTCACCGCCCTGCTCCCCAAGGTCGCCAAGGAGCACGGCATCCGCCTGCTCACGGTCTCGCCGTCCGACGAGTCCCTCGAGTCCGTCTTCTCGTATCTCGTCGCGGCGTAGGAGGCCGAACATGTACGACCCCACAGTCGCCCGGCTCACCTACCGGGCCCTGCTCGGCCGTCGCCGGGCCCTCATCCTGGGCGCCCTGCCCCTGCTGCTGATCGTGATCTCCGTGGCCGTGCGCGCCCTCAGCGGCGTCGACGACCAGACGGCGGCCGACGTGCTCGGGGGGTTCGCGCTCGCCACCATGGTGCCGATCATCGGCGTCATCGCCGGCACGGGCGCGATCGGGCCCGAGATCGACGACGGCTCCGTGGTGTACCTGCTGTCCAAGCCGATCAAGCGGTCCACGATCATCTACACCAAGCTGATCGTCGCGATCGCCGTGACCATGGTGTTCTCGGCGGTGCCGACGCTGATCGCGGGCTTCGTCCTGAACGGCAACGGCCAGCAGGTCGCCGTCGCCTACACGGTGGCGGCCCTGGTCGCCTCCATCGCGTACGCGGCGCTCTTCCTGCTGCTCGGCACGGTCTCGCGGCACGCGGTGGTGTTCGGGCTGGTCTACGCGCTGGTCTGGGAGGCGCTGTTCGGCTCCCTGGTGCCCGGCGCGCGCACGCTGAGCGTCCAGCAGTGGTCGCTGGCCGTGGCGCAGAAGGTCTCCGGCGGTGAACTGATCACCTCGGACGTCGGCCTGACGACCGCGACGGTGCTGCTGGCCACGGTGACCGTGCTGGCCACCTGGTACGCCGGGCAGAAGCTGCGTTCGCTGACGCTGGCCGGCGAGGAGTGACACCCGGCCGGCCGGGACGTCCCGTTTTATTCGGTGGCGTCCGGCCGGCCCGGCGGGCAGAGTGAGAGTGTCCGCATCGCCGGGAAAGTCCGGCGTCACCTGCTGGGAGAGGGAGCGGGACGGTGCCCGTCGCACGGCACGTCCGCTCCCGTCGGGGCAGCCCGCGGCGGACTCCGGAGCCATCCCCACGGCTCCGTCGAGTCCGCCCGCACGGGGAGCTGCCCGGGGGCGGCCGCTTCGAGCACGCGCACTCGCGTCGCGTGGGCCGCCCCTCCCTGCTTCCGCCTCCCCGGAGGCGGTGCTCCGAGCCGGTGCGGGGCGGGCCGCGCGGCTACTTCAGGAAGCGTTCCAGAACCGCCGCGATGCCGTCCTCCTCGTTGGAGGCCGTCACCTCGTCCGCCACCGCCTTCAGCTCCTGGTGGGCGTTGGCCATGGCCACGCCGCGGGCGGACCAGGCGAACATCGGGAGGTCGTTGGGCATGTCGCCGAAGGCGATCGTGTCCGTGGACCTCACGCCCAGCCGGCGCGCCGCGAGGGACAGCCCGGTGGCCTTGGACAGGCCGAGCGGGAGGAGCTCCACGATGCCCTCGCCCGCCATCGTGACGGTGACGAACCCGCCCGCCGCGCCGTTGGCCGCGTCGGCGAGCTCGTCCGTGGTGAGGGTGGGGTGCTGGATGTACAGCTTGTTGAGGGGCGCGCTCCACAGGTCCGACGCGTCGGTGAACGGCGTCGCGGGCAGTCCGCCCACGACCTCGTAACCGGGACCGACCAGCACCTCGCCGTCCAGTCCGTCACGGCTGGCGGCCAGGTGCAGCGGACCGACCTCCGCCTCGATCTTGGCCAGCGCCACTCCGGCCAGCTGCCGGTCCAGGGTGACCGACGTCAGCAGGCGGTGTGCTCCGGCGTCGTACACCTGTGCGCCCTGGCCGCAGACGGCGAGGCCCCGGTAGCCGAGGTCGTCGAGTATGGGCCGGGTCCAGGGCACCGCGCGGCCGGTGACGACGATGTGCGCGGCGC
>Ga0247827_10000318_pt1 | contig 22898 bp, 18 predicted proteins | sample 12C_Control_Day2_FD_194414 | JGI IMG/M metagenome (GOLD analysis project Ga0247827, IMG submission 194414) | Soil microbial communities from agricultural site in Penn Yan, New York, United States - 12C_Control_Day2 | ecosystem: Environmental > Terrestrial > Soil > Agricultural land | place... | reverse complement strand
GGTGCTGCGCGCCCCAGGGGGACGGCTCCGGGGCGCCCCACTGGCCGTCCGCCTGCGGCTGCCAGTCCTGGCCGTGCGGCGGCGGGGCGGGGTTCTGCTGCTCCGGGCCCCAGGGCGTGCCCCAGGTCTGGCCGCCGGGCGGGGCCGAGGCGGGGTACCCGCCGCCGGAGTTCCGGCCGTCCGCGCCGCCGCCGGGCGCGACCGGTCCGGTCGTCATGCCCGGCAGCAGGGGTTCACCACCGTCGGAGGGCAGCACGATGCCTTCGCGCGCGGGGCGCGCCGAGGGCTCCTCGCCCTGTCCACTCTGCGTCACCGGGACTCCTACTAATGGGGGACCTTGTGAATCGTCGGCTCACGCTACCGGGTCCCCGGAGCCCGGTGCCACGCAGCACAGAGCCCGACCTCCTGCCCTGTGAGCGCGGTAACAAAACCGGGTCACCGCACGCTGGTTACTCCACCTCCGTTTCCGGCCCGTCCCCGCGCGGCCGGCTCACGCCGCCGCCTGGAGCTCCATGCGCGCCCCGAACTCCCGTACCACGGACTCCTCCCGGTACGGCTCGAGGCGCTGCTGGAGGTCCTCCAGGTACTCCGCGCCCCGGTTGGACCGGAGCCCGTTGAGCAGTTCCATCGCCTTCAGGCCCGTACTGCAGGCCTGCTCGATTTCACGTTGCTGCACCTGGGCCGTGGCCAGCAGCACGAGGCCGATCGCCCGCCGCCGCGCCCGGGACGGGGGGTGCCCGTCCAGCGACTCGCGGGCGCACCGCGCGGCGGCCTCCGCCTGACCGAGGTCCCGGTGGCAGTGCGCCAACTCGTCGGCCAGATAGGCCTCGTCGAAGTGCGCGATCCACACCGGGTCGTCGCCGGCCGCCGGGTCGGCCGCCTCCATGGCGGTCACCGCGCGCCCGGCCGTCGTGAGCGCGGCGCTCGCGTCCCCCATGAGGGCGTGCCCGCGCGCCTCCGCCGCGAGGAACATCGCCTCCGCGCGGGGGGTCACGCGCCCCCGCGCGCCCTCCTGCGCGGCGCGCGCCAACTGCGCGATCTCACGCGGGTTTCCGAGCTGCGCGGCCAGATGGCTCATGGAGGCGGCGAGCACATAGCCGCCGTATCCGCGGTCCCCGGCGGCCTGCGCCAGCCGCAGCGCCTGGATGTAGTAGCGCTGGGCGAGGCCCGGCTGCCCGGTGTCGACGGCCATGTACCCGGCGAGTTCGGTGAGCCGGGCGACCGCCGCGAACAGGTCGCGCCCCACGGCCTCGCGGTAGGAGCCCGCCAGCAGCCCCGAGACGACGCTGTTGAGGTAGTGGACCACGACCGGGCGGACGTGCCCGCTGCCGAACTGGTGGTCCAGGTCGACCAGCGCCTGCGTCATGGACCGTACGGCCGCCACGTCGGACTGTCCGACGCGCGGCCCGGCGGAGCGTGCCACCTGCCCGTCGGGCGCGGAGATCAGCCAGTCGCGGCTCGGCTCCACCAGCGCGGAGGCGGCGACGGAGGAGCCGGACAGGAAGTCCCGCCGGCCCACGTCGCTGCGCCACAGCTCGCAGACCTGCTCGATGGCCCCCAGTACCGTCGGCGAGAACTGGAGACCGACGCCCGAGGCGAGGTTCTTGCCGTTGGCCATGCCGATCTCGTCGATCGTGACCGTACGGCCCAGTTTGCGGCCCAGCGCCTCCGCGATGGTCGCCGGCGCCCGGCCCCGCGGCTGCTGTCCGCGCAGCCAGCGGGCCACCGACGTCTTGTCGTAGCGCAGGTCGAGGCCGTGCTCCGCGCCGCACATGTTGACCCTTCGGGCCAGCCCGGCGTTGGAGCATCCGGCTTCCTGGATGAGCGCCTGCAGCCGTTCGTTCGGCTGCCGGGCGACGAGCGGCCTTGCGGCCATGGCGTACCCCCTGAGGCTGCGGTGCCCTGCCCACGCACCGGGTTGACGTGTCTTCCGCGGCCGTACGTCTCGCGTCCCGGCGAGAAAATCCGGCCGGGAAGATCAATGCCCCGGCGAAGTGCCTACAATGCGGGACATATGAGGTTTGCCGGGGTAACGGCAGTTGCCGGCCCCACTCCTGGTTACCCCACCCCGGGCGGGGATCCTCCCGCGCGCCCCCATGGATGCACCCATGCGCCCCGAACGGGGGGCCGGTGCTCCTCCCCCGCGCATGTGCGGGGGCGTAACCCCTGGTGACGGCCGTAGTTGTGTTCATCGTGGAAGAGACGATCGCGGGCGCCGACGCCGTACAGATCCCGACGCAGCGCGGGGAATCGCTGCTGGACACCGCAGTGCGGTACGCCGAGGAGCGGCACTGGGACGTGGTCCCGGGGACCTGGCTGGAGTCCGCCGGCGGGGTGCGGCGCTGCTCGTGCGGTGACGCCGCGTGTCCCGCGCCCGGCGCGCACCCGGACCGTCCGGACTGGGCGGCGCGGGCGACCGGCAGCGGCACCGCCGCCCGCCGTATGTGGCGGACGCGCCCCGACGCCTCGATCCTGCTGCCCACCGGCCGGACGTTCGACACGGTCTCCGTGCCGGAGACGGCGGGGTTCCTGGCGCTCGCCCGGATGGAGCGGATGCGGCTGACGCCGGGTCCCGTCATGGTGACGCCGGACCGGCGGACGGAGTTCCTCGTGCTGCCGGGGGCTTCCGCGAAGGTGCCGGAGCTGCTGCGCCGGCTGGGGTGGGAGCCGTCGGCGATCGACCTGGCGGTGCGCGGGCAGGGCGACTTCGTCGCCGGGCCGCCCACCCGGGTCGGGTGCCGGGGGGCCGTGCAGTGGGTCCGCCGGCCCACGGCTGCGAACCGGTGGCTGCCCGATGTGGAGGAGCTGGTCCCGTCGTTGGCGTACGCCTGCGGTCTCGACCGGTAGGGCTCCTCTCGATGTGCGCGGTCGCTGTTCGTGGGCGACCGCGGCCGGGCTGTGGCCGGTCGCGCGGTTCCCCGCGCCCCTCCGGGGCCTCCCCGTAGGCCTCGTCGCCGACGGAGGGAGACCCGACTGGGCGCGGCTGCCGGAGGCGCTGGGACTGTCCTTCGCGCTGCTGGGCGCGATGCTCGCGACGGGCGCGTGGGCCTCGGCCAGGTTCCCCTACTCCGTCCCGCAGGAGGGCTACAAGAACGTCGCCCCCGGGCAGGCGGGGCCGGCCTGGATCTCCCTGGTCGGCGGCATGGTCGTGGCGGCGGCCCTGTGCGTCCCGGTCATCGCCCTCACGGTCCGGGTGAACGCCGGCGAGGGCGGCGAGCAGTGGCGGTGGCCGCTGCTGCCGGCGGGCACGGCGTACGGGGCGGCGCTGACGCTCCTCGGCCTGCGGCCGGCCACCCCGCGCACGGCCGGCCGCCTCCCGGAGATCCTGACGTCGGTCAGCAAGGGCTGAGCTTCCCGGACCCCGCGCGGGCCCGCGGAAGCGGGGTCAGGGGGTGCCGAGCGAGTCGAGGAAGGGTTCGATCGCCGCCAGCCAGGTCTCCGGCTGGTCGTAGTGGACCAGGTGGCCGGCGTCGGCGACCTCCGCGTACTGGCCGCGCGGGAGGACGCGGACCATCTCCTGGGCCTCCGCGCGGCCCAGTTCGCCGTCGAGGCCGCGGACCACCAGGGCGGGGCAGCGCACCTGGGCCAGCTCCTCCCAGTGGGCGTCGAACACCCAGGTCTCGCGGGAGCGGAGCATCTGCTCGGGGTCGAAGACGGGGCGCCAGCCGTCGGGCGACTCGGCCATCACCTCGGCGTAGAACTCGCCGCGGGCCGGGTTGGGCCGCTCCACCCAGGGGTCGTCCTCGCCGAACCACTTGCGCACGTCGGCGAGCGTGGCGAACGGGACCGGCCAGGCCTTGAACCACTCGGCCCACTCGCGCTGCGAGGCGGCGCCGAGGGCGGAGGCCCGCATGTCGCAGACGATCAGCCCGCGCACCAGGTCGGGGCGTTTCGCGGCCAGCTGCCAGGCGGTCAGCGCGCCCATCGCGTGGCCGATGAGGACGGTGGGGCCGAGGCCGAGCTGTTCCAGCGCCGCCTCGGCGTCGTCGACGTAGGCGCCGCGGGTGAAGGAGGCCTGTGGGGGCTTGTCGCTGCGGCCGTGGCCGCGCTGGTCGAGGGCGACCGCCCGGTACCGCCCGGAGAGCCGGCGGGCGGTGGACGCCCAGTGCGAGGCGCGTCCCATCAGGCCGTGCAGTAAGAACACTCCGGGGGCGTGCTGCGCGGCGCTCTCCGCCGGGTCGGCCCCGTCCTTGGGCGGGTCCCCGAACTCCCAGGCGGCGAGCCGTACGCCGTCCGCCCCCGTCACGTCGATGCGTCGCGCCATGCCCTGGCACCCCCCAAGCTCGCTGCCTGCCCGCTGCCCGTTGTGCTGGCCCTGCCTGTTGCTACCGACCGCAGATTATCGAATGCGCATTCGAACACGCCTTCTTGCCCGGTAACACCCCTCGTTCGAGTGACCCCCGGCGGGGATTGATCGCCGTGGCCCGGGGGAGATCTTCAGCGGGAGGCGGGCCGCTCGGGGAAAACGGTCCGAGGGGATTGACCCTGGGAGCTCGGGGCTCCGGGTCAGCACAGGGGAGGACAGGCCCCGGCGCCGTGCGGCGCCGGGGCTCCTCACGTGGTCACGGCACATCGTCCCGCCCCTCCTCCGCCGGGATGACATCGCTGTCGGGCCCGGCCAGAGCCCTCAGGTCATATGCCTCACGCGACAGCCTCGCACGCGAACCCCGCGGGCGCTGCCCTTCCACAGACCGGATCCGGAAATCGGCGCGTTCACACCCGCTCAGGGCTTGGCGACGAAGACGTGCGACGCCACCTCCGACTCCAGCTCGGCCGCCTCGCCGCTGCTGCCCACCAGCACCCCGCCCGCCGACTCGGTCACGCTGACCACCGAACCGGGCTGCACGCCGGCCCGGCGCAGCGTGTACATCAGCTGCGCGTCCGTCTGGATCGGCTCGCCGATCCGGCGCACCACGACCGTCTTGCCCCCGGCGCCCGGGTCGAGGTCGGCGAGGGAGACCATGCCCTCGTCCAGGAACGGATCGGCGCCGTCCTTCTCGCCCAGCTCCTCCAGGCCCGGGATCGGGTTCCCGTACGGCGACTCGGTCGGGTGCCGCAGCAGCTCCAGGACACGGCGCTCGACGGCCTCGCTCATCACGTGCTCCCAGCGGCACGCCTCGGCGTGGACCTGCTCCCACTCCAGGCCGATCACGTCGACCAGGAGACACTCGGCGAGGCGGTGCTTGCGCATCACGCGCGTCGCCAGCCGGCGGCCCTCGTCCGTGAGCTCCAGGTGCCGGTCGGGGGCGACGGAGACCAGGCCGTCACGCTCCATGCGGGCCACCGTCTGGCTGACGGTCGGCCCGCTCTGGTCGAGCCGCTCGGCGATCCGGGCACGCATGGGGACCACACCTTCCTCTTCCAGCTCGAGGATGGTGCGGAGGTACATCTCCGTGGTGTCGATCAGTCCGGACATACATGCCCCTTGATGAGATCTGCGGATGGCTCTGCCGGAGGCCGGCCGGCTCACCGGCGCGTGCGCCGGCCCGGGACTCAATTCTTGCGCATGGGACCGACAAGCGGGCCGCGCCATGGAAACGGAGGGCTTCCGGGCGTGGAAACCACGCCATCGGGCGCCGTATTGACACGGCACTGGTCCAGACCGCACGGTGATCCGCAACACTCCTCCGCGAAGGGATGCCGCATGAGCGACCGCACGCCGGCCGGTCAGTTCCTGGACGCCGCGATCGACCTGCTGCAGCGGATCCGCGACGAGGAGGCCGGGCCCGTCGCGGCCGCCGGCACGCTGCTGGCCGACACGGTCGCGGACGGCGGCCGTCTCTTCGCCTTCGGCGCGGGGCACTCCTCGCTCGCGGCGCAGGACCTCGTCTACCGGGCGGGCGGGCTCGCCCTGATGAACCTGCTCACCGTGCCGGGGGTCGTCGGCGTCGACGTACGGCCGGCCACGCTGGGCTCCGCCCTGGAGCGGGTCGACGGGCTCGCGGGCGTCGTGCTGGAGTCCTCACCGCTGCGCGCCGGCGACGCGCTGATCGTCGTCTCCCTGTCCGGGCGCAACGCGCTGCCCGTGGAGATGGCGGTGAAGGCCCGCGAGCTGGGCGTGAAGGTGATCGGCGTGACCTCGGTGGCGTACGCGGCGCAGACCACGTCCCGGCACTCGTCGGGGACCTTCCTCAAGGACCACTGCGATGTCGTCCTGGACTCCCGGATCGCGGTCGGCGACGCGGAGCTGACGCTCGACAGCGTCCCGGCGCCGTTCGCCCCCGCCTCCACGGTGGCCACCACGGCGCTGCTGCAGGCCGTCGTGGCCACGGCGGCGGCCGTCCTCGCCGACCGGGGCATCGAGCCGCCGCTGCTGCGCTCCGGCAACGTGGACGGCGGCCACGAGTGGAACGCCCGCGTCATGGACCGCTACGCGGACCGGATCTTCTACCGCCACTGACCCGGAGGCCCGGAAGGGCTGGAATCAGCCCCTCCGGCGGGTGAGGAGCGGGGTCCCGGGGCAGCCCTCCCGGTCGGGTTCAGTGGTCCCGGGGCACCAGGGCCGACAGGTCGAGGGCCGACGCGATGTGGGCCGCCACATCCTCCGCGTACATGGCGTCGGACCGTTCGAACGCGTTCCGCCCCGCCGCCCGCAGAAACGTCACGGCACCCAGCGTGCGCCCCCGGCTCCGCAGCACCGTGCACAGCGCGTGCACCGCGTCCGCCGGCCACTGCCGGGACAGCGCCCACGCCCGCGCCGACTCCGCCCCCATGGAGCCGACACCGGCCCGCACCGTCCCGGCGCGCTCCACGCACTGCACCGCCGGATGCCCCTCGCCGTACCGCACCGGCAGCCCCGCGCGGCCGGCCAGCCTGCTCGGGCCCGGCGCGCCGGACGGGGTGGCCGCGATCCGCACCAGCCGGACCCGGTCGGCGTCCTCCCCGCCGTCGGCCACCCGGTCGATCAGCGCGTGGTCGGCGAACCCGGCGAGCGCGAAGTCCAGGTGCACCGTCGCCGCCTCGGCCGGGTCCTCGCACTCCGCCGCCGCGCGCGCCGCGCGGTGCAGCTGCTGCGCGCGGAACCGCAGCAGCGCCGCCTCCTGCTCGCCCTGCCGGGACTCGGTCACGTCCTGGAACAGCCAGCCGACGCCGAGCGGCACCGGCTCCTCCGCGAGCGGCGACGCCAGCCGTACGAACCCGCTGCGCCAGCACCGGCGCCGCTCGCCCTCCGGCGTGCGCACGCTCACCCACAGCTCGGCGGGCGCGGGCGGCGCGCCCTCCGCGAGGACGTGGGTGAGCGCGCTCTCCAGTTCCTCCACGCCCTGCGCGAGCAGCTCCCCCAGCGGCCGCCCCAGTACGGACGTCCGCCCCGCGCCCAGCGCCCGCGCGGCGTGCGCGTTCACCACGGCGGGCCGCAGATCGGCGTCGACCAGGACGACGCCCCAGCTGGCGTCCTCCAGCAGCGCCTCGCTCAGCGCGATCGACCGCTCCAGGTCGATCTGGGCGTGCACCTCGCTGAACGCGCAGTAGATCCCCGCCGGCTTGCCGTCCGGCCCGCGCACCGCCGCGGACTGGGTCCGCACCAGCACCCGGCCGCCGTCCTTGGTCAGCAGCGCGAACTCGTTGACCTGCCGGCCCGGCGCGTCCATGGCCGCCATCAGCCGGGTCTCGACCTCCTCGGCGTCCGCGCTGCGCACCGCCCAGCCGGCGAACCCGGCCCTGCCGACCGCCTCGGCCGCGGTCCAGCCGAGGATCCGCTCCGCCTCGCGGTTCCAGTGCGTGACCGTCCCGTCCGCGTCCAGCGCGCACAGGGCGGCGTCCATGCCGTCGAGCAGCGCGGCGAGCAGATCGGAGCCGTCGGAGCCCTCCCGCCCGGGCTCGGGCTCGTCCGGCCCCAGCTCGTCGGTGGTCCCACTACGCCGGGAAGCACTCACCTGGAACCCCCTGCAGGCCGCGTCCGCACGTACGGCACGGCGGTACGCTCACTTGCAATCATTCAACTTGAACGTGACTCAGCGCACATCGGGTTCCCGCAAGATTGAGTGAATCGTTGCGCGCCGGGGCTCAGCCGCCTTCCAACCGCGTCCAGAAGTGGTGGACGATCTCGTCGAGGTAGCGCTTCCCGTTCTCGGCGGCGTCGACGCCGCCGGCCCGGCTGAGGGTGGCCGCCATGAGCGTCTGGTACTCGTCGTGCATGGCGCGCAGCGTGCTCTTGAGCTCCTTCTTGTCGAGGGAGACGAGGTTCGCGATCTCGCGGATGTGCGCCTGCCACCGGGTGGAGACGGCCTCGGTGAGCAGCCGGGCGAGTTCCTCCTCGCCGCCGGTGATGGAGAGCAGGGCCCGCGGGGGGAGCTCGAGGGCGGCTCCGAGGAGGGCCGACTCCCGTCGGCCGCCGGTCCAGCGGCTGTGCTCCTCCATGGCGAGGTAGTCGTGGAGGGGGATGCCGGTGGCGCGGGCGACGTCCTCCGGGGCGATGCCGCGGGCGATGCGGTGTTCCCGCAGGGTGCGGGGGGCGCCCATGAGGTCGCGGGGGGCGCACCACAGCGCGCCGGCCAGGGCGGTCAGTTCATGGGCGCCGGGGACGGCCAGGCCGCGTTCCCAGGCCGTGATGTGGTCGGGGGTGATGTGGGACATTCCGTAGGAGGCGCGCATGCCGTAGGCGACGTGGCCGGGAGCCATCCCGACTTTCTCGCGCAGGATGCGTGCGGCGCGTGCGCTGAAGGGGAGTGGAGGATGCACGCTGCGAGAGTAGGGAGCGACACAGGGTGAGCACCATGGCCGCTGTCGCCTGCATCCCGTTATGGCGGGAAGGTCGCCGCTGATTCTGTAGGAAGCAACGGAGATCATTGCGCTCGCAACTTCCTTTTCCTGCAGTGCTATTGACCTTCCGGCACGGCTCCGTAGGATCTCCGCTCGCAGGCCGCCGCGCGTGTGACCGCGTACCGATTGCCAAGCTCTCCGGCGGCATCGTCGTGCACCCTCCCCCGCGTATGCCCAGGAGACACCCCTTGCAGACCAAGACGACCGGCCAGGCCGACCCCGCACCCCCCAGAGCCGGCGGCCTCGACAAGTTCTTCCGTATCAGTGAACGCGGCTCGACCTACGCTCGTGAGATACGCGGTGGATTCGCGACGTTCTTCACCATGGCGTACATCCTGGTGCTGAACCCGATCATCCTGGGCAACACCGAGGACAAGTTCGGCGACAAGCTCGACGCCGCCCAGCTGGCGACCGCCACGACGCTGGTGGCCGCCGTGATGACCATCATCATGGGCGTGGCCGGCAACCTCCCGCTCGCCCTGGCCGCGGGCCTGGGCCTGAACGCCGTCGTCGCCTTCCAGATCGCCCCCCAGATGGGCTGGGACGACGCGATGGGGCTGGTCGTCCTCGAGGGTCTGCTGATCTGCGTCCTGGTGCTGACCGGTCTGCGCGAGGCCGTCATGCACGCCATCCCGCAGCCGCTGAAACAGGCGATCAGCGTCGGCATCGGCATGTTCATCGCGTTCATCGGCTTCGTGGACTCCGGGTTCGTCACCCGCATCCCGGACGCGGCCAACACCACGGTGCCCGTCCAGCTCGGCACCGGCAGCCTCACCGGCTGGCCGATGCTGGTGTTCTGCCTCGGTGTGCTGCTGACGGTCGTCCTCATGGCCCGCCAGGTGCAGGGCGCCATCCTGATCAGCATCGTGGCGATGACCGTCCTCTCCGTCATCATCAACCAGCTCGCCGACGTCAAGTCCTGGGGCCTGACCGCGCCGGAGCTGCCCGACACGGCCGTCGCGGCCCCCGACTTCGGGCTGCTCGGACAGTTCGACCTGTTCGGCTCGTTCGGCCAGATCAGCGTGCTCACCGTGGTCCTGCTGGTCTTCACGCTCATCCTGTCGGACTTCTTCGACACCATGGGCACCGTCGTCGGCGTCACCGCCGAGGCCGGTCTGCTCGACGAGCGCGGCCAGGTTCCCGGTCTCGGGCGCGTCCTGTTCATCGACAGCGCCGCGGCCGTCGCGGGCGGCGCGGCCTCCTCCTCGTCCGCCACGACCTACATCGAGTCCGCCGCCGGTGTCGGCGAGGGCGCCCGGACCGGCTTCGCCAACCTCGTCACCGGCGGTCTGTTCACGCTCGCCCTCTTCTTCACCCCGGTGCTGACCATCGTGCCGATGCAGGCCGCCTCCCCCGCCCTGATCGCGGTGGGCTTCCTGATGATGACGCAGGTCAGGCACATCGACTGGAACCGCTACGACCTCGCCGTCCCCGCGTTCCTGACCATCGTCGTCATGCCGTTCACCTACTCCATCAGCAACGGCATCGGCGCCGGCTTCATCGCCTACGTGGTCATCAAGGCCTGCCTGGGCAAGGCCCGGGAGGTGCACTGGCTGCTCTGGGGCACCGCGGCGCTCTTCCTCGCCTACTTCGCGATCGAGCCGGTGAAGGAGCTCCTGGGCATCTGACCCGGGCGGATCTCCTCCGGAGGGGCCGTCCGGAAAAAAGTGGTTGATCCGGCGGCGATCGCTTCTTAGGGTGGCGGTACTTCGGAAAGGAGGTGGTTCGGCAGATGTATGCACACCGGACGGAAGAGGTGGCTGCGGGCTAGTGGCCCGTCGCCGTACTCGGTTCGGCGCCGGACCGGCGTGTGAGTGATACACGCAACCGGCCCCATCCCAACGCAGTCACCCGACCCGCGAGTCGCCGGTACGTCCGGCCGGCTCCTCCCCAGGGAGGAACCAGACTCGCGGGTCGTCTGCGTTGCCGGGCCCGGCGGGTCGCGCGGGCCCGGCGGACTCAGCGGGCGATGTCCGCGTAACCCTCGATCTCGCGCGGGTCGCGGGTGCCCGGGCCGACGTAGCGGGCCGACGGGCGGACCAGACGGCCGGTGCGCTTCTGCTCCAGGATGTGCGCCGACCAGCCCGCCGTACGGGCGCAGGTGAACATCGACGTGAACATGTGCGCCGGTACCTCGGCGAAGTCCAGCACGATGGCCGCCCAGAACTCCACGTTGGTGGCGAGCACCCGGTCGGGGCGGCGGGCGTGCAGCTCGGTCAGCGCGGCCTTCTCCAGCGCCTCGGCGACCTCGAAGCGCGGGGCGCCCAGCTCACGGGCGGTGCGGCGCAGCACGCGGGCGCGGGGGTCCTCCGCGCGGTAGACGCGGTGCCCGAAGCCCATGAGGCGTTCGCCCTTGTCCAGGGCCTGCTTGACGTACGCCTCGGCGTCCCCGGTGCGCTCGATCTCCTCGATCATGTGCAGCACGCGCGAGGGGGCGCCGCCGTGCAGCGGTCCCGACATGGCGCCGACGGCTCCCGAGAGGGCCGCCGCCACGTCCGCGCCGGTCGAGGCGATGACCCGCGCGGTGAACGTGGAGGCGTTCATGCCGTGCTCGGCGGCCGACGTCCAGTACGCGTCGACGGCGGCGACGTGCTTCGGGTCGGGCTCGCCGCGCCAGCGGATCATGAAGCGCTCGACTATGGACTCGGCCTTGTCGATCTCGCTCTGCGGCACCATGGGCAGACCCTGGCCGCGCGCGGACTGGGCGACGTAGGACAGCGCCATGACGGCGGCGCGCGCGAGGTCGTCGCGGGCCCGCTCGGCATCGATGTCGAGGAGCGGTTTCAGGCCCCACACCGGGGCCAGCATGGCCAGCGCGGACTGCACGTCGACACGGATGTCACCGGAGTGCACGGGGATGGGGAACGGCTCGGCCGGCGGCAGTCCGGGGTTGAACGCCCCGTCGACGAGCAGCCCCCAGACGTTGCCGAAGGAGACGTGACCGACCAGGTCCTCGATGTCGACGCCCCGGTACCGCAGGGCGCCGCCCTCCTTGTCCGGTTCGGCGATCTCCGTCTCGAACGCGACGACTCCTTCGAGCCCGGGTACGAAGTCGGACATCTGGCGGCTCCTTGTGAGGTGGGTGACAGATGGTGTTGTGGGGTGGGACGACCATGTGTCGGCAGTCGGCAGAAGCTGGGCGCGCGTCCGGTGGATCCACGGTCCGTTCGAACGGGCTCGCGGTCCGGGACGTCACCCCTGTGATGCCCGGCTGGCGGTCACCCAACCGGATCAGTGACAGCACGATATCCCCGAGTGCCATCTTTGGGGAGGGTCCGCGGCACTCAGTGCCACCACGTGACGAAGGACACCGAGCCCCCGGGCGCCGCGCCCATGCGGCAGGATGACGGCGTGACCGATCGAGACGCCGCCCCCTTCGATCTCGCCTCGATGCGCAAGCAGTACCGGACCGAGGGGCTCTCCGAGACCGACCTGGCCGCCACGCCCGTCGAGCAGTTCGCCCGGTGGTTCAAGCAGGCCGCGACCGACGGCGGCCTCTTCGAGCCGAACGCCGTGATCGTCTCGACGGCGGACGCGGAGGGAAGGCCCAGCTCACGCACGGTGCTGCTGAAGCACTTCGACGACGACGGGTTCGTCTTCTACACGAACTACGACTCCCGCAAGGGCCGCGACCTGGCGGCGAACCCGCACGTCTCGCTGCTGTTCCCGTGGCACCCGATGGCCCGGCAGGTCATCGTCACCGGCACCGCCCGCCGCACCGGCCGCGACGAGACGGCGGCCTACTTCCGCACCCGGCCGCACGGCTCCCAGCTCGGCGCGTGGGCCAGCGGCCAGTCCTCGGTGATCGCAGGCCGCGCGGAGCTCGACGCGTCCTACGCCGACCTGGCGGCCCGCTATCCGGAGCACGAGCGGGTGCCGGTGCCACCCCACTGGGGCGGCTTCCGGGTGGTCCCGGAGGCGGTGGAGTTCTGGCAGGGCCGGGAGAACCGCCTCCACGACCGCCTGCGCTACGTCGCGCGGCCGGACGGGGGCTGGCGAGTGGAACGCCTCAGCCCGTGAGCCGTGCGCTCACCCCAGCGCCTCGTCCAGCAGGGTCGCCCACTGGGACACCACGCGGTCGCGGCGGGCCCGGTCGTCGGTGAGGAGGGTGGCGAGACCCAGGCCCCGGGCCATGTCGAGGAGGCCCTGGACGGTCTCGCGGACGCCGGGGCGGGACTCGTCGGCGCCGAGGAGTTCGACGGCCGCGCGGTGCGACTCGCGGCCGACGCGCAGTTCCAGCTCGGTCACCCGCGGGCGCAGCTGCTCCTCGTTGGAGGCGGCGACCCACAGGTGGAGCGCCGCGCGGAAGACGGGCCCGGTGTAGAGGTCGACGAGGGCCGTGATCACCGCGCGGCGGTCGCCGGCCGCGGCGCCCTCCGGGAAGAGGGCGCGCAGGGCGGTGGAGCGCTCCTCGGCGACGTACTCGACGGCGGCCGTGAAGAGGTCCTCGCGGGTCGGGAAGTGGTGCTGGGCCGCTCCCCGGGAGACGCCCGCGCGTTCGGCGACGACGGAGACCGTGGAGCCCGCCCAGCCGTGCTCGGCGAGGCAGGCCACGGCGGCCTCCAGGAGCCGCTGCCGGGTGGCCCGGCTGCGGTCCTGCTTGGGGACTCGTTCCGCACGGTCGGCCGTGCTCACACCACCCATTCCGGATCCCGTCGTTCGAGGAAGGCCGTCATTCCCTCGCGCGCGTGGGCGGAGGCGAAGAGGCGTGCCGAGAGCGCGGTCAGGGCGGCCGCGTCCCGGTCGAAGGTCTCCAGCACCCTAGCCGTGAGCAGCCGTTTCGTCTCGGCCAGGGCTTCGGGGGCGGATCTGCGCAGTCCGTCGAGGATCGGTGCGAGGACCTCGTCCACGTCGTCGCCGGCGGCGGTGAGCAGGCCGATGCGGGCGGCCTCCGCGGTGTCCAGGCGTTCCCCGGTGAGGTAGTAGCGGGCCAGCGCGCGCGGGTCGGTGCGGGGCAGCAGCGGCAGCGAGATGACGGCCGGCGCGACCCCGATGCGGACCTCGGTGAAGGCGAACGTCGCCGCGCGGGAGGCGACGGAGACGTCACAGGCGGCGAGCAGCCCGAGCCCGCCCGCGCGGACGTGCCCGGTGACCCGCGCGACGACGGGTTTCGGCAGCTCGACGATCCCCCGCAGCAGACCCACCAGCGCGTCGGGCGCGGGCGGGTCGCGCAGGTCGGCGCCCGCGCTGAAGGTGTTGCCGGTGTGGGTGAGCACCACCGCGCGGACCCCGGGGTCCTCGCCCGCGCCGGCCAGCGCGCCGGCCAGTTCGCCCACTAGGGCGGCGGACAGGGCGTTGCGGCGCTCCGGGGCGTCGAGGGAGAGCGTCTCGACGCCCCGTGCGCGCGTGCGGCCGATCAGGGTCACGAGGGCTCCTCGTGCGCCGCGCGGAGCTCCCGGCGCAGGATCTTTCCGGAGGCGGCGCGCGGGACGCCGTCGATGAAGGTGACGCGCCGGACCCGTTTGTACGGGGCGACGCGTTCGGCGACGTACATCATGATCTCGCCCTCGGCGAGTGCGGGGGCGGACGGCTGGCGGACGACGTGGGCGTGCGGTATCTCGTTGCCGTCCTCGTCGTGGTCGCCGACGACGGCGGCGTCGGCGACGCCCGGGTGGGTGAGGAGCAGCGCCTCCAGTTCGGCGGGGGCGACCTGGAAGCCCTTGTACTTGATGAGTTCCTTCACCCGGTCGACGACGAAGAGCCAGCCCGCCCCGTCGACGTGCCCGACGTCCCCGGTGTGCAGCCAGCCGTCCTCGTCGATCATCGCGGCGGTGGCGTCGGGGCGGCCGAGGTAGCCCTTCATGACCTGGGGGCCGCGGATGAGGATCTCGCCGGACTCGCCGGGGCCGAGGTCCTTGCCGGGGTCGTCGAGGGAGACGATCCGCATCCCGGTGCCGGCGATGAGCTTGCCGACGGTGCCGGGGGGCGCCTCGTTCATGGCGTCCAGCGGGACGACATGGGTGCCCGGGGACAGTTCCGTCATGCCGTACGCCTGCCCGACCGGCGGCAGCCCCAGCCGGCGCGAGCAGGCGGCGGCGAGGTGCGCGTCCAGCGGCGCGGCGGCGCTGACGACGTACTTCAGCGAGCTCAGGTCGTAGCGGGCGACCAGCGGGTGCTTGGCGAGGGCCAGGACGATCGGCGGGGCCACGTACAGGCTGGTGATGCGGTGGTTCTGGATGGCCGCGAGGAAGGTCTCCAGGTCGAAGCGGGGCAGGACGACGACGGTGGCGCCCTGGCGCAGGGGCGCGTTCATCAGGGCGGTCAGGCCGTAGATGTGGAAGAACGGGAGCACGGCGAGGATGCGGTCGCCGGGCCCTGCCGTGATGGACGGCTGGAGCTGGGCGAGGTTGGTGGCGATCTGCCGGTGGGTGAGCATCACGCCCTTGGGGACGCCGGTGGTGCCGGAGGAGTACGGCAGCGCGGCGACGTCCTCGGCCGGGTCGATGTCCACGACCGGCTCGGGGGCGGTGGAGGCCAGCATGTCGATCAGGGAGCGGTGTCCCGGCGCGCTGTCGCAGACGAGGATCTCCTCGACGCCGCCGGCGAGTTCGGCGGCCCTGCGCGCGGTGTCCAGCAGCGGCGAGACCGTGATGACCCAGCGGGCCGCGCAGTCCTTCAGCTGTCTGCCGAACTCCTCCGCGGTGGCGAGCGGGTGCACGGTGGTGACGGAGGCGCCCGCGCGGGTGGCCGCGTAGAAGGCGAGGGGGAAGGCGACCGTGTTGGGGCTGTGCAGGGCGACCACGTCGCCCTTGCGCACGCCCGCCTCGGCGAGGGCGGCGGCGACGCGCCGGTGGAAGCGGTCCACCTGCTCGTAGGTGAGGGTGGTGCCGTCGGTGCCGTCGATCAGCGCCGGGGAGCTGCCGAACTCGGCGGCCCGGGCCAGTACGGCCTCGTGGATGGGGAGTTCGACGGGTGGGACGTCTGCGTACTCGCTGCGGAACATGGTTCCTCCAAGACTGCCGGTGAGGCGTCCTAGTACGACTTGGGAAGGCCCAGGGTCTGGTGGGAGACGTAGTTGAGAATCATCTCCCGGCTCACCGGGGCGATACGAGACACGCGCGCGGCGGTTATCAGCGAGGCGAGCCCGTACTCGCGGGTGAGGCCGTTGCCGCCGAGGGTGTGCACCGCCTGGTCGACGGCCTTCACACAGGCCTCCCCCGCCGCGTACTTGGCCATGTTGGCGGCCTCGCCGGCGCCGATGTCGTCACCGGCGTCGCACAGGTGGGCGGCCTTCTGCATCATCAGGCGGGCCAGCTCCAGTTCGATGTGCGCCTGGGCGAGGGGGTGGGCGATGGCCTGGTGGGCGCCGATGGGGACCTTCCAGACGGTGCGCTCGCGGGCGTACTCGACGGCCCTGGCGAGGGCGTACCGGCCCATGCCGATGGCGAAGGCGGCGCCCATGATGCGCTCGGGGTTGAGGCCGGCGAACAGCTGCAGCAGGCCCGCGTCCTCCTCGCCGACCAGGGCCCCGGCGGGCAGCCGCACGTCGTCGAGGACCAGCTCGAACTGCCGCTCGGAGGCCTGGAGTTCCATGTCGATGGCGTGGCGCTGGAAGCCGTCGGTGTCGCGCGGGACGATGAACAGGCAGGGCTTGAGGTTCCCGGTGCGGGCGTCCTCGGTCCGGCCGACGACGAGCGTGGCGTCGGCGGTGTCCACCCCGGAGACGAACACCTTGCGGCCGGTGAGCAGCCAGTCGCCACTGGCCGGGTCGCGCCGGGCGGTGGTGGTGATGCGGTGCGAGTTGGAGCCGGCGTCGGGTTCGGTGATGCCGAAGGCCATGGTGCGGGTGCCGTCGGCGAGGGCGGGCAGCCATTCCCGCTTCTGCTCCCCGGTGCCGAAGCGGGCGATGACGGTGCCGCAGATCGCCGGGGAGACGACCAGCATCAGCAGGGGGCAGCCGGCGGCGCCCAGTTCCTCGAGCACGATGGAGAGTTCGGAGACGCCGCCGCCCCCGCCGCCGTACTCCTCCGGGAGGTTGACGCCGAGGTAGCCGAGTTTGGCGGCCTCCGCCCAGAGTTCGGCGGGGTGCCGGCCGGAGGAGACGGCGTTGGTGAGGTAGTCGCGGCCGTACTTGGCGCCCAGCGCGGCGACGGCCGCGCGGAGGGCCTTGTGCTCTTCGGATTCGATGACGGGCATGAGCGCTCCTAGAGGGGAGGGGCTGCAGGTCGTCGGGAGGGTGCGGGCTCGCGGGGGTTCTCGCGCAGTTCCCCGCGCCCCTGGAGGGGGTTGCTCGCACGTCCGGCAAGGGGCACCGGGCTGCGCCTGCCGGTCGGAGGTGCGGATTGGGGGTTCTCGCGCCCACGGGGTGCTAGGGCGTTGCCTCGACGACGGCCAGGAGGGTGCCGGGCTCCACCTGTTGGCCGGGGGTCGCGTGGAGGGCGGTCAGCGTTCCCGTCGCCGGGGCGGTGATGCTGTGCTGCATCTTCATGGCCTCCAGCCACAGCAGGGGCTGCCCGGCCTCCACCGCGGCTCCCTCGGTCAGGCCCTCGGCGACGCGGACGACGGTGCCCGGCATGGGGGCCAGCAGGGAGCCGGGGGCGTGCCGGGCGGTGGCGTCGGGGAAGCGGGGCAGGGCGGTGAGGGCGGTGGCGCCCACGTACACGCGGTCGCCGTAGCGGCCGACCTCGAACCTGCGGCGTACGCCGTCCACGTCCAGGATCACCAGCCCCGCGTCGGCGTGCACCACCCGCACGCCCTCGGCCGCGAGGCCCCCGCGGGTGTGCCGGTAGCGGACCTCGTGTTCCTCGCCCCCCATGGCGTACCGCTTGACCTGCGGCTGGGAGGCGACGTTGCGCCAGCCGCCGAAACGGGAGCGGCCGTGGGCGTCGGCGAGGGCCGCGGCGAGCGGGGCGTACGGATCCGCGGCCGGGGTGGTCAGTTCGGGCAGGTGACGGTCGTAGAAGCCGGTGTCCGTCCGGGCCTCGGCGAACTCCTTGTGGCGCAGGGAGCGGACGAGGAGGTCCCGGTTGGTGACCGGGCCGTGGATCACCGCGCGGTCCAGGGCGGAGGCCAGCTTGCGGACCGCTTCCGCGCGGGTGGGCGCGTGGGCGACGACCTTGGCGAGCATGGGGTCGTAGTGGACGCCGATGTCGTCGCCGTCCGTGTAGCCGGTGTCCAGGCGTACGGCGTCGGGGACGGCCAGGCGGTGCAGGCGGCCGGTCTGCGGGGCCCAGTCGTGGGCGGGGTCCTCGGCGTAGAGGCGGGCCTCGACGGCGTGGCCGCGGGCGCGCGGCGGGTCGCCGTCCAGGGCGTGGCCCTCGGCGACCCGGATCTGCTCGGCGACCAGATCGAGGCCGAACACGGCCTCGGTGACCGGGTGTTCCACCTGGAGACGGGTGTTCATCTCCAGGAAGTGCGCCCGGTCGTCGGCGACCAGGAACTCCACGGTGCCGGCGCCGACGTAGGAGACGGCCCGCGCGGCGCGCACGGCGAGTGCGTGGAGCTCCTCGGTGAGCCGTGCGGTCAGTCCGGGGGCGGGGGCCTCCTCGATCACCTTCTGGTGGCGGCGCTGGAGGGAGCAGTCGCGGGTGCCGAGCGCCCACACCGTGCCGTGGGTGTCGGCGAGCACCTGCACCTCGATGTGCCGTCCGCCCTCCACATAGGGCTCGGTGAAGACCTCGCCGTCGCCGAAGGCGCTCGCGGCCTCCGCACGGGCGGCGGCCAGCGCGCCGTCGAGGTCCGCGAGGCGCCGTACGACGCGCATGCCGCGCCCGCCGCCGCCCGCCGCCGCCTTCACCAGCACCGGCAGGTCGGCCTCGGTGACCTCGCGCAGGGGCGTGATGCCCATCAGCTCCTTGGCGCGCGTCTTGGACGCCATCGCCTCGATCGCCTCCGGGGGCGGTCCGATCCACACCAGTCCGGCGTCCTGGACGGCCCGCGCGAAGCCGGCGTTCTCGGAGAGGAAGCCGTAGCCGGGGTGCACCGCGTCCGCCCCGGCCGCCAGGGCGGCCTTCACGATCAGGTCGCCGCGCAGATAGGTGTCGGCGGGCGCGGCTCCCGGGAGTCGTACCGCCGTGTCCGCCGTGCGGGCGTGCAGGGCGTTCCCGTCGGCGTCCGAGTGCACGGCGACCGTGCGGATTCCCAGCTCGTGGCAGGTGCGGACGATGCGGCAGGCGATCTCGCCCCGGTTCGCCACCAGTACGGAAGTAATCATGGGCCTCACATCCGGAAGACGCCGAAGCCGCCGCGCGCGCCCTCGTAGGGGGCGGTGTGCAGGGCGGACAGGCACAGGCCGAGGACGGTGCGGGTGTCGCGCGGGTCGATGACGCCGTCGTCGTACAGCCGCCCGGACAGGAACATGGGCAGCGACTCGGACTCGATCTGCTGCTCCACCATGGCGCGCAGCGCCGCGTCCGCCTCGTCGTCGTAGGGGTGTCCCTTCGCGGCCGCCGACTGCCGGGCGACGATGGACAGCACGCCGGCGAGCTGCTGCGGGCCCATCACCGCCGACTTGGCGCTGGGCCAGGCGAACAGGAAGCGCGGGTCGTACGCCCTCCCGCACATGCCGTAGTGGCCGGCGCCGTAGGAGGCGCCGATGAGGACGGAGAGGTGGGGGACGCGGGAGTTGCTGACCGCGTTGATCATCATCGCGCCGTGCTTGATGATGCCGCCCTGCTCGTACTCCCTGCCCACCATGTAGCCGGTGGTGTTGTGCAGGAACAGCAGCGGGATGTCGCGCTGGTTGGCGAGCTGGATGAACTGGGCGGCCTTCTGGGACTCCTCGCTGAAGAGGACCCCCCGGGCGTTGGCGAGGATGCCGACGGGATAGCCGTGCAGGGCGGCCCAGCCGGTGGTGAGGCTGGTGCCGTAGAGGGGTTTGAACTCGTCGAAGTCGGAGGCGTCGACGATCCGGGCGACGACCTCGCGCGGGTCGAAGGGGGTCTTGAGGTCGCCGGGGACGATGCCGAGGAGTTCGTCCTCGTCGTACTCGGGGGGCGCGGCAGGTCCCGGATCGGGGTACGCCTTGCGGTGGTTGAGGCGGGCGACGACCCGGCGGGCCTGGCGGAGCGCGTCCCGCTCGTCGACGGCGAAGTGGTCGGCGAGGCCCGAGACGCGCGCGTGCATCTCGGCGCCGCCGAGGGACTCGTCGTCGCTCTCCTCCCCGGTCGCCATCTTCACCAGCGGCGGACCGCCGAGGAACACCTTCGCCCGCTCCCTGACCATGATCGTGTGGTCGGACATGCCGGGGACGTACGCGCCGCCCGCCGTGGAGTTGCCGAAGACGACGGCGACCGTGGGGATGCCGGCCGCCGAGAGCCGGGTCAGGTCGCGGAAAATGGCGCCGCCCGGGATGAAGATCTCCTTCTGGGAGGGCAGGTCGGCGCCGCCGGACTCGACGAGGCTGATCACGGGCAGCCGGTTGGCGAGCGCGATGTCGTTGGCGCGCAGCGCCTTCTTCAGGCTCCAGGGGTTGCTGGCGCCGCCGCGCACGGTCGGGTCGTTGGCGGTGATCAGGCACTCCACGCCCTCGACGACGCCGATGCCGGTGACGAGCGAGGCGCCGACGGTGTAGTCGCTCCCCCAGGCCGCCAGCGGGGACAGCTCGAGGAACGGGGTGTCGGGGTCGAGGAGCAGTTCGACGCGTTCGCGGGCGAGGAGCTTGCCGCGGCCCCGGTGTCGTTCGACGTACTTCTCGCCGCCGCCCGCGAGGGCCTTGGCGTGTTCGGCGTCGAGTGCGGCGAGCTTGGCGAGCATGGCGTCACGGTTGGCCCGGTGGTCGGGGCTCGTGGTGTCGAGGGCGGATGCGAGGACCGTCACAGCAGTGCCTCCGGGATGTCGAGGTGCCGGGAGCGCAGCCATTCGCCGAGCGCCTTGGCCTGCGGGTCGAAACGGGCCTGCGCGGCGACGCCCTCGCCGAGGATGCCCTCGACGAGGAAGTTCAGGGCGCGCAGGCGGGGCAGGACGTGCCGGGTGACGGGCAGCTCGCGGGCCTCCGGGATCAGCTCCCGGAACCGCTCGACGGTCAGCGCGTGGGCGAGCCACCGCCAGGCGTCGTCGGAGCGGACCCAGACGCCCACGTTGGCGTTGCCGCCCTTGTCGCCGCTGCGGGCGCCGGCGACGAGTCCGAGCGCGGCCCGTCGTGCGCGGCCGGGTGGCAGCGGCTCGGGGAGCGCGGGGGGCGGCACGTCGTCGAGTACGGCGGTGTCGTGCGGCGCGTCCACGGTGACCCGGCGTCCGTCGTGGAGGACGGCCACATGGTCGACGTCACCCTGGGGGACGTACACATCCTCGAAGACCCCATAGGGGGAGCCCTTGCCCGGTGGTGCCAGCACATGGAACCCGGGGTAGCTCGCCAGCGCCAGCTCGATCGCGGCCCCGCTCAGCACCCGCCCGACCGCCTCCTGCGAGGGGTCCCGTACGACGAGCCGCAGCAGCGCGCTGGCGGTCTCCTGGGTCGAGGCGTCGGGCTGGTCGGTGCGGACCAGGTCCCAGCTGACCCGGGCGGGACGGGACTCTGCGAAGCGGGCGCGCATCTGCTGCCGGACCAGAGCCGCCTTGGACTCGATCTCCAGCCCGGTGAGGACGAAGACGACCTCGTTGCGGAAGCCGCCGATGCGGTTCACACCGACCTTGAGGGCCGGGGGCGGGGCTTCGCCCCGGACGCCGTCGATCCTGACCCGGTCGGGGCCCTCCTGGGTGAGCCGTACGGTGTCCAGGCGGGCCGTGGTGTCCGGCCCCGCGTACCGGGCGCCGCCGGTCTCGTAGAGCAGCTGCGCGGTGACCGTGCCGACGTCCACGAAGCCGCCGGTGCCGGGGTGCTTGGTGATGACGCTGCTGCCGTCCTCGTGCAGTTCGGCGAGGGGGAAGCCGGGCCGCAGGGAAACCCCGCCCTCGCCGAAGAAGGCGTAGTTCCCTCCGGTTGCCTGCGCCCCGCACTCCAGCACGTGCCCGGCGACGACGGCCCCCGCGAGCCGGTCGTGGTCCGCCGGTGTCCAGCCGAAGTGGGCGGCGGCGGGACCGGTGACCAGGGCCGCGTCGGTGACCCGGCCGGTGACCACGATGTCGGCGCCCTCGCGCAGACAGGCGGCGATTCCGAACCCGCCGAGGTAGGCGTGGGCGGCGAGGGCGCCGGGGTACCGCGCGGTGAGGTCGTCGCCCTCGACGTGGGCGACCCGCACGGGGACGCCCAGCCGGGCGGCCAGCGCGCGCACGGCGTCGGCGAGTCCGGCGGGGTTGAGCCCGCCGGCGTTGGTGACGATCCTGACGCCCCGCTCGTGGGCGAGGCCGAGGGTCTCCTCCAGCTGCCGCAGGAACGTGCGGGCGTATCCGGCGGAGGGGTCCTTCAGCCGGTCCCGGGCGAGGATGAGCATGGTCAGCTCGGCGAGGTAGTCGCCGGTGAGGACGTCCACCTCGCCGCCGGTGAGCATCTCGCGCGGGGCGTCGAAGCGGTCGCCGTAGAAGCCGGAGAAGTTCCCGATGCGCAGGGTCACCGGGCGTCCTCCTCCGGCTCCCGTCCACCGCCGGGCGGCCCGGCGAAGGCCTGGGCGATGTCCAGCCAGCGGTCGGCGTCGGGGCCGTCGGCGGTCAGGGCGAGGTCCGCGCGGTGGGCGCGCTGGGTGACGAGGAGGCAGAAGTCGAGCGCGGGGCCGGTGACGCGCTGGGCCGCGTCCTCGGGGCCGTACGCCCACACCCCGCCGCCCGGTCCGGTGAGCTCGACGCGGAAGGGCTCGGCGGGCGGGGTGAGTCCGTGCACCCCGTAGGCGAAGTCCCGGGTCCGCACCCCGAGCCACGCCACATGCCTGAGCCGGTCGCTGGGTGGCCGCACCACACCGAGGGCGTCGGCCACGTCCAGACCATGGGCCCAGGTCTCCATGAGCCGGGCGGTGGCCATAGAGGCGGCGGACATGGGCGGCCCGTACCAGGGGAACCGCGCCCCGGCCGGCGCCTCCCGCAGCGCCTTCTCCAGCGCCGCCCGCCCCTCCCGCCACCGCGCGAGCAGCTCGGCGGGCGCGGCCCGGGCGTACTCCTCGGCGCCCTCGTCCACGAAGGTGTGCGGTGCGGCGAGAGCCCGCTCCACCAGCTCGCGGAACCCGTCCGCGTCGGTGACGGCGAGCAGCGCGGAGCGGTCGGTCCAGGCGAGGTGGGCGATCTGACGGGCGACGTCCCACCCCGCGGCGGGCGTCGCCGTCCCCCACCGC
>Ga0247827_10000316_pt1 | contig 22996 bp, 18 predicted proteins | sample 12C_Control_Day2_FD_194414 | JGI IMG/M metagenome (GOLD analysis project Ga0247827, IMG submission 194414) | Soil microbial communities from agricultural site in Penn Yan, New York, United States - 12C_Control_Day2 | ecosystem: Environmental > Terrestrial > Soil > Agricultural land | place... | reverse complement strand
ATCCTCGCCCTGCTGAACAGGACTACGCCTTTGAGTTTCTCCTCGCAGACGCGTGCGCTGATGCACGCCGCCCAATCTGTTCGCCTGCGCCCCAAGACGGCGGCTGCGGCGTTCGGCGGCATCGTCAGCCTCGCCGTCGGTGGAGCCTATCTGGGCGGCGTCGCCGCCCAGGCTTCGACCGTTCGCGCTCAAGCTGAACGCCTTCAAGGCGCCGGCTCCGAGGGCTACACCCAGGAAGCCATGGCCGCCGCGGCCGGCGGCCTGGACGCCAGCGCCCTGGCCATTGCTGATCGTCACGATCCCTATTCCGTCGCCGGCTCGGCCCAGCGCGACCGCCAGGCGGAACTGCTGACCGCCCGCCTCCAGGAATCCCAGAACGGCCTGCGCCGGGCGAATCTGACCAACCCCGCCGCCAAGCCCTTCCACATGGGCAGCGCCCTGGACCAGTCGCGCGACCTCGATTGCCTGACCAAGGCCGCCTATTACGAAGCGCGCGGCGAGGGCACGGACGGCATGAAGGCCGTGGCCCAGGTGGTGCTGAACCGCGCCCGCCACCCCGCCTTCCCCAACACCGTCTGCGCCGTCGTCTTCCAGGGCTCGAACCGCAGCACCGGCTGCCAGTTCAGCTTCACCTGCAACGGCGCCATGCGCGGCGCGGTCAACCGCACCGCCTGGAACCGCGCCCGCGACGTGGCCTCCAAGGCCCTGTCGGGTCAGGTCTATGCCCCGGTCGGCAACGCCACCCACTTCCACACCACCGGCGTCTCGCCCAGCTGGCGCAACAGCCTGGTCAAGGTGAACCAGGTCGGCAACCACCTGTTCTACCGCTTCGGCGGCCGCTCGGGTTCGAGCGAGTCGTTCCGCTATACGCCGCGCCCCTCGGCCGCCGCCGACGCGCCGCGCATGATCCAGGCCAGCCTCAAGACCGAAGCCTCCAGCGGCCCCGTGCCCTATAACCAGATCGCCGGTCGCACGTCGGAAACCGCCGTCGCCGGCTAATCGCCCGGCGACGGGCCGCGTTCAGCGGTCCTGCGTCTTCCACTGCGGCGTCATGTTCTGCTTCAGGTTGCCGAACCGGCCCTGTTGACCCGTGTTGACGTCCGCGTCGCCCGGCTGACCCGATTGGGCGCCGGTCGCGAGATCGCGACGCTCCGCCATGTCCTGAACGGAACGCGCGCCGTGGTCGGCGAAGCTGCGCTGCTCCTTCGGCACGGAGGGGGATTTGGTCATCACGGTCTCCTTTCACCGAAGGAAACGAGCCGCGACACAAGGATGTTCCCGGCCCGCTTCTTGCTGCAGATCCAGCCAAACGTCCCAGCCCCGACGACGGCGGTCAGCGCGCGTCCAGACCCACGTCCAGCTGCGGAACAGAGTGCGTAAGGGCACCGACCGAGATCACGTCCACCCCGGTGGCGGCGATCGCCGCCACGGTCGTCAGGTTGACGCCGCCTGAGGCTTCGAGCGTCACAGGACCAATGGCGCTGTCCCGCACCCGACGCACAGCCTCGGCCATGTCGGCGGTGTTGAAGTTGTCCAGCATGATGACGTCGGGGCGTTCCGGCAGGACCTCGTCCAGTTGATCCAGACCGTCGACCTCGACCTCGACCTTCATCAGGTGGGGGGCGAAAGCTATCGCGCGGCGCACCGCCTCGCCCGCCCCGCCGCAGACGGCGACGTGGTTGTCCTTGATCAGGATGGCGTCATCCAGACCGAAGCGGTGGTTCAGCCCGCCGCCGCAGGCCACTGCGTGCTTCTCCAGCGCGCGCAGGCCGGGCGTGGTCTTGCGGGTGTCGGCGATGCGGGCGCTCGTGCCCGCGACCGCCTGAACATAGGTCCGGGTCAGGGTCGCGATGCCGCACATCCGGCCCAGCAGGTTCAGCGCCGTGCGTTCCGCCGCCAGCAGGGCGCGAGCATTGGCCTCGACCTCGACCAGCACGGTCCCCGCCTCGAAGGCCACGCCATCGGCGACCTTGACCGTCACCGTCGCGTGCGGGTCCATGGCGTGGACCGAGATCCGCACCACAGCGCCGCCGGCCATCACCCCTGCCTGCCGCGCCGAGAAGACGGCGCTCATTCGGGCGTCCTCGGGGATGCAGGCCTGAGCCGTCACGTCGCCGGTGCGGCCCAGATCCTCGGCCAGAGCCATCCGCACGACGGGTTCGATCAGCAGGTCCGGCAGGGTTCGGGTCACGCAGGCGTCCTTTGACATCAGATGGTGGCGGCCAGAGCGGCGACTGCCGCCGCCTCGGCCTCGTCGTCGCGGACGGGCGCGCGCCGCATCCGCGTATGCTTCGCCGTCGGCAGGCTGTCGGGATAGTCGACGCGGTAATGCCCGCCCCGGCTCTCGCGCCGGTTCAGCGCGCCCTCGGCGATCAGCCGCGCGGCGGTGAGAACCACGGCGTCTGGATGGGCTTTCGCCAGCCGGTCGATCACAACGATCAGGGCCGTCAGGCCCGCCTCATCGCGCACCACGCCCGCGAACCGGGTCATGGCGGCGCGCAGTTCCGCCATGGCGTCCGGCGGCAAGTCCTGCGACGCCCGCGCCTTCCTCAAGGCGACCTTGGCCGGCTGCACTTCCTTCGCCGCCGCCCGGCCCGCGCGCCGCCCGAAGGCGCCCGCCTCCAGCAGGGAGTTGGAGGCCAGACGGTTGGCGCCGTGCACCCCGGTCGCCGCGCATTCGCCGATGGCGTAGAGGCCCGGCACGCTTGTCCGCCCCTCTTCGTCGGCGACGATGCCGCCCATGTGGTAGTGGGCCGCCGCGGCCACCGGGATGGGGCTGACGCGCGGGTCCAGCCCGGCGCGCATGCAGGCGGAGAACACCGCCGGAAACTCGTGCGGGAAGGCCTCGCCCACCGCCTTGGTCGCGTCCAGAAACGCGCCGCGCCCGTCGGCCCGCGCGGCGTGCACCACCCGCGCCACAATGTCCCGGGGCGCCAAGTCGGCGTCTTCGTCGTAGCCCAGCAGGAAGGCGCCGGTCCCGTCGACCAGCCGCGCCCCCTCGCCGCGCAGGGCCTCGGTCGCCAGCGGCGCGGGGTCGAGGCCGACGTCGATGGCCGTGGGGTGGAATTGCACGAACTCCGGGTCGAGGATTTCAGCGCCCGCCAGCCAGGCCAAGGCCAGACCTTCGCCGCGCAGGGCCGAGGGATTGGTCGTCACTTCATAGAGGCCGCCGATCCCGCCGGTGGCCAGGACCACGGCTGGGGCGAAGACCTCGTCCACCCGCCCGCCGGACCGTTCGATCAGGGCGCCGCGCACCCGGCCGTTCACATCCTGGATCAGGCCGCGCAGCCGCCCGTCTTCCCAAATTTCGATATGCTTGGAGGCGCGGGCTGCGGCCACCACCGCCGACAGGATGGCGCGCCCGGCCCCGTCGCCGCCGACCCGCGCCACGCGCGGCAGGCTGTGCGCCGCCTCTAGACTGACGGAAAAGCCGCCCGCCTCGTCCCGGTCGAAGGGGGCGCCCAGCGAGGCCAGCCACTCCACCGTCTCGCGCCCGCGCTCGGTCAGGGCGCGCGCGGCGTCCGGCTCGACCAGACCGGCCCCCGCGCCCTCGGTGTCTTTCGCATGCAGGGCGGCGCTGTCCTTGGCGCCCAGCGCCGCCGCCAGCCCCCCCTGGGCCCAGGCCGAGGAACAGGCGTTCAGCAGCAGGTCCGGCGTGACGACCAGCGCCTTCGCCGGCGCGGCCTCCAGCGCGGCCGACAGCCCCGCCAGTCCGCCGCCGATGATCAGCGGCCCGTCATGCCGAATGCGCGCCATGCCTCTAACGGCCTCCCACGCCGATGAACCTCAGACCCATCTCGAAGGCCGGTTCGACCGCGCCGCCGGTCAGGGGCAGCAAGGCGCCGATCGCCGCCGCCGCGCAGACCGCCGCAGTAACCAGATAGAGGGCCAGGCTGCGCCCCGCCTCGGGCCAGCTCAGCCTCCCCCAGGCCGCGCGCCAGACGCCGCGCTTCAGATGGCTGAACACGGCGATGCCAAGGAAGGCCGCCAGAATGAACCGGCCAGTCGACAGCCCCCACCAGACGGCCAGACCGCCGACGGCCAGAAGCGCCACCTGCTCCAGACGCGGATGCACCCGCGTCAGCACCGGGCCGAGCGCCTTGGAGCCATCCAGCGGCGGCGCGGGCAAGAGGTTCACCAGATTGATCATGGCGATGAAGAAGGCCCCCATCAGCCATTCGGGCGACCGCAGCACCAGCCCGGCGGCGACGAAGGGGATCATGGCGATCAGACCGAAGGCCGGGCCCGCCAGCGAGACCAGCACCCCGTGCCACTCGCTCTTCGGCTCGCGCTGACCCTTGGCCATGCCGCCGAGGAAGGGAATGACATAGATGCGCGCCGGGCCCATGCCGAGGCGGTTCATCGCCAGCACGTGGCCGTACTCGTGGACGAACAGACCGAACAGGACGCCGCCCGCCACGACCACGCTGCCCGTAACCCACCACAGGAAGCCCGCCATCAGCAGGGTCGAAGCGATTGCCCAGCCCGGATGCTGGCCCTTGTCCTCCAACGGCGCGGCCTTGCGGGCGCGCACGGGTTCGGGCGCAGCCGCTTCGGGCGCATTGTCCCAGGGTCCGGGACGACGGGTAGGATTTTCAGCTTCGCTCATGGCGTCGAACTGGGCGCGCGGCGACCGGCCCGCAACGGGCCGCATCGCCGCAGGACCTCAGATCAGCTCCACGTCGACGTGGTGCCTGGCCTTGATCAGGTCGTAGCGCGCCGGGATCGCGGGCGGCGGCAGGTCGATCATCCGCTGCACGGCCAGGGCGGCGCGCTCGGCCATCTCGGGCTCCACCGTCACCTCGAACTTCATGTCACGCAGGCAGTCGCGGATGTTCTCCAACGTGATGCGCTTCATGTGCGGGCACAGGTTGCACGGGCCGATGAAGTCGACGCCGGGCACGTCGCCCTTGACGTTCGAGGCCATCGAGCACTCGGTGATCATCACCACCTGCCTGGGCTTGCGGTCGACCACATAGTCGATCATCGCCGCCGTCGACCCGGCGAAGTCCGACGCCGCCAGCACCTCTTCCGGGCATTCCGGGTGGGCCAGGATTTCCGCGCCCGGATAGGCGGTGCGCATCTCGGCGATGTCGGCGGCGGTGAAGCGCTCATGCACCTCGCAGCGGCCCTTCCAGGCGATGATGCCTACGTTGGTCTGGGCCGCGACGTTGCGCGCCAGATACTCGTCAGGGATCAGGATGACCTTGTCGACGCCCCATTCCTTGGCCGCCCATTCCACCACTTGCACGGCGTTGGCGGAGGTGCAGCAGATGTCGGTCTCGGCCTTCACATCGGCGGTCGTGTTCACATAGGTGACGACCGGCAGGCCGGGGTAGCGCTGCTTGATCAGCCGCACATCCGCGCCCGTGATCGACGAGGCCAGCGAGCAGCCCGCGCGCAGGTCGGGGATCAGGACGGTCTTTTCCGGCGACAGGATTTTCGAGGTCTCGGCCATGAAGTGCACGCCCGCCTGGACGATCACCTTGGCTTTGGACTTCGCGGCCTCCTTGGCCAGACCCAGGCTGTCGCCGACATAGTCGCCGACGCCGTGGAAAATCTCGGGCGTCATGTAGTTGTGGGCCAGGATGACGGCGTCGCGTTCCTTCTTCAGCGCATTGATCTCGCTGATCAGTTTCGCCTGTTCCGGCCACTCCAGCGGCGTCACCAGACCCTTGACCTTCTCCCAAACAGGAGCGGTCTCTTCCGCCAGTTCCTTCGACAGACCGAAAGCGCCGTCCGCCATCGCCTCTACTCCCTTGCGGCCGTCTTCGCGGCCCCGACTTATGCTCAAAGTTAGCATAAGCAGGCGCAATGTAGGCCCTTCCGCACACGGCGCAAGGGAAAAGGGCGTGAAGGGGCCTACAGCGCCTCGGCGTCCAGCCGCACGGCCCACAAGGCGGCGCGCTTCTTCAGCTCGTCCTTGCGGGCCATGTCAGACAGGTCGGTCGACAGCCGATCCAGTTGTTCGAAACGGAAGCTGTCCGCGCCGTGGGCGTTCCACTCGGCCTGCAGCGTCTTGAAAGGGCTGCTGCCCATCTTGAGCGAGAACCACAGGCCGTTCTGCTGGGTGTCGATGTGGCGGCTCGCCCCCACCCAGGCGCGGCCGGTGGCGGAACAGATGACGGCGAACACCCCGGCGACGGTTTCGCGGTCCTTGTAGTCGGCGATCAGCGCCTTGCGGTCTGCGGACGTCATGGACGCCTCCCTTTGTTTTACCCGGGCGAAATAACAGAAATTATTACCCGGGTAAATATGACCGCGCGTCGATCCTTATTTCGGCTGCGCTGCGGGCGTCGCGATGCGGGCGAAGCGGTAGCGGGTCAGCGACTTGTCGACGAAGGCCCAGGGCAGAAGCCCCGTCTGACGCTGCTCAGACCACAGGTCCAGGAACAGGGCGTCTGGCCCCACCGTCAGAACGCCGACCTGGCTGTTGGCGGTGTAGCTTTCGTACTGGGTCCGCACGCTCTCGTTGGCGATCCACAGCTTGCCGCGCGCGCAGCCGTTGGTCCGCGACAGCAGGTCGGCGGCATAGGGCGACTCGTTCGGTTCGGAATCGGCGGCGCCGTTCAAAAGCGGCAACAGTCCTTCGGCCGCCGCGCCTCGGCCGTTGGCGGCCTCGATCCTCCAGCCGCCCTCATGCCGCGACAAGGCGACCGTGGTCGGGGCTCCGTCACGCCACAGGTCCGGCGCCTTTGACAGGTCGCGCACCGCCAGCGGTCGGCCCAGCAGGGCGTTCAAGTCGGGCTCTGCGGTCGGCTTGCCGCGGCGGTCGAGGATCTCGCCTTGCGACCGGTAGACGCCGCTCAGGTCCGGGCATTGGGCCAGATCGGAGGGCGTGTTCCTGACCGGCAGGCCGCCGACCGTGGTCGTGCAGGCCCCGAGCGTCAGCCCGACGAGGGAAAGGGCGGCGAGGCGGATCATCATGCTGAACCCTAGCCGTCGCCGCCCCGCCTGAACACTGGCTCTAGCGGTCCTCGGGGTTGCCGCCCGAGGTGTGGGCCGGGCCGCGGAAGACGGCGTTGAGGAAGAGCGGCTTCAGCCCTTCGAGGAAGGCGCGCATGGTCACGTCCTGGGTGAAGGTCACGACCTGGCCGCGCCCCAGTTCCGAGGCCATGGCCACCGGCTTGTAGGCCAGCTGGCGGCGGTTCTCGGCCCAGAGCTGGCCCGAGGCCAGCACGCTATCCGGCCCGGCCAGGCGCACCACATTGGTCCCCTGCTCGCGGGTCAGGGGGGTGTAGATGTCCGAGCCGCGCACCATGACGCTGAGCTCGCGCGCGACGCCCGCGCCCAGCCAGTGCTCCTGATCGACGACGGCGTGGGCCAGGACCCCGGCCACGGAATCGGGCGAGCCGTGGTGGTTGGTGCGGTCCAGATAGTCGGCCTCGGAGGGGATTTCGGTCCCGGGGGTCGTGGCGCCCGAGCCCCCCTCCCCCTTGTCGCCCTCGGGCACGACGGCGGTTTCGCGGCGGCTATCCAGCAGCTTGGCGTCGGGATCCGTCAGCAGGCGGCTGGCCGAGCCGACGCCGATCAGGACGCCGCCGCCCTCGACCCAGGCGCGCAAGCTGGCGACGCCGTCCGCGCCCAGAATCTTCTCGTAGTTGCCGCCCGAGGGCAGGATCAGCACCTCGAAATGCGACAGGTCGGCGCTGCCGAGTCGGCGGGTGCGCACCGCCGTGACCGGCCAGCCGTATTCACGCTCGAGAACATGCCGGATCGACCCGGCGGACTCGGCGTCGGTCGGATCGTCCCAGGCCATGGCGACGCGCGGGGCCTTGATGGTGAAGGCGTAGTCCGAGCCGACGTTGGGGCCGCTGGACACCCAGGAGGTCGCCAGGGCCGTGACCTCGGCCCCGCTGTCGGCGGCGATGCGGCGCACGCGCTCGTCCAGGTCGGCGGGCGACCCGGCGCGCGGCACGATGAAGGCGCCGCCCGCATAGGGCTTGCCGTCCAGGGTGAAGGCTTCCTCGATCGAGCGGACCGGCAGCTTCTCCTTCAGGGCGGCGGTCAGGAACCGCATCCCCGCCGTGCCGGGATTGATCGCATAGCCGTAGGTCGCGTCCGATCCGGCGACCGCGACCGGGCGGATCAGTTCAGGGCCGACCGCCGCAGTCTGGACCGAGGGGACGCCCGCGCATTTCTGGGTCGGGACGTTGAACAGCAGGGGCATGGACCAGCCGGTCAGGTCGTAGATTTCGTCGCCCAGACCACGCGCGCGGCGGGCCTCCTGTTCGGCCACGAATTTCGGGTCCAGCGGCACCTCCTTGGCCAGCAGCACCTCGGCCATGCGGCGCTGGGGCTGGGACAGGTTCACCACGAAGTCGCCGGCGCGATAGTTTTGACCGCAGGCCGAGAAGGAGGCGGTGGCGCGCCCGACCTCGATGCCCGAACGCACCAGCAGCCCCGCCAGCTTGTCGGCGGCGGCCGGGTCGGCGGCGCTGGAGCGCGAGATGACATAGGCGCCGCGCCCGCCCGCGATGCCGTCGCGGTGGAAGGCGTAGAAGTCGTTCAGCAGCTTTTCGCGGTCGCGGGCGGCGGTCTCGATGGTCGACAGGCTGGCGGTCAGGTGGCCCTTGACCGTGTCGGCGTAGGTGATGACCTCGCCGGTGCGGCGCCGCGCCATCAGGCCGCGCGACGACCCCTGCTCATAGGTCATGGAGACGGCGCCGAAATAGGCCGGCCAGCCGTCGCCGTAGCCGGGATAGAAGGCGTCGTAGGTCTCACGCGTGAAATAGGCCAGACCGGCCTGATCGAAGCGCGCCCCGTTGTTGCGGCCGAAGCGTTCGCGGGCGTCGAGAATCTGGGGGAAGATCCACGGGTTCAGCGGATTGGCTTCGGGCGGAAAGAAGAAGCTCGAGTCCGTGCCCATCTCGTGGGAATCGACCAGGACCTGGGGCCGCCAGTCGCGGATCAAGGCGGCGTGGCCCTGGGTCTCCGGCTGGGACTGGATGAACCAGTCGCGGTTCAGGTCGAACAGGTTGTGGTTATAGCGGCCCGACGGCCAGGGTTCGGAGCGTTCCGCCGACAGCGGGTCGGGGTTGGGCTGGGCGCCCAGTCCCGCCTCGAAGCCGTCGATGAAGCGGTCGCGCCCGTCGGGGTTCTGGGTCGGGACGAAGACGACCACGGCGTTCTGCATCCAGCCTTGCGCCTCGGCGTCGGAGGCGTCCATCAGGCGGCGCGCGGCGGCCATGGCGGCGTCGGCGGGGCTGATCTCGTTGCCGTGCACCGAATAGGCCATCCAGACGATGACCGGGGTGTCGTTGATCAGGGCGCGGGCCTGATCCGGCGAGGTGCGGCGCGGATCACCGAGCGCCCGCGTCGCGGCCTTGATCGCATCAAGCCGGGCGATGTTGGCGGGCGAGCCCACGGCGGCCCAGAACAGGGGGCGGCCTTCCCAGGTCGTGCCGTAGTCGCCCATGACCATGCGATCGGGCGCCGAGGCGCGAAGGGCCTCGAAATAGCGACGCACCTCGGCGGGGCGAGTGATGCGCGTGCCGGGCGCATGGCCCAGGACGGCGTCCTGGGTCGGAGGGCTCTGCTGGGCCAGAACGGGCGTGGCGGCGGCGGCCAGAACCAGGCTGAGCGCGAGCAACGGACGCGCGGCGAAACGACGACGTGACATGGAAACTTCCCCCTACTGGCGGACAGCTTAACCGCCGTTTTGCGAGGAAGGGAAGGGCTCGCTGCGCGGCCTGGAACCAAACCGATCACGGCCCCGTTCGTCGCACGGCTGAGCGGCAAGGGGTTGTGCGATGCACGTTGATGTCATCGAGGAGTTCGGCGCGCTTGAGGAGGTGCGCGGCGACTGGGAGGCGGTCTATGCGGCCGACCCGGAAGCGAGTCTTTTCATGTCGTGGCGCTGGATCGCCGATTGCCTGGCGACGCACCGGACGGTCTGGCTGGTGCTCGCCGCCAAGCCGACGCAGGCGGATGACCGCTATGTCGCCTTTTTGCCTCTGCGGATGCGGGTGCATTTCGACAAGGAGCGCGGGTTCTTCAACGAGCTGTACCTCGCCGGCGGCGGATACTCCGACCACGCGGGCCTTCTGGTCCACCCCGACTTCGAGGCCGCGGCGGTTTCCGCCTTCACCGACCATCTGCGGAAAAAGCTGAACTGGGCCAGGCTGACCCTGGCCAATTTGTGGATATCCGAGCGTCGTCGTCGGCTCTTCCTGTCGGCATTCGACGAGCTTCGCTTCACCCACAAGGACATCAACTACGTCGACGAGATCACGAAGACGGACAACAATATTTGTCCCTCGATCGCCCTGCCGTCCGACTGGGACGCGTATCTGGCGGGCCTCAGCGCCAACAACCGGCAAAAGATCCGTCGCTGGCTGCGCAAGGTCGACGCGTCCGAGGAGTACGACATCACCCTGGCCGACGACGCCGAAACCTGCGCCCGCGACATCGACGCCCTGCTTGGCCTCTGGAAAACCAAATGGGCGGGCCGCAAGGGCGCAAAGGCCGAGTCAATCGTCCGACGCAATCGCGCCATGCTGACCCGTTGCGCCGAGAACGGAACCCTGTTCCTGCCGGTGTTCCGGCACGGTGATCGGCCGGTGGCCGCCCTGGGCGTCCTGGTCGACCACGCCAAGAAGGCGATGCTGTTCTTCATCGCCGGCCGGGACGAGACCTTCGACGCTGCGCCGGCCGGCTATCTGCTGCACGCCTACAGCATCCGTCACGCCATCACGAAGGGCTTCGCCACCTACGACTTTCTGCTGGGCAACGAGCCGTACAAGTATGTGTTCGCTTCGCAGGAACGGCGGCTGAGGGCCTGCTCCGTGGCGACCAGGAGCGGGCGCAACCTGGGCGGCGCGCCGGACCCAAGGGGTCTGGAGGCCATGCGCGATGTGGTGCTCGACCTGGAAAGGAAGAACGAGGTCGCGACTGCGGAAAGCGCCTGTCGCCAGATCCTGGCGATGCAGCCGAACGACGCGCTGACGCTTTACCGCCTGGGCCGCCTGCTGGCGGCGAGGGGCGACCATGCTGAGGCGGCGCCGCTGTTCTCCCGTTCGGTGGCGGTCGAGCCCGAGGGCGGCAACGCCTGGCTGAAGCTGGCGCTTTCGCTCCACGCCCTTGGAGACGACGCCGGGGCGCTCAAAGCCTGTCGCGAGGCCGTCCGCTTGCAGCCGACGAACGAAGACGCCCGGCGGCTGATCCTGCAACTCGCCCTTCCGGCCCAGCGGACATCGGCGACGACGAGGCTGTGGCCGGACGTCGGCGAAGGCGGCTTGGCTCCAGACTGGATGCAAGGCGGGCCGGCGGGATGGGGCGCCCCTCACCCCGGCGTGGCCGGGAACGATCCCACGACCAAGGCGCGCGCCTGACCCGAGCGCCGCTGACGGCGTAAAACAGACCTTCGGCGAATATCCCGACGCTCCACGAGCAACGCCAAATGGTCCTGACAACTGCACAATAACGCCGGTCATTGACAACCTCGCACAGTATGTCGCATACACTGTGTGTCACACACTATGTGGCGACGAGTGAGGCGAGCCGGCGTGGACAAGGAGCTGTTCGAAACGATGCGGTTGGAGCTGCGGCGCGGGTCGCTGGTGCTGGCGGTGCTCGCCTGCCTGCGGACCGAACGCTACGGCTACAGCCTGCGCCAGGCCCTGGCGGCGGACGGGCTTGAGATGGAGGAATCCACCCTCTACCCCCTGCTGCGACGCCTCGAGGGGCAGGGGCTGCTGACAAGCGAATGGCGCGAGGAGGAGAAGCGGAAAAAGCGCTTCTATGTCCTGTCGCCCGGGGGCGAGGCCATGCTGGCCGCCCTGACCGAGGAATGGCGCGGCATCAACGCCTCGCTGGATCGAATGCTGTGAATTTTCGGGGGAGGGAGACCGGAATGGACGTGATCGAACGCTATCTGGAGGCCGTCGCGGCCCAGCTGTCGACCGAGGACCGCGAGGACATCGTCGCCGAGTTGCGCGATCTGATCCTGAGCCGGGTCGAGGCGAAGGAACAGGAACTGGGCCGGGCCCTGACCGATGATGAGAAGGAGGCGATCCTGCACGAGATCGGCCATCCTCTGGTCGTCGCCGCCCGCTATCGCAAGGGGCCGGACAGCCTGATCGGGCCGGAGTTGTTCCCCTACTGGCTGTTCGGGGCCAAGGCCGGGCTGATCGTTGTCGCGGCGGTTCAGGTGCTGGTGCTTATGCTGCGGGTTCTCGGGGATCCTGCCGACTTCGGCCAGGCGATCGCCCAGGGTTTCCACGGCTTCTTCACCGGCGCCCTGACCCTGCTTGGCGCCCTGACCCTGGCGGGAGCGATCATGGAACACTACGGGCTGAAGCCGGCCTGGCTGACGACATGGCGGGTCGGCGACCTGCCCGCCTATGGTCTGGCGGACCCAGCCAAATGGGGTGCGGCCATGTCCAGCTCGGGCAAGGCCAAGGTCGCCCGACCGTCCGAAGTCCGGAACTGGGCAGGCCGTCTGGAGGGTCGCGAGGCCTCCGAGGCCCTGTGGTCGCTGATCGCGGGGACGGTCTTCGTCCTGTGGTGGATCGACGTCCTTCATGTGCCTGGCCTGAGCCAGTTTGGCCTGCGCGGCGGCGAGGTGGCGGTGACAGCGGCGCCGATCTGGAGCGCCCTGTTCGCGCCCATCCTGGCCTGGGCCGTGGCGGGAACGGCGGTCGACGCCCTCGGCCTGATCCAGCCCCAGGCGGCACGGCTGCGCGCCTTCCTCAAGATCCCCGTCTCCATGGGCGGAATGTGGATCGGCTGGCGCCTGTTCGAGGCCCGGCACTGGTTCACCCTGACCCAGGGCGATCAGATCGCCCACGTCGAAGGCGGTCCGGCCAATGTCAGCTCCGAGGCCCTGCGAGCGATCAATGACGCGGGACGCGGCCTGACCGACACGGCCATGACCCTGTCGACGGTGCTGAGCTGGGTTCTGGTGGTGATGATGCTGGCTCTGGTGCTGGATATCGCGAAGCAGATGTGGCGGATGGCGACGATCCCGGACTGAGGCCTCACAACGCGGCGCCGTCATGTCCGAAAACCGCGAGACAGGACGGCGTCGAAGGATCATGTTGCGGGCATGGAAAACGCCCGCGACAGTCTGGATCAGGAGGCCTGCTACCGCGCCGTCCTGACGCGCGATCCGCGCTTTGACGGGCGGTTCTTCACCTGCGTGAAGACGACGGGGATCTATTGCCGCCCGGTCTGCCCGGCCAGAACGCCCAGGCGCGAGAACATGAGCTTCGTCGCCTCGGCGGCGGCGGCCGAGGAGGCCGGGTTCCGCGCCTGTCTGCGTTGCCGGCCCGAGACGGCCCCCGACATGGGGGCGTGGCGCGGCACCTCCAACACCGTCAGTCGAGCCCTGGGTCTGATCGAGGCCGGCGCTCTGGATGAAGGCGACGTCGATGCTCTGGCCGCGCGGCTGGGGGTGGGCGAGCGGCACCTGCGCCGCCTGTTCCGTCAGCATCTGGGCGCGGCGCCGGTCAGCGTGGCCCAGACGCGCCGCGTGCTGCTGGCCAAGGCCCTGATCCACCAGACCGATCTGGCCATGGCCGAGGTGGCGCTGGCCTCCGGCTTCGGCAGCGTGCGGCGTTTCAACGAGACGTTTCAGGGCCTGTATGGCCGTCCGCCCTCGGCGCTGCGCCGACGGGCGGAGAAGCCGGGCGGCGGCGGGGTTCGTCTCAGCCTGCCCTATCGCCCGCCCTATGAGGTCGAGGCCATGCTGACGGCTCTGGCTGTGCGCGGCGAGACGGTCGACGGCGGGGTCTGGCGACGCGAGCTGAAGCCGGATGTGGACGGGGCGAGCGGCGAAGTCTCGGCCCGGTTCGAGGCTGAAAACCGGCTGGCGGTGACGGTCGCGGCCTCGGACCTCAAGGCCCTGCCCGGGGTACTGGCGCGGGTGCGGCGGGTGTTCGACCTGTCGGCGGACCCCGAGGCGATCCAGCGCGACCTGTCAGCGGACGCCTTGCTGGCGCCCTTGGTGCGGGCCCGACCCGGCCTACGTCTGCCCGGAACCTGGATTGATGAGGCGGCCGACATGGCCAGCGACCGGCTTGAAGACGAACGGCTCACGGCGAGAGCCGAGCAATGGCGGCCCTGGCGGGCCTATGGCGCGATGCACCTGCGGGACGCGGGGATCGACAGCGCGCGAATGATGGAGAGCGACGATGAAAAAGACGCAGCCTGAAACCTTCACCCTGGACCGCATCGCCTCGCCGGTGGGCGAGGTCCTGCTGGTCACCGACGCCGAGGGCGCGGTGCGGGCCTTCGACTTCATCGACTACGAGCCGCGGATGCGAAAGCTGCTGGCCCGTCATTATGGCGAGGTGACGCTGGTCGAAGGCCGGGCGCCCGAAGCGGTGCGGGCGGCCATCGCCGCCTATTTCGGCGGCGATGCAAAGGCCCTGGACGGCATCGCGGTGAAGACCGGCGGCACCGACTTCCAACGTTCGGTCTGGGCCGCCCTGCGCACCATTCCGGCAGGCGAGACCTGGAGCTACGGCCAGCTGGCCTCTGCCATCGGCAAGCCCGCCGCCGTGCGCGCCGTGGGTCTGGCCAACGGGGCCAATCCGGTCGGCGTCATCGTGCCCTGCCACCGCGTCGTCGGCGCCAACGGAACGCTCACCGGTTATGCCGGAGGGCTGGAGCGCAAGCGCTGGCTGCTGGCGCACGAGGGCGCGACGACGGGCCTGCTCTAGTCAGGCGGCGCCGTCGAGGAACAGGCGGCAGGCCGGATTGTCGGTCTCGTCCACGTAAGGATAGCCCAGGGTGTCGAGCGCGGCACTGAGGGCCGCCGCCTGATCCGGCGGGACGCTAACGCCGGCCAGCACCCGGCCCACGTCGTCGCCGTGGTTGCGGTAGTGGAACAGGGTCAGGGCCCAGGCGGGCTGCAGGCTGTTGAGGAAGCGCAGGAAGGCGCCGGGCCGCTCGGGGAACTCAAAGCGCAGCAGCCGCTCGTGCGGCAGGCCGATGGTGCGCCCGCCGACCATGTAGCGAACGTGCAGCTTGGCCGTTTCGTTATCGCTCATGTCCTCGACGGCGTAACCGTCGGCGCGCAGGCGGGCGATCAGTTCCTCGCGCTCATGAGCGCCGCTTTTCAGGCCGACGCCGACGAAGATCTGCGCCCGGCCGTCGCCCGACCAGCGATAGTTGAACTCGGTGACCGAGCGGCCGTCCAGCGCCTGCAGGAAGCGGTGATAGTCGTCGCGACGGTCGGGCATGGCCACGGCCAGCAGGGCCTCGGCGCCCTCGCCGATCTCGGCCCGCTCGGCGACGTGGCGCAGGCGGTCGAAATTGACGTTGGCGCCGGAGTTGACGGCCACCAGGGCGCCGCTGCCGGGATTTCGCGCGGCCCAGACCTTCATGCCCGCGAGCGCGACGGCGCCCGCCGGTTCGGCCACGGCGCGCACGTCGTCGAAGATGTCCTTCACCGCCGCGCAGATTTCATCGGTGTCGACCAGAACGATCTCGTCCAGCAGATCGCGGCACAGGCGGAAGGTCTCGTCGCCCGCCCGCTTCACCGCCACCCCGTCGGCGAACAGGCCGACCTGATCCAGGGTGACGACATGGCCGGCGGCGATGGCGCTCTTCATCGTCGGGGCGTCGGCGGGTTCGACGCCGATGATCCTGGCCTCCGGCCGCAGGAAGCGGACGATGGCGGCAACCCCGGCCGCCAGACCGCCGCCGCCGATGGGCACGAAAACCGCGTCGATGGGGTCCGGGTGCTGGCGCAGGATTTCCAGCCCCACCGTGCCCTGCCCCGCGATCACGTCGGGGTCGGCGTCGGGGTGGACAAAGGTGGCGCCGGTCTCCTGTTCCAGCTCACGCGCGTGGGCGTAGGCGTCGTCGAAGCTGTCGCCGTGCAGCACCACGCGGCCGCCCAGGGCCTTGACCGCCGCCACCTTGATGCCCGGCGTGGTCGTGGGCATGACAATGGTCGAGGCCGCGCCGCGCCTGGCCGCCGCCAGCGCCACCCCCTGCGCGTGATTGCCCGCCGAGGCGCAGATGACGCCGCGCGCCAATTCGGCCTCGCTCAGGGCGGCGATCTTGTTGTAGGCGCCGCGAATCTTGAACGAGAAGACCGGCTGCAGGTCTTCGCGCTTGAGCAGGGCCGGACGGTCGAGCCGCGCCGACAGACGCTTCAGCGGGTCCAGAGGGGTTTCCTCGGCCACGTCATAGACGCGGGCGGTCAGGATGCGGCGGACGGTGTCTTGCACGAAACTCTCGATCAGGCTCGAAACGCAGAATGATACGTGTGACCGTCTAGGCGATACGAGCCGAAATGAGAATGGAATTTGCGCCCTGGCGCTCAGTCGACGGCCTCAACCTCGCCGCCCTGCACGATCCGCGTCACGGCCATGTCGGCGGTGACATTGCCCAGGGTGCGGAAGATGTCGGGGATGACCTCGACCGCCAGCAGCAGGGGCAGCATCTCCAGCGGCACGCCCATGGCGATGCAGATGGGGGCGATAGAGGCGAAGAAGCTGACCTGACCGGGCAGGCCCACGGTGCCGATGCTGATCAGCATGGCGGTCAGCATGGCCGCGACCAGCTGCCCCATCGACGGCTCGACGCCGAACAGGTGGGCGCAATAGATGGCCACCCCCAGATTGGCGACCGGGCTGGTGACGCGGAAGATGGCCACCGCCAGCGGCAGGACCAGACCCGCTGTGGCGCGCGGAACGCCCAGCATGTCCACCGAGCGCTCGACCATGACCGGCAGGCTGGCCAGCGACGACTGGGTCGAGAAGGCCACGACCTGGGCCGGGGCCGCCGCCCGGGCGAACCGGCTCAGGCTCACCCGGCCGAAGATCACCGCCAGCGGATAGAACAGCAGGCCCACGCCGATGCAGGCGATGGAGATGATGGCCACATAGTGCAGCAGCACCCCCGCCGCGCTGGCGCCCGCCGTCAGGCCCACGCCCAGCGACAGGGCGAAGACGCCCAGCGGCGCCGCCATCAAGACCCAGCGGACGATGACGATCATCGCCTCGCCCACGGCCTCGAAGAAGGTGACCAGCGGCAGGCGCAGCCGCTCGGGCAGGCGCGAGGCTGCGAAGCCGAAGAAGACAGCGAAGACCACGATGCCCAGGATGGCGTCCTCGGACGCCGCCCGGATCGGGTTGGACGGGGCGATGGTCTTCATGAACTCGCTGAAGGGCGCGGCGGCCCCGATGCCCGCCGGCGCCGCCGGATGGCCGGCCAGCAGCAGCTTCGCCCCCTCGGGATCGATGGGCCACAGGGCGTGCAGCCCATAGGCGGCGGCGACTGCATAGATGGTGGAGCCCAGAATCAGCACGCCGAACAGCAGCACCGCCTTCAGCGCCAACCGCCCGGTCCGCGCCGCATCGGCGATCGAGGCGATGCCGGTCACCAGCAAGGAGAAGACCAGCGGGATGATCGTCATCCGCAGGGCGTTCAGCCACAGCTGGCCCAGGGCGGCGATGAAGTCCGCCGTGCCGTGGCCGCCGGGCAGGCCCCATTTCTGCGCCGCCGCCCCCGCCGCCAGACCAAGCGCCAGCGCCAACAGAACCTGGGCGCTCAGCGACGCCAGAAAGGATCGAGCCGTTTTCATAAGGTCACGCTAGCAGCCGCCGTGAATCGCGCCACAGGAAATCAGCGCCGCGCTCAACCTTCAGTGCGGCGTGCCGGAATTGGCCGGGTCCAGAGGCAGGCCCGCCGCCTGACGCGCCTTCATCACCCGCAGCCAGCCGTGCATGGCCTCGGAGTCCAGCCCGTGCATCATCAGCCGATACCCGGCCTGCAGCGTCGACAGGGCCACCAGCGGATGACGGTTGTTGACGAAGCTCATGTGATAGTTCGTGCCCAGGATGCGGGCGATATAGATGGCCATCACCTCGTCCAGCTGCAGCGAGCTGGAGGCCCGGACGAAGTCGTCGCGCGGCAGCATCAGGGCGTAGATGGGGGTGTAGAACTCCACCGCCGTCTGCACATCGACGAAGTTACACCACCGCCGGGGAAACTCTTCGAACGGCGGAAACGCGTCCGAGATCATGGAGAAGTCGATGCGTTCCGGCGGCGTCAGCTCGCGCCCCTCGGCCCGCAGGACGGTGTTCAGCTCGATGACGAAGTTGAAGATGTTCAGGTCGTGCTGAAGGAAGAGGTCCGGCTCGATGTCCTTCAGCCGCGTCGGGGTCAGCGGCCACTTGGTCACCTTGTCGCCCACGCCCGCATTCTCGCGCACGAAGGCGGTCAGTTGGGACCCGACGTGGAAGTGGCGCAGGATCACCCGATTGGCCTCGGGCGTGGCGAAGGTCCGCAGGCCCCAGTGGATGGTCCTGTGCAGCAGGCCGTTCAGGTTCGGATGCTTGGGCGAGAGGGCCCGCACCACCTTCACCAGGCAGAAGAACAGGAAGACCAGAGGCCGGGCCACCGGGAACAGCCAGCGCCGCGAGCGCGAGCGCGCCCCCAGCAAGAGGTCGTGCTTGGCCCGCTCGTCGATCGGCAGGCTGCGATCCAGATAGAGGGCCATCCACGGATCGGGGTCCTTGGGATCGAACCGCGCCGGGTCGAACGGGTCCTCGTGGGGCCTGTAGTATTTCACGCCGCGATCTCCTCGATCTGCAGGGCGTAGAGGCGGGCCGTGACCCTGGCTGTGGTCACGATGCGTTCGGCGATGAAGGGATCGGGCAGGACCATGCCCAGCATCTCCTCGAACTCCTGCATGTGCTCGACGTCGTTGTCGCCGTGATACAGCAGGAAGCGCACCGCCTCGTCGGGCAGGGCCAGACGCTCCTGCACCTTCAGGCCCCAGGGCCGGGCCTTGATCGAGCCCAGCCCCTCGATGACGAACATGGCGCCCAGCAGGCCGAAGGGATCGGGCCTGGACGCCTCATGAAACATCCAGGCCGACAGTGCCTCGGAGCCCACGTTCTTGGGCGCCGACTGGATGTCCTCCAGAGCCCCGCCCGAGGCGACGAAGTCGGCTTCCAGCAGGCGGAAGTCGCGATGCTCGGTCACCGCATGGCGCATCAGGGTCGAGCGCAGCTCCAGATGATCCTCGCCGATGTTCGACGCCGCCCGGCTCATCCAGAGCGCCCCGTCCTTCACCTGCTGACGCAGGTTGATCAGGAAGGCGTGGTAGTCGGCGATCTCGAACCGCCCGCGCGTCAGCTTGCGGATCAGGGGCGTCGCCTCCAGCCGCTGCTCGAAGTCGGCGAAGACCATCGCCAGCTTTCTCAGGGTCTCGGCAACCGCCGCCTCGGCTTGACGTTCCGCCATCAGACGATCTCCAGCATCATAAAGCCGATCATCGCCCGCCCGCTCTCGGGCACGATGCACAACACCTTGTCGCCCGGCCGCCCGCGTCCCGACTTCAGGAAGGCGTCCAGCATGACCCAGATCGAGGCCGAGCCGACATTGCCGCTGTCGGCCAAGGTGGTGAACCACTTCTCCTCCGGGATCATGGCCGCCGTGCTTTGCAGCAGGCCGACGATCTCTTCCCGCAGCGAGCGCGCCGAGTAGTGGCACAGCAGGTGGTCGACCTGATCCGGGACGATCCTCCCGGCGTCCACCTTCTCCAGCCAGACGCCGATCCAGGCGCGAATGACGATCTTCAGCAGCTCGAAGTCCTGCAAAAGGGCCATGCCCCCCGCCGCGTGGGCCGCCGCCGGTCCGGCGTGGCTCCAGGCGCTGGTCATGTCGGCGCGCGCCTCGGGCGTCGATCCGGCCCACATGCAGGGGTCGAAGCGCCCGGCCAGCGAGGTCATGTCGATCCACTCGACCTTGAGGCTGCGGCCCGCCGGTTTCGGCTGTGGCTCCATCACGACAGCGCCCGCCCCGTCCGACAGGGTGAAGCGCAGGAAGTCCGCCTCGATCCGCGTCCGGCCCTTGGCGTCCACCAGGGTCGTGCCCTCATAGAAGGCCGGGCGGAACCAGCGGGACGAGAACTCACCCGCGCAGGCGGCGGCCACGTCCGCCTCGCCCGCCCGCACGCTCAGCCACGCCCCCTTGGCCGCCATCAGGGCGCTGGCGCAGACCGACTGATAGCTGACCGCCTCCAGGGGACCTGCGCCCAGTTCGGCGTGAACGGCGCTGGCGTGGCCGGGGACCAGATAATCCCCCTGCGTCGTCGCCGCCGCCAGATGCTGAAGATCGCCGAGGCCGAGGCCTGCCTCATCCAGCGCCGCTCGCACGGCGTCCGCGCACATGGAGGCGTTGGAATGCAGCGGCGTCCCGTCCGGCGTCAGGGCGTAGTGGCGCCCCTCGATCCCGTTCCACCGCAGGGCGCGCCGGCCCACGGCCGAGGCCCGCCCGCCGATGCGGCCGATGAAGTCCTCCATCCGGTCGTTGCCGATCCGCTCGCCCGGCAGGACGGCGGCGGCGCCGGTGATGAAGACGTCGCGAAGCCTGCTCATGGCGCCGGACCTTGGCCGCCCGACCGGCGCGACGCAAGCCGCAAAGAAAGAGGCGGACCGGATCGCTCCGGCCCGCCCTTTCATGTCACCCGGCCCGAAGGCGGGTCGATCAGTATTTGACGCGCAGGGTCGCCCCGTAGGTGCGCGGCTGCCCCATGAAGGCGTTGTAGGTCTGGGTGTCCCTGGCCGGGTCGTAGAAGGTGCCGTTCGGCTGCACCGTCGACTGGAAGGCGGAGCCTTGCAGGGGGGCGTTGATGGCCACCTGCTTGTACTCCTCGTCCGTCAGGTTCTGCGCCCAGATGTCCAGGGCCCAGCGCTCGTCTTCCGAGCCCAGGGTGATCCGGCCGTTCACCAGGGTGAAGGCGTCCTGCATCTTGTAGGGCAGCAGGTCCGAACCGGTGTTGTATTCGGTCGAATACTTGGCCGAGAGGTTAAAGCCGACCTTCAGGCCTGCACCGATCGAGCGGTCGAAGGCGACCGAACCCGTGGCCGACCATTCCGGCGCGAACGAGGCCCGCGCCCCCGGCAGCAGCGATAGCTGCGGGAAGTTGCCGGGGTTGGTCAGGTCGGCGGCGGTGAAGTTCCCGTACTTGGTGTCGGTGTAGGTCACGCCGCTGGTGAAGGACAGGCCCTCGACCGGGGTGAACCAGACGAAGTCGGCGTCAAAGCCCTGCGACTTCAACTCGGGGATGGATTCGACCACAAAGGCCGTGCCCAGGAAGGTGTTGAGCTGGAAGTCCTCGAACTTCTGATTGAAGTAGGTGAGGTTCAGCAGGACCGTGCGGTTGAACAGGGTGTTCTTCAGACCCAGTTCGTAGCTGTCGACGGTTTCAGCCGGGAAATAGAGCGACGCCGTCGGGGTGACGCCGTTTTGCACCCGGTCCAGGTTGTAGCCGAACGATTTGTAGCCGTGGGCGTAGGAGCCGTAGGCCATGACGCTGTCGTTGAAGCGATAGGCGGCCTTGACCGTGCCGGTGAACTCGCCCCCGGTGTTTTCCTCGGACAGACGGCGGTTATCGTACAGCGGATTGGCCCACGGCAGACAGATATTGCCGATCAGGCGCGGACCAATGTTCGGGCCGAATGCGCCCTGGATGGCCGCAGCGTTGGCCAGGGTTCCGCCGCAGGCCGCGCCGTTCGAGCCGACATTGTCCTGCACCGCCAGCAGCGACTTGTGGTCCTGGGTGTAACGCAGGCCCAGGGTCACATCGAACCTGTCGGTCAGGTGCACCGTATTGTTGGTGAACAGGGCGAAGGATTCGGTGCTCTGGCTATAGTGGTCGCGCACGCCCTCGCCGACGCCGAAGCCCGGCCCGGTCGCGCCGGCTCCGCCGCCCATGAGGCAGGCGCCCAGGCCGGGCGCGGTCTGGCCCGGAGCGCTGAAGCAGCCAATGTCATTGGGGCTGACCGGGAAGCCGGCGGGCGCCAGCTGCGACGAGATCAGCAGCGACAGGAAGGGCGTATAGCCTGCCCCGTAATAATAGCTGTCGGCCCGACCGATGTCCTCCTTGGTGAAGAAGGCGCCGACCAGCCAGTCCAGACCCTCCGTGGCCCCGGCCAGGCGGAACTCCTGGGTCAGGTTCTCCAGCTTGAAGCCGTAGCTGCCGTCATCCACGCGATAGAGCAGGTCGGCAGTGGTATAGTCGAGGTCCATGCCGTTGACCCCCTCCCAGTTTCGCCAGGAGCTGATCGAGGTCAGGGTGGCGTTCCACGAGGGGATGTCGATGTTGGCCTCGGCCGAGAAGCCCATGTCTTCCATGGTCTGGCCGGTGCTGCGGTTGGCGTAGGCCGTGCGCGAGAAGGGCAGCGGACCGTTGCCCGGAGCCGGAGCCGCCTGCTGGCCGCCGACCGCGAGGATGGCGCCGTAGGTGTTGGCGGTGCGGATTTGCGTCGAGACGCAGCAGTATTCGTCGCGCTTGGAATAGTCGGCGATCAGGCGGATCGAGACATCGTCCGACGGCAGGATCAGCAGCTGGCCGCGCGCGGTCCAGAAGTCCTGGTTCTGATCGTCCTTCTCCTGACGCGGACCGGCGCCGGTAACGACGTCGTAGAAACCGTCACGCTCGCGCTTGGCGACGTACAGGCGGCCGGCGATCTGGTCGGTGATCGGGCCGGTGACCGAGCCGGCGATGCCCCAGGCGTTGAAGTTGCCGTAGGTGGCCTCGGCGTTGAAGCCGGGGGTGAAGGACGGGGCCTCGGAAATGATGTTGATGACGCCGGCCGAGGTGTTCTTGCCGAACAGGGTGCCCTGCGGCCCCTTCAGCACCTCGATGCGGCTCAGCTCGCCCAGGTCGCCGAAGCCGACGCCGTTGCGCGAGCGATAGACGCCGTCGATGACCACGCCGACCGAGCTTTCCAGGCCGGGGTTGTCGCCGACCGTGCCGACGCCGCGGATACGGGCGGTGGTCGATGCCTCCGACTGGGTCGAGGTGACGGTCATGCCAGGCGTCAGGATCTGCAGATCCTTGATGTCGCGCACGCCCGCGCCGTTCAGCGCTTCCTGCGACAGGGTCGTGACCACGATCGGCACGTCCTGCAGGTTCTGTTCACGCTTCTGGGCGGTGACGATGATGTCGTCGATCGTCGTCGGCCCCTCTTGAGCCGCGGCGGCCCCGGCGAAGCCGAAGGCGACGGCGCCGACGACGATCGAC